>Ga0190309_1000508_pt1 | contig 10962 bp, 7 predicted proteins | sample 48700767_MG_FD_161656 | JGI IMG/M metagenome (GOLD analysis project Ga0190309, IMG submission 161656) | Hydrothermal vent sediment bacterial communities from Southern Trench, Guaymas Basin, Mexico - 4870-07-6-7_MG | ecosystem: Environmental > Aquatic > Marine > Hydrothermal vents > Sediment ... | reverse complement strand
TGCCATACGTTTCCCTGAACACCTGGTCCGGGAACGAGCGGGCCATCGGGCTCTATAAGAAGCTCGGGTTCTTCTGGGTGCCGGGAACGAGCGTGCGGATGGAGAACTTCATCCCCGCTATCCTGGGAAACCCCTGGGTGAGGGAGTTCCTGGGAGACGCTAATTGGATCGATTGCCTCCGGCGGGAGAGCTCCCCGGGGGAGGACCGGGAGGAGTGGCGGGGCCGGGGGATCTACCGCTACCGGTTCGAGCGGGCCGGGGACTTCCTGGAGGTCATCATCGACCGGGAGGCCAAAAGGCCCTGTGCCTTCCTTTCCCCTCGCTTTTCGGCCGAGCTTTGGACCGAACCCGGTAAACCCCGCGCCATCCTCCCCTTCGATGTCCACTGGAGGTTGGAGAACAAGGACGAAAAACCCTTGACCGTGGCCATCGCCGCCCGCGGCGACCCCGGGGTCGAGATCTCGGGCGGGGAGCTCGTTCCCCTGGAGCCGGAGGCGGCGCGGGCCGGCGCTTTCCGTTGCGTTATAACTGCCATGGGGTCCGATCCGCGGCGCCCGGCCCCGGCGGCGGGGCTTACCCTGCTCTCCGAAGCCGGAACCCTGGAGCTCGCCTGCGGGCTGAGGCCTGCGCCCCCGGTGGAGATCTCCCCCGGCCCCGAGCCCCCGGCCATCCGGCCCGATGCCCCCGAGGCGATCCGGCTCTTCCTCACGAACCCCACGGGATCCCCCCTTTCGGGGAAGGTGTACCTCTCCGCCGAGGGGGTCACGGAGCTCAAGCCCTCATCGTTCGCCTTCGACCTTGCGCCGCGCGAAACGAAAGCCCTAGAGCTCGAGGTCGTGGCCCCCTCCGGGGGGCATGTGCTCTCGGGGGTGGTGGAACTCCGGGGCAGGGGATCGTGGGATGTGCCACCGATTCCCTTACTCGCCCGGGGCCCGGGGGAGGTGGCGGGCTGCCTCCTCGGAGATCGCGCCGTGGTGGCCGGGGATTTCGGGTGGCTAGAGGCGAGGGCCCGGGACGGGCGAGTTCTATTCTTCCGCTACGGCGACGCCCATCCCCTGATGCGGCAGGGGGAGGAGTTGGGGCCGCCGTTTTACCCAGCGGACCTGGCCCAACGGGAGTGGAAGCTCGGGATCCGCGAGGAGCGCGGAGGAGTAAGGTTGTGGCTGGAGACCGAATCCGGCCGCTTCCCCGGGATCCGCGTCCGCAAGGAGGTCCTCGTCCGCCCGGGGCACGTCCTGGAGGTCTCACACCGGCTCTCGTCCCGGCGCGATAGCCCCGGGTCCCTCAAATTGTTCCTCTACCACTGGGATCTCCCGGACCTCCCCTGGAAGGTTTCCTTCCGCACGGGGGACGGCCTCATCCGCGACGCCCTCGGGACCTTCCCCGCGGGGGAAGGCGATTTCCCCGGGGAGCTCGCGGAGGGCTGGCTTGCCTTGGAGACCGACGGCTGGGCGATCGGGTTGATCCCCGGGACAGGGGTTAAATGGGACTGCGAGTGGGGCTGGTCCTGGAAGACCGGGACCTTGGAGGTCCCGCCCGGGGGAGCGGTGGAGGCCGGGAGGTACGCGATCTACCTCGGTCCCGGGGGCTTCGGGACCGTGAGGGCCATCTGGGCCGAGATGCAAGGCGCCACGGTGGCCCCGGAGGTCCCCCGTCCCTTCGTCCGGGTGGAGCCGCCGGGGCCTTTCCTCGTGGGGGAAGGCGGGGAGCTGGTTTTCACGGTGCGGACCGCCAGGGGCCGGCCCTTCTCCGGAGCGCTGATCCTCGAGCCGCCCGAGGGGATGGAGGTCGTGCCGCGGGAGCTCGAGGTCTCCGGGGTGACCCCGGGAGCTCCCGCGACGTTGCGGGCGGGGTGGAGGAGGGCCCGGAGGGTCCGGGCTTCCCTGGGGAGGATGGTGTTGCGCGGCATGGGGGAGGAAAGGCGATCTCCCTGGCCGGCGGTGTTCCTGCCGTTCGAGCCCCCGGAGGTGGAGGGAGCGGAGGCCCGGGGGAGGGAAGCCTTCCTCATCCGGGCGGGGGAAGGCGTGTTCACGGTGGTGCCCTCCTTCGCCGGAGGGCTCGTCTCCTGGAGGGAAGGGGACACAGAACAACTCCTCTCCGCCTTCCCGGAGCCGCGGGCCTTCGGGTGGATCTCGCCCTGGTTCGGGGGGATCTACCCCTTCCTCCACGAGCTTTCCCTTGACGACTGGGACTGGCCCGGAAGGCTCCACGAGGAGGAGTTTGAAGGCGAGGCATGGCGGGGCGAGCTCCGGGGAGCGAGGGCGGCCGGGGTCCGGCTTAAGTGCGGGCCGAAGGGGGAGGGCCTGGAGGATTTGTCCCTGGAGGTCCTCTACGCCTCCGTGGGGCCGGGGATTCTGTTCGCGCAGCTTCGGGTGGGAAATTCCGGGCGGCCACGCCGCCTCGCCGGCGGTTTCCTCGGCTTCTTCGCCCCGGGGGGAGATCACCGCGACACCGTGATCGAGAGCCCCGGGCGCGTGCGGATCCGTTCCCGGTTCCACGCGTTCTACGAGGTCTCCGGCTGGGCCGCGGTAAAGGGGCCCGGAAGGGGAGCGATCTTGGCCCTCTCGGGAGACCCCATCTCCATTTGGGATGCGGGGGAGGAGGGCGGACACCTGGGGGTCGAGCGGTGTTTCACTTTGGGAACCGGCGAGGAGCGGCGCATCGGCTGCTGGTTTATCCACCTCGGCCCCACCGAGCCCCTCGAGCCCTGGCTTTTTCTGAACCGGACTTAGTTAGGAATGGAGCCCTCCTTCCCGCACGCGGGGCATCCTAAGATTTTCCCATAGAGCCGGTAAGGGCAAGGAGCGCTCCTTCAGCATGAGCCGCCGAAGGTGCCTTGATCAAGCCCTTGAGCTCCCCTAAAGAACCCCCTGGAATCTGCTCGCGGGGTCGTTCCCTCCTTTCTGGGAAGGCCACCATGCCCTACGAGGCGAGATATACTTCCTGGGCCACTACAACCTCGCCCATGGGTTGCAGCAACTTCTAGCAAAATCGTTTAGATAACCGGGTTTTGGAAAGGGACAAGGTTCAGGAGGCTCTGCCCACCAGCTTCAGGAACTCCTCCTCGCTCAACAAGGGGATCCCCAGGGCACGGGCTTTGTCATATTTGGAACCGGGGTTTTCGCCTACCACCACATAGTCCACCTTACGGGATACGCTCGACGCCACCTTCCCCCCAAGCTCCTCCACCACCCTCTTTGCCTCCTCCCGGGTCATGGAGGAGAGGGCGCCGGTGAAGACGAAGGTCTTGCCCGAGAGCGGCCCGACCCTTGCCTTGCGCCGGGGATTCAGGCCCGCGGCCTTGAGCTCTTCGATGAGCTTTTTGTTCTCGGGGTTCCGGAAGAAGTCAACGATGCTTTTGGCCACTTCCGGTCCGATCCCTTCGATCTGCATGAGCTCTTCCTCGCCGGCTCGGGCGAGCTCATCGATGGAATCGTAGTTTTCCGCTAGGATCTCCGCGAGTTTTTCCCCTACATGGGGGATCCCCAGGGCGTAGATAAACCGGGCGAGGGATATTCCCTTGGATTTCTCGATCTCCCGCAGGAGGTTCTCGGCAGATTTGTCCGCGAACCCCTCCAGCCGGAGGAGGTCCGCCTTGGTAAGTCGATAGAGGTCTGAAATGCGCCTCACCAGTCCCGTGTCCACGAGTTTGTTAACGATCTTCTCGCCCAGGCCCTGGATGTCCGCGGCCCGGCGGGAAGCGAAGTGGCGGATGGACTCCTTGATCCGGGCGGGACAGGAGATGTTGGTACAACGGTGGGCCACCTCCCCGGGAGGTCGCACCACCGGGCCCCCGCATTCGGGGCAACGGTCGGGCATGCGGAACTCCCGCTCCTCCCCGGTCCGCCGCTCGGGGATGGAGGCCACGATCTCGGGGATCACCCCGCCCGCCCGTTGCACGATCACCCAGTCGCCGATGCGCACGTCTTTGCGTTTGACCTCGTCCTCGTTGTGGAGGGTAGCCCGGGAGACGGTCACCCCGCCCACCTCCACCGGCTCAAGCAATGCCACCGGGGTGAGAACCCCGGTGCGCCCCACCTGCACCACGATATCCAGGACCTTGGTGGTCTTCTGCTCGGCGGGGAACTTGAACGCGATGGCCCAACGGGGGGCCCGGGCGATCTCCCCCAACGCCTCCCGCTGGGCGAAATCGTCCACCTTCACCACCATGCCGTCGGCCTCGTAGGGGAGCTCCTCCCGCTTTTCCAGGAGCTCGTGGTAGAACTCGATCGCCTCCTCCGGGGTCCTGCACTTGCGCCAGATAGGGTTCACGGGGAGACCCCATTTGGGAAGGGTCGTCAAGAGCTCCTCCTGGGTCCTTATCTCGAACCCCTCTACCCGGCCCAGGGCGTAGAAGAACACCTTTAGGGGTCGGGCGGCGGTGACGGAGGGATCGAGCTGCCTCAGGGAGCCGGCGGCGGCGTTCCTGGGATTGGCGAAGAGGGGTTCTCCCCGCCTGGCCCGCTCCTCGTTGAGATGCTTGAAGTCCTCCTTCTCCATGTAGACTTCGCCCCGGACCTCGAGCAGCCGCGGCGGAGGTATCTCATCGGCGAGGAGGCGCAAGGGTATCTGCTTTATCGTCTTTAGGTTGTTGGTCACGTCCTCGCCCACATAGCCGTCCCCCCGGGTGGAACCCACCGTGAAGACCCCGTCCTCGTAGACGAGTTCCACTCCTAAGCCGTCGAGCTTGGGCTCACAGACATAAGCGACCTCTTCGGTTCCCAACATCCGCTTTATCCGCCGATCCCACTCCAGGAACTCCTCCTCGGTGAAGCAGTTCTGGAGGGAAAGCATGGGGACCGCGTGGCGGACCTGTTTAAATTCCTCAGCCGGAGGAGCCCCCACCCGTTGAGTGGGGGAGTCGGGGGTTATGAACTGCGGGTACTTCTCCTCCAGCTCCTGGAGCTCCCGGAAGAGCTCATCGTACTCGGCGTCGGATACCAGGGGCCGATTGAGCACGTAGTAGTAATAGTCGTACTTGCGGATGAGGTCCCGAAGCTCCTCTATCCTCCGCTTTACTGCCTCCAGATCCTCCGCCCGCACCTTCTCGCCCATCATTGCCCTTGATACATAGGATAGTCCCTCACCCGATTGTGGGCCATGCCCTGGAGGACCCTCACGAACGCCTGTTTGACCTTCGCAAGCTCCGCCAAAGTCAGCGGAGCGCGGTCCAGTTGTCCGTCACGTACACGATCCTCCACCATTGTTTCCACCAGTTCCGGGATCTCCTCCCGGGGACGGGTCCGGGCCGCCGCTTCCAGGGGATCGGCCAACATCACGATGGCGGTCTCCTTGGTGTCGGGAAGTGGGCTGGCGTAGCGGAATTCATCCGGGGACAGGCCCTGTTCCGCCCCTCGCTCGGAGAAGTAGCGCATCACCGATGTCCCGTGGTGGGTGGCAATGAAGTGGATCACGTCCCCCCGCAGCCCATGGCGGCGGGCAAGCTCTATGCCTTCCTTGACGTGGGCCGCAAGGATCACCTTGGAGAGGGAAGGGTTCAGATCGTCGTGGGGGTTGGGCCCTTCCTGGTTTTCGACGAAGAAGTCGGGGCGGATAAGCTTCCCGATGTCATGGTATAGGCCACCTACGGCCGCGAGCAGCGGATTGGCCCCGATGGCCCGAGCCGCGGCCTCGGCTAGGGCCGAAACGTTCCGAGAATGATAATAGGTGCCTGGGGCTTCCCGCCTGAGCTCTTCCAGCAAGGGATGCGATGGATCCAAAAGCTCCATCAGGGTCAAGGGGCTCGTGCGATCAAGCGCCCTTTCCACCAGGGGCAATGCACTCCAGATGAGGAGGATTGCCGCCGGACCGGACAGGGAAGCGGCGAGGACCCCCACGGTCCCCGCGTCTCCGAGGAAAAGCAGGGCCGTAGTGCCCATGACAACCCCCGCTAACGCCCCAACGGCCATAAACTCCCGAGCCCTCCTCACCTCCGGCATGGCCACCGCCATAAGCAATCCCCCCATGAGACCAGCCACCGTTGGGCCCATTCCCAAGTACACCGCCCCCCATGCCAACAACGGCAGCAACACCCTGATCCCGAAGGAATTACCGAAGAAAAGAGCCCCGAGGCCGGTAGAGACACCCCAGGGAACGAGGTAGGGGGATCCCGCGCCTCCCAACACCGTGAGGAGGGCCCCTGCGAGGACCGATCCCAGCCAAAACCGCGCTTCGGGCGGTCGCCATCTCGAGGCGCGACGCACGAGGACGAGGGAGAGCCCCCCAGCGAACACCGCGCCCAGGGCCCGATACCAAGGGGTGAGGTGTAGACCCCCTTCCAGCCGCACCACGGAGAGTCCCCCCAGAATGGCGATGGCAGCGGCCAGTTCGGGGATGAGGGGCCGTTCAGGCCGAGATCTCGGAGGGGCCTTCTTTCCGTTTTTGCTGGCCTTTCTCGTATCGCTCATATGCTTCAATGATCGCCCGCACCAGCGGGTGCCGCACCACGTCCCGCCGGTCCAAATACACGAAGGCGATCCCGGGAATCCCGGAGAGTATCTCGATCACCTCCCTGAGGCCCGAGGTGCGCCCCACCAGGTCCACCTGGGTGATGTCCCCCGTGATCACCGCCTTGGAGCCGAACCCGAGCCGCGTCAGGAACATCTTCATCTGGGTGTGGGTGGTGTTCTGGGCCTCGTCCAGGATCACAAACGCATGGTTCAGGGTTCGGCCCCTCATGAAGGCCAGGGGAGCGATCTCGATCTTGCCGTGGGCCATCCACTGCTCGAATTCCCCACCCGGGATCATATCGTAGATGGCGTCGTAAAGGGGACGGAGGTACGGATGGACCTTCTGGAGGATATCCCCCGGAAGGAACCCGAGCTCCTCCCCCGCCTCCACCGCCGGCCGGGTGAGGACGATCCGCTTTACCTTCCCTTTCTTCAGCGCATCGATGGCACAGGCCACCGCCAGATATGTCTTCCCGGTTCCCGCCGGTCCAATCGCGAACACCACATCGTTCTCCTGGATGGCCCGCACATACCGGCGCTGGCCCTCGGTCTTGGGGCGGATGGCCTCCCCCCAATGGGTGATCTGGACGATATCGGTAAGTGCCCCCTCGAGGTCTCCCCCTTCCTTCACCTGGCTCACCAAGTACTTGATCTCCTCCAGGGAAGGGGGATGTTTGGCCTGAGCAGCCTCGGCGAGCTTCTGGAACAGCATCCGGAGGCGCTTTACCTCCTCGTCCTCGCCCTCCACCACGATGCGGTTCCCCCGGGCGATGATCCGTGCCTTGGGGAACTCCCTGGCGATCAGGCGGAGGTTCCGATCGTATTGGCCCAAAACCCCGAGGGCCACCTCGGGGCTCCCAAGGTCAACCTCAAAGGTCGCCGTTATCCTCCATCACCCCCACGCTGAAACTTTCCCGCACCTCCGTCAACCGCGCGGGAAGGATTGTACCCCGTGGATGGCCTACGTATGGTAGGGCGACAATGATATAGTTCTCCGCGTGTCCCCGCCACATGCCGTCGACCCTCTCCTCCAATACCGGCCGAAGCACCTGTCCCAGGAACCTCTCCTGTACCCGCCGGGAAAGGGCTTTCCCCAGTTCCTCGAGTGTCCGTGCCCTTTCCCGCTTGACGGCGGGAGGAACCTGATGGGGGAAGGCGGCCGCCGGTGTTCCCGGGCGGGGCGAGAAGGGGAAGATATGGAGTCTCAAGGGCCTGAGTTCCTCCAGGAGCTTGTAGGTCCTCTGGAACGCGGCCTCGTCTTCTCCCGGGAAGCCCACCATGACATCGGCCCCGAAGGTGGCCTTTGGCACCTCCTCCAAGAACTCCCCGATCCGCTCCCGGTACTCGGCTGCGGTATAGGGGCGGCCCATGCCTTGGAGGATCCGATCGTCCCCGGACTGAAGGGGCACATGGAGATAGGGGCAGAGCCTCGGCTCCTCAGCGAAAAGGCTGATGAGCTCCCTTGTTACCCCCTCTGGGTTCAAGGAAGAGAGGCGTATCCTTATTCCGGGCACCTGGAGCATCTCGTGCAGGAGGTCCACCAAGGTGGGACGCCCGGGAAGGTCTCTCCCGTACTGGGCAAGGTTTACTCCGCAGATGACGAGCTCTGGATGCCCGGCGGCAGCGAGGCACTCGGCTTCCTCCCGGGCCACGGCCGGGGGCTTGCTGCGCAGGGGCCCTCGCACCTGCCAGGTCTTGCAGAAGGTGCAGCCGACGGAACATCCGTCCTGGACCTTTAGGTTCGCACGGATCTGTTCCGTGTCACGGGCGATCCGTTCCCCGGCAAGGGATGGCCAAGATCTTGTCTGGACCGTTCCTCCGTTGAGATGTGCCAGGATGATCTCCCTGATCCTGGCCTTGTCCCGGTTGGGAACGACAAGATCTGCCCCCGCGTTGCGAAGCTCCTCCGGGGAGTCGGTGGCCTGGCAGCCCACGGCCACGATCAGCGCCCGGGGGTGCTCCCGGCGCAGTTTCCGGATGAGCTTTCTTCCCTTTCGCGCCGCGAGGCCGGTGACGGCACAAGTGTTAACCACATGTAACTCCCCTTGTCCGGGGAGGCCCTGAAGCTTCTCCCGGATCATCTGTGATTCATAGTGGTTGACACGACAGCCGAGGGTATGGGTTATGATCCTCATTCCACGTGGCGCTCTACGGTGAAGCGGTAGATCTTACAAGGTTCATCAGGGGCGATTCCCGCCTTCATCTTAGCGATCCGGAGTTGTTCCTCCACCGTATCAACGCCTTCAAGATCCGGAAGGAGCAACCCCAACCTCCAGCCCTTCTCCACAATGACGCCGTAGCGCTTGGGATCGAGATCGGCCTCGGTACAGGGCTCGGGAGGGGAAAGGACATCCACGGAGACCTGCAATCGGGGAAGCTCCTCGGGGCGCACGGGGGGAAAACGGGGGTCTTCGGTGGCGGCTTTGATGGCATTGGCGATGATCTCCGCGGCAAGATTTTCCTTGGTGGGGAGGTATGTCCCGATACATCCCCTGAGCATCCCGTCCTTTTTCAGAGACACAAAGACCCCGGCGCGCCGAGAAAGCTCCGGCGGCACCTGCTTTGGAGGCTCGAGCACGCGACGCTCCCGCACAAAGGCCTCGATGGCCCGGCGGGCCAACTCCACCAACGGATCTTTTCGCATGTCACAAAGACATTAGTGATTCGCCGTGTCCATGTCAACTTCGGCAGTGCCCCACGTTCCGTCGAAGGGAAACTATCCGGTAGCACCCCTTCACTGGCTCTACGGAGTTCCTTGCTGATCTTGTGCCCCTTTCCCCTCACCCGCTGAGACTGGGCCGAGCTACTTCGCAACGCCAGAGTCCATTCCAAAAGCAATTGCCTTTGGATTAGGCTTTCGGGTGCCTGCTGCGGATCTCGGCCTGACCGTAGGGCTTCCAACGCCCTCACGAAGGAAGGTATGTGTTAGACCACCACCCGCCCGCTTTTCTTCCGACATGCGTGATTCGCTGATCACCAGATATTTGACGCCGCTACGCGACTCTTTGCCATCGATGAAGTAAACCCGAGCCCAGCCTCTATCCCTCATCCGAGAATATCTCCTTCGTCATACCCCGCATGTCCCATCCCCCGGATGAGTTTTTAGAGGATGGGGAGTTGCTCCGCCACCGACCGGTCGGCCTGTCCCGGGCCAAAAGCTCCCGCAACGCGCCCTCCGCATGAACATCGTATAAGTCCGGGCCAGCATTGCATCTGAGAGGACTCAGCCCACGACCCGGCTTGGAGGACGGATGGAAATTATGAGCGATTGTTCCGACTGTGGCCACGGCTCATCGCCGTGCGCGCCGGCGCCAAGGCGACCGAGCCCGGGACCTCATCGTTGACCCGGTTCCCGAAGCGGGACGCGCTTGCCCGAAGCCATTTTGGTGTTACTATTTTTACAAAAGTGACACCAAAGGGGGGAAGGATGCAACGGGAGGCGTTGCTCGTCGTTTTGGTACTTTCTTTCTTCGTCTTCGGGGCCTGGGCGTGTCCCGATGGCCCACGGGTCATCGGCCCGGATGGCTCCATCATCCCCGCCGGGGAGGTGGGGGGACCCGTCCTCGAGGCAGCGGGTTCGGCTGTGCCCGCAGGGACCCCGACGTGCGGGATCCTCCCGGTGCTGGTGGTGCTCCTCTCAAGGTCACCGGCGATGTCGGGGTGATGTTGGACCTCACCGTGTCGGAGCTCAAAGCCGAGTACGCGGACAGGATCGTCACCGTTTCCATCCGGCACCCGAAGAAGGGGCTGCGGGTGTACACCGGGATCCGTCTGCTCGACCTGCTGGAGGTGGCCGGGGCCCGTATCCCCTGCAAGGTGGCGGTGGTGGCGGCCGATGGGTATCAGAAAACCTTCCTGTACGAGGACATCGAGGCCAACCCCGATATCCTCTTGGCGATTGAGTCCGTAAAGGGGCAGGAGAGGCTGGATCTCAAGGTTCCCGGTTACCCGGGATGGTGGTGGGTCAAGGACGTGGTCAAGGTGATCGTGATCGGCGGGTGAAGGGGCTCCGCTTTTTTCCAAAAGGGATGGACATGGCCGAAGCCCGGAGGCCCTTGAAAACCGGCAGAGAAGCGGTCATCGAGGAGTTCAGTCGGATCGCCGGGAAGCTCCTGGAAGAGGAGTCCCTCGAGGAATTGCGGGAAAAGATCGAGAGGAGGAAATGGCGCTTCTACCGATACGGCTACAAGGAGGGCAGGATCCTGGACCTGGGCTGCGGCGGAGGCCTGGATCTGCTCGCCCTTTATGAGATCACCGAGGGCAGGGCGGAGCTATACGGGGTGGATATAACCGAAAAGGCCCTGGAGCTGGCGGAGCGAAGGGCGAAAAGGTTGGGAAGGGAGGGGATACGCTTCCTCAAGGGGGACATCACCTCGCTGCCCTTCGAGGAGGGGTTCTTCGACATGGTCACCGTGGCCTGGGTCCTCCATCACGCCCTCGAGGGGGAATTGGACCGGATCTTCGACGAGATAAAGAGGGTCCTGCGGCCCGGCGGGATGTTCCTGATGCTCGA
>Ga0190309_1000499_pt1 | contig 11110 bp, 25 predicted proteins | sample 48700767_MG_FD_161656 | JGI IMG/M metagenome (GOLD analysis project Ga0190309, IMG submission 161656) | Hydrothermal vent sediment bacterial communities from Southern Trench, Guaymas Basin, Mexico - 4870-07-6-7_MG | ecosystem: Environmental > Aquatic > Marine > Hydrothermal vents > Sediment ... | reverse complement strand
ATAGCCACCCAGCCCCGCCCCCAGCCCCACCTCCCCAGCCCTCTACCCAGAGAGTGTTAGGGAGAAGACACGGCTCCAAAAAACAATAAAAACAACTAAAACGATAGGATTAATCAATCATGGTCTCCAGGAAGAAGAAGGGAACCAACTTTGAGAATTATGTGAAGCGTAAACTCGAATTCCTGGGGTATAAGGTCTTTAGATGCTCAGCATCTAAGCCTATCGACCTCATAGCCCTCTCTAAGGGTGAGGTTGTCTTAGTAGAGTGTAAAGATTATGAAAATCCTCCACGCTCAGGATTCAAAACTTTAATTGATTTAGCTAATGAGCTTGACGTGAAGGCTTTAGCCGTCTATAAGCGGAGAGGTCGAGTGGTCATGGAGTGGCTGAGAACACCGGAGAATTAGCTTTATATACATAAATGATATGTGTGGTTAGAGATGAAGCGGAGAAAGTGGAGTGAGGTTGAGGCCATCCTTTTAGACCTCTTAGTGGAGGAGGGAGTCCTCTATTATGCGGAGGTCGCCGTAAGGCTAAACGTGGCTCTACCCACAGCCTCTCAATACTGTATTCGGTTAGCTAACAGCTACCCTGAAAACATCGAATATAATAGGGGATACCTAACACTCAAAAAGCCATTTTTAAATGTGGAGATAGAACCGGAGAAGAAGATAATAGCGTTAAAAACCACTTTAGAGGCTGAAAAAGCATTAAAGGCAGAGATAGCGGAAAAGCTGGAGAAGATAGCTAAAAACCACCTCCCACATGGAGAGTATGAAAAAACACTCCAGGAAATAAAGGCTCTACTAAAAAAATTGAGGAGATTATAGCCTCATCCTCGCATAGACAGAGGCTAAACTTATCTTTTGATGACCCTCCCTCCTCAGCCTCATAGCCATGTAGTAAGCCCTCTGAAGCTCTTTTAGCCTCTTCACTAAAAATCTCCACTCCCTCTTATTCTCTAAGCCTCTCCTAACCCACTCAGGAATCTCCAGCCCCAAATACTTACTCTTAAGTTTATTGTCTTCTCTCCAGCGATAATACCAATACCAATACTTAACACCAATCTTATTCTTAACCCATTTCCACTCTATATAGCCCTTTAAGGCTTCACTCGCTATCTCCCTTATCCGGTTCATAGTCTTCTCTATCTCCTCCTCCAACCTCTGAATCAGCTCCTCAGCCTCAACTATATCCTCCCAGATAGCCCTAAGCTCCGGAGGGAGGGTCTCAGTATCCACCACGACCACTCCATCCACCTCCAATAGGTGTTAGGGAGCATAGCCTATATAAATCTATCGGTGTCGCTCCCTAACAACGCACAATAAAAAAGGCTGGAGCTATGGGGCTGGGATGGGAAGGCTCAGCTTTACGCCTATCAAGGCTCCCAGGATGATAATCAAGGGTAGAATTATCCACTTGACCATCGTCTGAGTCGTCGAGCTTTGACCCACTAATATGTCCACCTTCTGCGATATGTCTCCTAACTTCTCCTTTATCTCATGTATGTCGTTCTTTAAGTTATCCACCTCTCTCTCAAGTATTGAAACCCTGGTCTCTAAGTCGCTCATCTCCAGCCTCCACCTCTAAGTGGCTAATATCTTCATCCTTATTATGTATAGATGATTAGCTGTTAGGCTTATTGGATTGGTTTCAAGGGCGATTCTTGCTAATAGAGTGTCGTATTTACTTCCTCCTACATCGTAGAGTTTACCTATTAATCCCAGCTCTGGGATTGACTCATCCTCTGCTGGGATATACCACGCTCTGAGTAATATCTCTATTCCGCTATCACTTTCAAATATTCTCCTAATAGTGTCGATTATTCGAGCGTTTGTTAGAGTATAGTCTGTAGGCGACCATGCTTCTGTTCCGTCTCCTAAAGCTATCTCAAAATCTTCCCCAACTGTTATGCCACCGCTACATCTTAACTGATAATTCACTCCAGCTATATCTTTTGTGCCGGTTGGATTTGAGTATTCCAGCCATCCTCTCCAGACGACAGCTATGTTATACACCCAAGGCTCATAGAATTTCAAGTGAATACTTAGAGGGTCTCCACTTGATACGGATAACAGCACATCATTTAATAGTATGGTTCTCATGTGATTCGTTGAATCGTTGAGTCTCCCACAGATTCCTACTATTGAGCCATTTTTAGGAGCTGTCCCACCGACAACCGTTTCACTATAATCTTCTTGAGCTAAAGCCTCTACTGTATCAGCTACGGAGGCTCCATAACTCGTTAAAACATGACCATTAAAGGGTAAGTCTTCGGTGTCAGTCCCTACATGGATTTGACAGCGGTCATAAGTTATTTTATATTGTTCAGCGTTGAAATTTCGACCATATCCTGTTGTATCCACGCAAGTTATTGTTCCTCCGCCTAATAACGTATAGATTAACTCATAGTAATTCTTCAGTAATCTATTTTTATAGAGTATTCCGTTTATAGCCCAGAGTCCAGCTAATGACTTCCTTATGTTTATGTCTATCAATTCCTTCTTTATGCCTATCTTACGTCTAAGTATCTCCACGTTATCTAAGTCTATTCTCATCATGTTGAAGCCACCTCCGCACTATCTGATATAGAGCTTAAGTCATAGTCTTTAAATGTTGGATAGACTCCGGTTAGTTTATTTATTATCTCATCCCATGTCATCGTCTGTGCTGAATCAACTATTGTTAATACGCTCTCCGCCATTATTCCTCTACCTCCAAAACGAATTTGGGAGATTCACTTAATAAGATTTCCTCCACTTGATGTCTGAATTCCTCCTTATACACCGAGCTAACTCCCTGTTTTAGAAGCATCTCAGGATGGCTTACGAGATTCCGATAGAACATCTTAACGAGTCTAAGGAGATATTGAGGTTTTCCGTCTCCCCTTGTGTCGAATATCTCTAACAATAGGTTTCTAAGCGTCATCTCAGCCACGCTTAGAGCCACTCCATCCCTAAGCTCTATGGCTCCGGTGGGTTTCGTTAGAGTTATGGATGTGGAGGTGTCTTCAGTTATCGATATATCGCCTACATAACCGATATAGCCCTCAGCAATCACAGCCAGCTTATAATCCCCTGGAGGAATCCCTGAGAGGATGACCTTCCCCTCAGCATCGGTGTAAGCCCAATAAGCCCTTCTCCCATCGAAGAGAACCACCAGGGCGTTAGGTAGGAGACTCATCACCCCTTCACCTCCACCGTTAAGGTGTAGGTCGCCGGAGTCGGAGGCTGATAGCCTTCAACCTCCACCGGTCTGGTGAGGTCTGTAATCGGCTCCGTTTTAAGCTCCCTTGCGTGTCGATAAGCCACCACCTTATCCATAGCCTCATCTATCTTAGATATTAACGTCGATATGTCTATTATACCCTGTTGGATGATGCTGTTCAAGTGATTTACCTCTTCAAGGATGTTGGTGTCTATCTTAGATGTTATCGTTGATATGTCGATGTCGAAGGCTGTTAGCTTATCATCTATCTTAGATATAATGCTGTTTACTGAATTAATTATCTCTTCAGCCTCCATTTTATTCTCTAAGGCTAATAGATTAGCCTCATCCTCAGTTATGATAGGAGCCTCTGGATGAGTTTGAGAATATTCAAGCCAAGCCTTAGCTGTCTTAACCTCATTTAAAAGCTCCTGAAGACGTGATAAGGCTCTCTCGCATATCAAGTCGATTAGATTGATGGCTTTACTGTATCCCTCTCTCAAAACCTCTAAGCCTTCATAGTATTGCCTTATGCTGAATTCCGATGACCTTTCTATCCTCCACGCTATTATCTCATTTAATCGAGACGTTATCTCATATAGCTGTGTTCTCAGATATATTAGTTGAGAGTCGATATATCTATCAAATCCCTGTTTGATGTGAAACGCCGTCGTCGGTAGATTACACCCAGCTTGAGCTATTAGGAGGGCTAAAGTGTCGCTGTCTAAGTCCTCCACCGACTCGATGGGGAGTGGAGTCTGGTCATAGCTGAGAGGATAGCCACCTCTCCACGTCGATAGTATGCTCTGTAATGCTCCGCCTATCGAGACTTGAATAGCGTTAGAAAAGCCCTCCTGGAGCATCTCAGTATAAAGCTCCTCCGCTATGTCTGCTGAGAGAACCATCGAAGCCTTAGCCACCGTCCCCAGGAATCGCTCAAATATGTTGGTTAGCCCTCCGGCGGAGACAGCCGTATTGGGATGACTCTCCTCCTCGATGAGGCTATCCAGGGCGTCTGCGGTGATGGTCTTCAACCAATCCGAAGCGATGGCTATCCCTGTCCTGAAGGTTATCCCAGCTCCTCTAATGTAGTCATAGACGAAGGCCATTAGGATGTTATCTAAGACGGCTCCTCCGGTTCTCCCCAGCAGTTTAGTTATAGCCACCGATATGGGAGCCTTCTTCTCCTCCTCCTCGCTCATTATATCTCCTCCATTAAGCTATGTTCTCTATATCCTATGTGTATAGCCATCAACTGATATACTGAATCTGTCGGAACTCCCTTTCTAAAGCTATTGTTATATAGAACCCAAAAGCTATCTCCCTCATATTCAGTTGTTGCGACGAATAAGACTCCGCTCAGCATCCCATCCACCCATGAGCCATCGACAGCTTGAAATTGACCATGAGCATTACCAGGATAAACCCCCACGTCGAACCACTCAGTATTTCCCTCTATTGTTAGCTCTCGATAGTATCCATAGCCTTCATAGTATTTAAAGCTGGTCATCTTAAAGAGCATCCCAGGAAATGATAGATACCTCTCCGGTGAAAAGTTTATAGTCTGCTCCCCTACCACCCTCGTTGTTCTAAATAGCTTATAGTATTTGCCAAATGCGTTCTCCACGTCTGGAGCCGGTTCAACTGTTGTCCCTGGAGGAATCAAGACATATAGAAATTCCTCGAATTGACCAGCTCCCAGATGATAGATTAAATCAGCATCCTCCACCGGTTCAAATGTGAATATAGGAGTCTCCGGAACCTCTATCGTCTCCGTGTCATATTTAAGCGTCATCTTACCCCCTACATAATTCAGCTTTATAGTAGGCTTCTCTATGTCATATTGAGATATGTCGCTTCTCTCCACCTTCACTACTCTATCATAGGTTTTTCCCTGTCTGTATAGGTATGTCTTCTCCTTCATCGTTGAATTCATCTTATCCAGCATCTTCTCAATAGCCGTTAAGTGTTTTCCCCTGGCGTTTATCATTTTACCTATCACTTCAGCTATCTGGTTCTCTATATACGTTATTACATCCTCGATGGTCATTTTCACTAAACATTTAAAATAAGGAAAATTATAAGATTTTCTGGGATGAGTCTCCCCACAGACATCAAGCCACCCTGGATAGAATTCGACATAATGGTTAGAATAGTGAGGAGAAGACTTATGAGAAGCGTTAGACATTACATAAAAAATTACCAAGGAGTAGAGAGAATTAAACCAGCAATAGAGAAAGAGATTGAGTTATTCAGCTTTTATAGAACTAACTATTATCCTAACCTATTATGGAGGATTTGAAATGCCCAGACATCTAAGACTTGAGGAGGTTCAGATAGAGAGACATAAAGAAGTTAGAGAGAGGATAGATGAGTGGAGAGCATTACACATAAGAAAAAGAGAATATCCATTAATGAAGGGTATCCATGTCATCTACGCATATATTGGATTCTTAAAGGGTCTCCAACTAATGAGACAACGCCATGTTATAATCGCTCAGCAATTAATAGCTCATAGAGAGAGACGGAGAATAATTAAGAGAGGGTTAAGATTAGCTCAAATAACGGAGACTTATGAGGAGGAAATGTCTTATAGACATAGGAGGAAGATTAAAAGGTATCTAAGGGTTTTAGAGGAGCAAAGAGAGATTATTAAAACCAGACAGAGAATTATGGAGCGTTCAAGGCTTTTAATGTGGAGAATCATAAATCCACTCCAAAGCTATATTTATAGGCTATACGCCATAGATAGAATTCTCTTAGACCAGCCTTTAACGATAAGAGAGGCGATTAGAGATTACTTGATTCAAATAGCTAAGAAGAACCCATTATATCGACAGATGATAGAGGAATTCCCCCTTATCCGCCATTATGCGAAGAGATACATCCTATATTATCAACTATATCCGCATACCCACAACATCTATGCGGTGAGGCTCAGCCCTCTAACCATGTCATGGCTTGAAGAGCAGGAGGCTGTCTATTACGTCTCAAGGGTCATCTCAGCCGAAGCGTTGAAACAGACGGCTCTCCTTGAGTCAGCCACCTATGTGATGCCTTACGTCTATAAAATAAGCTCTAAGAGAAGTGGAGAGATGTGGAATAGCTCAAGCCACGCCGGTAGAGGGAAAATAAAAAAGGATACTGAAATAGCGTTAGCAAGAGATGATAAACAACAGCCTATAAGAATCACAACACTATTAAGAGCTATCTTTAGACCACATGAGATAAAAAGGGCGTTTGCCAGGATGCTGGGGAGGAGAGAAATACATGATGAAGTTGAAACTCGATGCGTCTATGCGATGATAGGGAGGAGAGGGAGAAGAGATAAGTTATATGAGGCTGGGACTCCGATGAGGGTGGCTATAAAGATTAGAAGGAGAAGGATAAAGGATTTCCTATATCACAACAGATGATAAAAAATGGATGGGGCTAATCTACTCCCCTCTAAGGCGTCTCAGACTTAGCGTGGGCGTATATCTTGTCTGCGACAGCATCATAGCCTATCTCCAGAACCACCACATGATTGGTCTCATCGACCATCTTCAAGACGGTGTTAGAGAGCTTAGTGTTGATATTGGTGATAACGGCGTCTCTCTCAGTATCCAGCCCAGCCTCGTGAGCATAGTAGGCTAAAACCAATCCCTGGGTGAGGATGGGGACGCCGGTCGCCCTGGCGAATCTGGTCGCCCCTGGGAGGAATACATCAAGGATTTCACCGGTTAGGGTGTCGTCGGCTCCCATGTAGATTGCGACCCTCTTATCACCGGAGATGACGCCCATAGCCTTGTATGCGACGCCCCAGCCTATCTTATACTTCACTCCGACGGCTCCCATCGGATAGCGAGCCATAGCAAACTTATCCTTCTTAGCCATAACGTTGGTCTCGAAGGTTCCGCCCTCTGCGAAGGCTGAGGAGACCCCATCACTCCAGGAGTCATAGGCTCCCTTCAGCTTTATCTTATGCTTCAGCTTAATCAAATCGACATCTGTCCATGATGGATTAACGAAGTCAGCCCAAGCCTCGGTAGCTGGATTAGCGAGCTTGGTGAGGAATAGAGTAGCGTTGGGTATCTTCTCCTGGAGAGCCGATAGAATCCTCTCCCTCTCTCCTATCAGCGTGTTAGCCCACTCATCCATCAGCTCCGTCGGCACCGAATCCAGAGGGGAGTAGTATCCCTTATATTCTACCTCGACAGCCATAGCCGTTATCCAAAAATGCTCACAATATTTATAAAGATATGTGAGTAAACTTATCCACGATATGGATAACATAGCGTCTGAAGACATCCACATTAGGATAGATAAAGAGACGTTGAATCGGATAGATAGGATGGCTCAAGAGATAGGCTTAAAGAGAAGTCAGCTTATAAGGCTCATCATTAAGGTCTTTATGAGACAGCAAAACGAGATATTGAGGCTCATAATGATGGAGGCTTATAGCCTTGAGTGATGTGGAGAGTTATGTAAGGAGAATTATGGAGCGATTTGAGGATTACTTTAAAAACTGCTCTTCAATTGAGATTTTAGGCTTATTAATCGCTCTTCATAAGCTCCAATCAAAACTTTTTGATTTATTCCTGGTGAGGATAGGCGTCGAAGCCCAAAAAATCCAGAAGAGAGATATGGAGCGATAATCCATTAGCTTTATATACCCTGTCCCCCACGTATCCTCGGTGGTCTCATGGCTGAGGGAGAGACCCCAGAGATTACCTCCACCCAAACGGTGGAGGCTGAGATTCCCCCACTCAGGAGAGTGGGTTATATAAATCGAATTAAAAGGGAAAAGGTAGAGGTAAGCATTAGAACATACTGTGAGGATAGAGAAGTTAAGAGCTATTGGATTCATGTCGGAGACACTCCTGTTATGGTGATTCTTGCGACGAAAATAGAGGAAACATCGACAGGGCTATGGTTCTATAAACATAATGAGCTAATAGGTCATCTACCTTTGGATGAGGTGGAGGATTCAACATGACCACCATCGCTTATATTGAGAAGCCTTTAGATGAAGAGCATCTAAAGGAGCTTCATAGTATCGCCCAGGATGTCTTTAGTAGAATAAGGAAATTAGCTTTAGACGTTGTTAATAACATGGAGGAATTCAATAATCAACATGAAAACATCAAGATGGCTAATATGACGGCGTTAATGGTGAGGATGACTCAAGAAATCTCTAAGAAGATTATGGATACTCTACTCGTCGAGATGACTTTAAACTATGTTGGTCTCATGGCTTCTATATTAGACATAACAGGAGTGGTGATGATTGGAGGAGGTGAGTTAAGCGATGTCGAGAAGAACAATTAAGATTAGTGAGGAGGTTCATAAGAGACTTATGGCTCTAAAGAGGGAGTTGAGCTTCAGAAATAATAGGGATTTCACTATATCGGAGACAATTGAGAGGCTGTTAGACCTTTATGACCTTCACTTTATGGAGGGAGAAGAGGATGGAGATACCGAATAAGCTGAAGTGTTATAATCTGAGCCATGCGAAGCGGATAGGAGAGGGAGAGCGGATAGCGTTTTACGTCGGCGTCTCTCAGTATCATAAGAGAACCAACCTCCTCTTTATCTCTTATAGGGAATCCACCGATTACGTAGCTGGTCTCTACGCCCTTCCCATCGACCTCTTAGACAGCCTTATAAACGCTCTCCAGGAAATAAGGGATGGATTAAAGGGAAATAAAGAAAAGAAATTAAAAGAGGGAAGATTTAGGGTTATTAAAAGGAAATGCCCTAAGTGCGGTCATGGATGGGCTATCGATAACGGAAAAAAGATATTTTGCGAATGGTGTGGGTTTATAATGGAGGAGGTTGAGGACGATGGTGGAGAGATATGACATAACAATAGAGGTAAGCAAAAAAGAGGGAGTGAAGATATACTATAAGAACAACGTTATTTATGCGAATCCAGCGACTCGGAGATGCGACATAATAACCCTGTTGAAGGCTTTAGATAGAGTTAGAGGAGGAGGGAGAAGGAGGTAAATGTTGATAACATGCCCATGTTGCGGTAGATGCGTAAAGCCACTATTATTTTTTGATACTACCGAAGAAGGATATAGAGAATTAGGATGGGGAGCCGACCCTGAAACGGTGCCTTGGTTCTTAGTATCAGCGGAGTGTCCGGAGTGTGGAGATGACTTATGGGATAAGGTTCAGGAATGGCTTAAGATGGAGATAACAAACATAGACATCGAATTACATGAGGGATTTAGAAAATTATGGGAGGGTTATGAGGATGAGTCTAAGTGAGAAGATAGACGTATTGGATTTAGTCATCGATGTTCTAAGAGAACATGAGAAGAGGTTAGACGAGTTAATCAGCAGACTTGAGAAGATAGTGGAGAAGGCTGAGGGGAGAGGAGAGCTTAGAAATCTGAGGCGATACTATGAGCCTCTTTAAGGCTTTTTTGGAGGGTCTTCTTGAAGCCTTCAAAGAGGAGGAGGTTAAGAGGAGAAGAAAGAGAAGGATGATGTGGAGGATGTATTATAAATGAAAATAGAGATAAATCTAAGGGGAAACGGTCTTTATCATCAAGTGATGGAGCTACTGAGAAGATATGGAGGTATTAATGGCAGGGAGATAGCAAGAAGATTGAGGAAGGGTGAGGCGTGGGTGAGAGGCTATCTATACGCTCTTCAAGAATTGGGATTAGTTAAAGCTCGAAGGATAGGCTCAGCTATCTTTTACTATCCAATTGATAGAGAAGAGAAACAGGGAGGAGAGAGAAGATGGTGAAGAGAAAGATACTATGTCCTCAGTGTAAAAGAGTATATGAGGTGAACATTAGAAAGCCTTATCCTAAGTATCGACGCCATTATAAGTGTCCCTATTGCGGTAGAGTAATTACAGAACAACCAAGAAAACTCATTAAGCCATTTGAAGAGAAGAGATACATAAAGACAGATTTAACCCAATTTTTATCGTTTTAGTTGTTTTTATTGTTTTTTGGAGCCGTGTCTTCTCCCTAACACTCTCTGGGTAGAGGGCTGGGGAGGTGGGGCTGGGGGCGGGGCTGGGTGGCTATTGGTGTTAGGGTGCGGAGGCTATATGATTTAGAGGTGTGGCTCCCTAACACTCCAGGAAGTAAAAAAGGGGAAGGGTGGGGCTGGAGGGCTTTAGCTGAAAATCTACTTTAGTGGGATTAATCTCTTTAGGTTTCTTGAGATATGTCTCCGGATAAAGGTTAGTATCTTCTCTACCTCTTCATCGGTTAGGCTCTTCTCTATCGCATATAGTGGTCTCCTCTTTAAGTCATCCAGGATACTGACGGTTATTTCTAACCGGTTATCCTCAAGATTTAATCGATAGGTCTTATAGTAGAAGCCTACGTCTCCCTCTCTGGATGTCTCTATCTTCACCTCTCCCCAATAGAAATCGATGTCTATCTCATCTATATCCTCAGCCTTTAGGTTCGCCATTATCTTCTTCATGGTCTTGCCTATCATAAACTGACCCAGGGTCTTATCCATCCCAATAGACTTGAGGTGGCTGACCACTTAGACCACCGATTAATAATGCTCCCTAACACTATTTAAAGCTGACGGAGGATAAATCCATATCAGAAATCCGGAGGGGAGGGCGTGGGCGGGGGCTATCCGGTGTTAGGGTGCGGATATGAGGTTCTACACCTCTCCATCTCCCTAACACCGACCCAGAATCCATAAGCTGAATCCCTACCCTTTAAACCAAATAAAATCAAATAAAACGTATGTATGTGTTGTATGTATATTTTCTCTACGGAGCCGGTGAACATAATTTTATCCGTGAAGTCTGCTCCCTAACACTAATATATACATGAAGGTCTCTATCTCTCTTCTCTATTCTTAATCTATATTATTAGTAGTTAATAGTAATAATATAATAAAAATATTTAATTTAAAAATAGACTAATAC
>Ga0190309_1000498_pt1 | contig 11123 bp, 7 predicted proteins | sample 48700767_MG_FD_161656 | JGI IMG/M metagenome (GOLD analysis project Ga0190309, IMG submission 161656) | Hydrothermal vent sediment bacterial communities from Southern Trench, Guaymas Basin, Mexico - 4870-07-6-7_MG | ecosystem: Environmental > Aquatic > Marine > Hydrothermal vents > Sediment ... | reverse complement strand
GGATCTCATAGTCAATTAAAGGTTACGTCTTCAAATGAAGAAATCCTTAAAATTACCGAGCAGCAGATTTTTCTCAAAAGCATAAAGATTTTATTGAAAGATTAGATCGAAACATTTTAGTGTTTTCAAAATTTTTGGGTATTAACCCACTTATGTCAAGTCCTTGCTTATCCATTTGATTAAGTCAGTCTCACTCTATTTTATTTATCCCTTCAGATATTAAGTTCGTAACCTTTTAGTGTTTGCTGGATTTACTTTAGGTTTGGAAGTTTTTCCATGAAATTTAGTGGAATATTTATTAATTTTGATAGTGCTCCTAACCCTGAAAACATTGTTTTTAGGTTGTTTATGTCGCTCTTGTTTATTGCCCCTGTGGTTGGTGTAGCTAGTAGGTAGGTTGCCGCAAATGTTAGGGTTCCTATGGTAAGTTCTATCCAGTTTGCATACGCTGTGAAGTTTATGGCTAGAAAGGATGCTGTGGCTGCGATGGCTGAGGCCGTAAGGATTCTCATCGATGACTCTATGTCTAACCTGACATTATATTTTCTTCTAACCCAATATATTCCCATTGCTAAGCTTGGTTTGCCAGCTATTATGATCGTTAATATCAATCCTATTATCCCCATGGACGGTATGAGAATTAGTGATAATGGTATTCCTATTGCTAGAGTTACTAAGCTTAGTTTCATCTGCATCTTTGTTTCTCCAATGCCTGCGAGCAGGCTTGTAAGGGTTAGGCTTCCGAATATAACAAAAAGATTATTTATTACGTATAGGGTCAGGAAAAGCGGTGCTTGGGTCCACTTTTCGCCGAAAAGTGTGCTGACTAAAGGTTCCGATAGAATCATCAAAGCAATTGTTGTTGGGACTAGAATCAGCGATGCATATTTTATCGATGATGCAAAAACTGTTTGAAGCAACCCATTTTCGTCTTGTGGATCTATTTTTGAGAAAGCCGGGAATAACACAGTGGATATGGGTATTGTGAAGAATGTTAGTATAGCTGCAAATTGGGTTGCTACTTGATAGTTTCCTATGGCGACATCTGTACAATAAATTGCCATTATGAAGGCGTAGAATTGTATGAGAAATCCGCCTATAATCGATGCTATTGAGAGCGGAACTCCGTAATGGAGCATTTCTTTCAAAGTTTTAGCTGTGTTAGATTTTTCTGGATTTTTGCGCTTTATTTTCCTAATTAAGGTTAGATAGAGCACTGTTAAGGCTATGATGGCTGAGGCTATGAATGATATCGTATAGCCTAGGGTTGCCCCTAATGCGCCAAAGCCTGCTATGACAAGGATTGGCGCAGCGACACTTTTTACTATAGCTTGACATATATTCGTTAAACTGTTTAGCTCCATCCTTTCAAAGCCCACGAACGTTGACTGCGCTGTAGTTTGCAAAGCCCCCGCGAATATGGTCACTGAGGCAATCGCAATAAGCGGTGCAGATTCGGGACGATTAAATACCGTAGAGGCAATAAAGCCCGAAATAAAAACAAGAATTAGTGAAAGAATGAATCCCATTGCTGTTTCGAATATTAGGCCCGCTTTTATTATTTCGTAGGTTTTCTCCTCGCTTTTTTGGGCTCTCAGGCTGGCCGTAAATTTGGTTAGAGCTGAGTTAATTCCCCAGTCTCTGAAGAGTATAGTCATATAAGACGGAATTAAGGCTATAGAGTATAGTCCATACTCCGCCGGAGTTATGAGCCTCGCAAGAATCATTGTGCCTAAAGCCATTATTGCCGTTGAGGAAGCTTGACCTATAAATAGCTGAACGCTTCCAGTTGCCGACTTCTTGGCTATCTCTAAGGCTGCCTGCAAAATTTTCGCCTGTTCACATGTTAAAATCTTAACAAGCTATTCTCTCTTTATGTCTTATCAGGCTTTGGAGCGAGGAATTTCCTTAGGTATCTGATTTTTCCTTTCTCATATGAAGTTAGAGCCTTTGAACAAGTAATGCTTTTAATATTTTTCATTTCCTTTCTAAGCATTCTTACAACATGCTTGTTTAAGTGAAGCAAGTTATATTGCTCTTGGGGATCATTTTTCAAATCATATAATGCTATTGGAACATTGTTTCTTTCAAGATATTTCCATTTTTGTCCTCTTAGCCCTTCGATTTGATCTTCTTTTTTAACATAAATTCCTGCTGGGCCTATGTAAATAAACCTATCAGTAAAATGCTTATCCTCCTTTATTAAGGGTGTCAAGTCTACTCCATCAAAATGTATTTTTATGCGACTTTTAAGTCCAAGAAGATTTAGAAGGGTTGGAAAGATATCTACATGTGTAATTAGATCTTTTACTACTTTGTTTTCTGGTAAGTCTCCTCCGGCGAGTATGAGAGGGATTCTAATAAGTTCTTCAGCAAGTGAGAAGCCATGTCCTTGTCTTTTTCTAGCTAATTCTGACTTTTTGAATATGCTTTCAGATATTTTAATCCATACTTCTTTCCTTAGCCGTTCACTTACAATGGAAATAAGGTTATTTTGGAGCGACTCTAAGAGTGTTGGTATCCTTTCTCCATGATCAGATAGGAAAATCACAACAGTACTATTTAGATCTAGATCCTCAAGTAAAACACTCAACTCTTGGTCTAGAAAAGAAAGACAAGTATCGTATTTGTTTAAAACAAAGATGCCTCTTTTATTTATTGGAAAGTAAACTGGATAATGTAGTTCCCAGAGATGAAGAAACAAAAACCAAGGTTTCCTTGCATTTTTAAGAAATTTTTGGATCTGTTCTTTGAAATTTGTAAAAATAGTTTGATTCGTATCCCTAACCATATAGGTTTTAAAGCCTCTATTAAATCCTAGCTGCGGTAACAGAGGGCCGGTTACCATAGCGCATGTATTGTATCCGGCACCCAACAGAATGTCCGCTATCGTCGGGTAACATTTGCGTAATTTATCTAAAAATGACCTCACTCCGTGATTAAACGGGTATAAACCTGTCATTATACTTGCAACTGAAGGATTAGTAAAGCTGGTAGTAGCTATTGCTTGTGTAAATAGTACTCCTTTTTTGACCAAAAAATGTAGGAAAGAATTCTTCGAACGTGACATTGCAATGGCCCTGTCTGCTCTTAAGCAATCAACGAGGATCATTAGTACGTTTTTCCCAGATTTCAAGATTACACCTCATTCTCTTAGAATTAGCTTAAAATCTGCAAAAGATAATTCAATCATCTTGGGAACATTCCTTGCAGTTGTCTATAAATATTACATAGTTTTTTCACTGTTACATTCAAGGAGTATTGCTGCATTACTCGTTTTCGTCCCTCATAACCCATCTTGAGTCTCATGTCCGGGTTTGTAAGTAAATATTGGATTGCTTTCGCAAGTTCTATGGGGCTGTTTTGCTGAATTAAGAGACCTGTGACGTTATTCTCTACAATTTCTGGTATACCGCCTACAGGTGTCGCTATTACCGGGGTTTCACACGCTAAGGCTTCTAAAACAGTGACGGGAAAACCTTCACCAAAGGAGGGCAGTATAAAAATTGAAGCTTTTTGATACCATTCTATTAGCTTAGACGGCTCCAAAGCGCCTAGATATTTTATTTCATGTTTTCCTTTTCGATTTTCCTTTTCGATTAAGTTTAATATGTTTTGATAGTAGACAGTATCCCAATCAGTTGGACCAATTATTATTAAACGTACCGGTTCTCTAACGTATCGTAAAGATTTAATCAAGATGTGTAAGCCTTTACCCTTCGATATTCTTCCAACAAATAGAAGCATGTTATCTTCCTTTCGTGCTTGCGGTTTGAACAAATTCGTATCTACACAATTAGGAACGTATACGATTTTATCTTTAGGAATTCCAAGCTTTGTTAATTCTTTTTCCATTCGTTTTGAAATTGAAATGTAGATATGAACCAAATGTTTAAACAGAAACCTACTTATAAAGTGTTTTTTTAGAAAATTGTAGTCTATTCCATGCAAATGAATTATTTTTGGCTTTTTTACAAGATATGAAAAGAAGGGGAAGCTCATATCGATTTCATGAAAATGAATGATATCATAATTTTTAAGTATATGAATAAACCTTCCCGGCAGAAAATTGACTCCTGCTGTAATTTTGACTGACTGCACAATTTGGAACAAGCTTAATGCAGGGATTCTGTAGACGGTGATCTCATCAATTTTTTCAGTTTTTCCTTGCCATTTTGGTATTCGGATTTGATTTACATTGAATGCCATAACGTCTACATGAACTCCGTTTTTATTGAGCGCTATCGCTAAATTTCTGACAGTTATTTCCGTTCCTCCCTTAACTGGATAATAACAGGGAGCAACCATTATAACTCGCAAGGGATTAGCCCTCTCTCTTATTGAGACACAACTCCGTGCATGCCTAACTGTTGTTGCATAATTTTAGATATTTAGCAATGAAGGAAGATCAATTTTGGTCAAATCCATTTCTTTAGGCACTACAATTCTATATAGCTCAGATTTTCTAAAAGTTTCGAATAATATTTTAAAATTGTGGCGAAGTTTGCTTTCAATTCTCCGATTTTTAACTCCAAAATGACAAACGTATCTATAATATTCTCGATACATGCCGTCCCACTCATACATATATACATAAGCCATTTTCCTGGCAAGTTCCTTAGCGGTTATGTCTCTTCTTATTTCGATAGAGTTGACATTTTTTCGGTCTAAAAGAAAAACTTTTGAAATAGGTGACGGTGAAGCTACTTTGGCTGTAGGATTTATCTTACATAACTCAACACTTAGCATAGTGCGCTCCTTTAAACGGTCAAAAACAAATCGCACATGCCTATGTGGCGAAAGCCTACTGCCCCATTCTAACAACTTAACCATCGGTTTATAGTAGAATCTCTTAGCACCTAGAATTTGTTTTGCGATTTCTTTGTCTTTAAGGTTGTAATCAAAAATGTGAATGCGTTTAGGTAAAGGAAAAGCAACACCTTCGCCAACTATGAGCCAGTCATCGCTAAGGTAATCATATCCTTCTTTTGTTAAATTTAACACGGCACTGGTTTTTCCGGTTCCCCCCTCACCAGTAAAAATATAAGCATTTCCATTTTTTGCAACTGCTCCAGCATGCAACCACGCCTTATCAGGCCACCACATAAGAAATTCGGTTGCATAAAGGATTAAATCTGCCCGGTTAGTATGCAGAATTTCTTGGTCATACCATATAGTATCTTCTTTTTCATCAAATGGAATGTGTATTCCTCCGTGGAATCCGTAAGGTCTTGTTGGAAGAGATCGTTGTGTTACGTTAACCTTAACGAAAAGATCCACTTTTTCTGGAGTCTTTGATGTTTTGAAGTATCCATAATCCTTCGAGTAGATCTCATCTGCTGGGCCTTCAACAGTAACTACAAAACCATACACATCGTATACGCTCAAATATCCCCCTCTCACAATTTACTTGTTATCTTCCCTTTTTTGCATGCGAAAAGCAACAATTAACTGATGAAGACCAAGAAGACTTATTAAAGGGAATTTGTTCAAAGGAAGATTGTTTAAATGAGAAATAATTGAAGATATAAACTTGAACAGCCAACCTTTTCTTTTAAAATACATCAATGGAAAAAGGAAAAATGCCGTTTCAAAATGCATTATTGTAAAACCTTGTCTTTTAATGGACTGAAGGAGCTTGCCGGGGTATATCGTGTTCTCATATACTAAGTTCGCGCTGGGTTTGTTCGATGTTATGTTTTCAAGATTACGCTTCTTCAATCTACCAGAAATCTTTCGTAACTTTGCAATGAGATTCACAAGGATTTTTTCTGGAAAAATAAGCATATCTGCATACTTATTCGGTGTTGTTATCACCATTCGCCCACCAATTTTTAGCACTCTAAAAAACTCGCGCAGCCCTTTGGCATATGAAGGAATGTGTTCTAACACCTCTGAACAAATTATTACATCGAAGCAATGGTTTTTAAAAGGCATATTGCAAATATCGGCTAAAACGCAATAAGAATACACATCAGCAGCTCTTCGTATAAGTTGTTTTGAGAAGTCCATCCCCACAAATCGTGAAACTGTAATGCCGCGCTTGGCCGCAATTTTCCCTAAAAAACCAGCTCCGCATCCTGCGTCAAGAACTAATTCGCCTTTTTGAATTTTTGCTAAAGTGAATATTCTTTCCTTCACGACCTTTTTGTAGGTCTTTGCATTATAGTATCCCATAACACTAGCATAAGCAACAAGCGGTTTAGCATATTTATAATGCGAAGTGCCGCTTTTGACGAAATTATCCCATTTTTCTGATTCCCTTTTTGATTGCTCCTCATAACTGCACATTATTCATCATGCAACCTGAAGTAGCATTTAATAGCCATATCATTATGGCATGTTCATGTAAACTTGGCTTAAACCATTGGAATATACCTTATTTAAATCATTTAAAAATTCTAATTCACTTGTGTTCCAAGTGAGTCTACTGCCAACTACCGTTTCATGGTTAACGTTTAATGAACTCAAATATACTATGCCTCCAGGTTCTACCTCTGTTGTATTCGATAAAATCTTAATATACTCGGAATACATCATGCCATAAGCTCTTAATTCACTCTTTCGAGAGCAACTATCGGAGTATATTTGAGCATGTTCATCTGAATTTTGTAATAACCATTGTGCTCCAAACACATTGTATGTATCAATGTATAAGTATTGGACATACAATTTTGTAGCTTTCATCCGATATCCGCTTAGCGGTACAGATGAACTTCTGCTTTTAACGATCTCAAACACAAAACTTGTTTGGAAGAGAAAATACGATACTAGTACTATTAACAAAAGAACAGAAACTACCAATTTTTTGTTTCGTTTTAATGATTTACCGAGAAAATCAGCACCTACAACGCATAATGGAGCCAAGAAAAATAGCAATATATGGTAAAACCTTGTCATGTTCATTGTGTTCGCTAGTCCAGGCACGATTATGAGTGCGGCCAAAAAAGTCATAGCAGTAAAAGTGAGGATGAAGTACTCCCCTTTAAAATGAGTGTCCTTCCTTTTCAGTAACAAACTAACGAAGCCAATAACTATTAAAAATTCTGTCATATATGCAAATACTCTACTAATAGCATTCCAAATAGTTGGCGGGCTTTCCAATCCCAAACCTCTTAAAACTTCCGGTTCTCTGGAACGAGGATTAAAGAAATCGCCCATTTGCTCATAAACGTAATTGCCAAACTCCAAAATACTGTCAAAAACTGCGGAAGAAGTTATGTAAATATACCATGTAAACATTATGACGAAAAAGAGAACAATCATAGCTGCCCTTATATTTTTCCTTGGCTTTTTAATTATAAATAGACAAATAAACGCAAGAGAAATAAAAAATAGGAATATTTCTGATAATCCGTAATGAGATGTAATTAATCCAAAACTAAAAATCATAAAACAAATAGTCTTGCTGGCCGCCTTGATTTTTTCATTAAAAATAACAAGCAACAACATTATAAAGAAAATTTCAGCAATCATTTGCCTATTTAATCCAATCATTTCAGTGTAAAAAGTTTCATAAGACATAAAGAAAAAAGCCGCAATAAATGCATATTTCTTTCCCATATAGCCTTTCCATAATTGATACAAGCCTACAGGCACAAAAGAAAAAATCAGAGGAAACAATATTTTGAATATCCAGGTTGGATCAATTTTCAATAAAACCGAATACACTGTGGGAAGAATAGTGATGCTTAACATTGAATAGTATCTACCGTACTGCACATCTCCCGGAAAAGGATTAGTTGAATTCCAATATGCATTACTTCGCGTAATTTTGAAAACAAAAAGTTCAGCGGGTGAGTCAGAACCATAAGGGAAAACATAGCTAGATACAAGTGAAGAATGAAAGAGTAAGGATATAGCTATCATTAACACAGCGAGTGGATAAAAAGTTGAAGGCAAAAGCTTCTCAGAGAAAATCGCAATAATAAACACCAAAGTAATTGCTATCATCATGAAAAGCAAAATTGAGTTATCTCCATAAGTGTTCACATAAATTGATCCGATGACGCTCAAAATCGGAAGAATGACCAAATATGCTACTGATGGATGTAACTTAAAACCTTTCCCTTTCCAGAGCGTGCTTCCGCTTCTTAAATAAGCTATAATTGTGCCTACAAGAATAAATGCATTGAGAACCCCCATTAAAGGTATAAGCGTAAGAGGCTTCGAAATACCTAATAGAAAACCAAAACAATTCGTTAAAAGTCCTAAAAGCATCAAAAAGCCAACACTAAGCCCCATAGAGAAAAGAACTGTTTCTAATTTGTTAAGCCCATATAATTTTAATATTCTAGCAACAATGAACCCTGGAACAAAAGTGAAGTAAAGAAAACCGATTATTTGTCTGGCGATTTGCACATCAAAAATTATCAAAGCACATACTATAAATTGCGAGAAAAGCATAATTATTAGGAAAATCTTGTTTTTAGATTCAGCAACTGTTGAACTCAAATAATAACCTCCATTATGCATGGTTTCTCTTTTGTTCTTCCTCTAATTTACAATGCTTTACAAAAAATATAATATTCATAAATCGAATAAATGATGTCGTAAGACAAAAGATTTATTATATTGTTCCCTTCATATGTACAAGGGATGAACAGGTGAACAAAAGTAAGCATAAACTCTTAACTATGAGATCGCTGATTAATAAGTCAGTCATGAAGCCTCATACAATATCGTCTGCTGCTTTATTGGTAATTTTACTAATCATAGCCCAAGCCGCCTCGCTTCAAATTAGCACATTAACGATTGAAAATTCAGGTAAAATATCATTAATTAGTCCTTTACATGTTGAAGGTAGGTACCTTAAGAATGAACTTGGGCAAATAGTGGTTTTGAGGGGAATAAACAAGGCTGGTTTCGAAGACTTTCCGGATGGCTGGTGGATCCCCGAGGGCGGAGGAATATATGCTGGCGCAGGAGTCTGGGATGAAGACGCTGTAAGGTACAATCTTGAAAAGATCAAAGAATGGGGAGCTAATGTCGTAAGATTTCATCATAGCATGGATTTTTGGGTTAGACAAGACCTTTATCCGACCTTTAGGCAACGTGTAAAACAGACAACGGAGATTGCATTGGATTTAGGGCTGTATGTTATTTGGGATCCATACTCCGTTATTGCAAATAGTAGGCAGTATGACCTTCCATGGTACCCCTATGTGAGCAATGAAACGGATCCTGATTTAGGATACTCGGAAAGGGACATAATGCCAAATAAGACAGCATTTATTGAATATTGGAGGGAATGGGCAGAATGGCTTAAAAGTTATCCAAATGTTCTTTTTGAACTTGTCAATGAACCAAGGAAAATCTGGATAGATGAATATTGGGGTAAATACCCAAACAACACGGCATTATGGCAAGAATACGTTTCTGTTATAAACCAAACCATTCAAGCTATACGTTCAACTGGGGCAAAACAGCCAATAATAGTGACTGGACATGTTGACGTTTGGTGCGATTTGGATTTTCCAAAAGCGGCGAACACAATGTGGTGGGTCAGTCAAGTTCAGGAAGATGGTCCCACTCCGATTATTGACCCTGAGAATAACATAATTTATTGCACGCATCAATATAGAGCTAGTGACGGACTTGGTAAGCATTCAAATGGTACACGAGGATATATGTATAATGAAGTAATGAATGCAATGAATTACACTAAAATCCTTGATGTAATTGATAAGTGGAATAAACCCTTGATAATAACTGAATGTGGCCCACATTTGTGGCATACGGGCGAAGAACTCATAAAAGAGATTGAAGGATTATCAAACCAGTTACGTATATATAACCAGCTAGGGATAAGTTACGTTGTTTGGGTTTGGACTGTTCCTTCACATATGCCGGGTGGAATACTCACGCTGACAGATGGAAAATGGTACTGCGAACCAAATGTTGGCGGCAGAGTTGTAAAGGCATACTTGAGTGCTCCAGTTGGGCAAAATAACTCGATTTATATACATCCAACAATTCAATATGCCCGTACATACGCTGACTATAAAAACATACAATACCGCCAACAAGGGAAACCATACTTGACCACGTGGACAGTAGATACTCCTACGAGGACGCTTGTGGAAACTATAGATTTTAATGAAGAAACAAAAGCGATGCATTTAACACTTTACTCGCTATTTTCGGGTACACAAATAATAGAAGTAGTTTGTGGAGCTTACGGCGAACCTGCAACCGTAATCAATGCTACTGAAGTTTTCTACGACCCTATTACTACAAAGCTAAAAATTGAAGTTTCCTTTGAACGCATGCAAGTTTCAGTAACACTGCTATGGGCTAGTTAGTTATATAGCCTCATATTAAAATGCCATTAAAACTTCAAGGTACATATGAAAGTTTGATTTCGGGATTGTTTCTGGATAATCTTATCAATTCACATGCTCTCAAAAATTTTGCCTTATGCGATTTTGTGTATTTAATTACCTTATCAAGCATCTCTAAACCTAGAGCAGTATTTCGATAATTATACCAAAAAAGGCCAGGAGTCTGAATAGCAATTATGTCTTTGGGATGTATATAAAAAACTACTGGCGTCTTACTTAAGAAATACATCTTCACTCCGATTTTAGCCCACCTTAGACCAAAAATCCTAAACCAGCCTCCACCGAGAGGAAAAGGCAAAATTGGGTTTGCTGATACGGGCAACTCAAGCAAATAAAAGTTTTCATTTTTTTTAATAAAATTATAAACCTTAAAGCGAATAGGATTCAATTGAAGACACATTCTATGTTTTCTTATATATGGAAATCCTATTAGAGATGAGTCGTATACATAATTGGTTTTTTGCAGGGCTCTCCAGCAATCTTTATTTGCTCGAAAAAGTGGGGCGCGAAATCCTATAGGCCTAACCCCTGTAACGGACTCTATGATTCTCGTAGCAGTTTTGATTATCCGAATTTGTTTATTAACACCTAGCGTAGTTTCTCTTGGATTATGTTTTAATCCATGACAAGCAATTTCGTGGCCTCGGTTAGGAATTTCATTTATAATTTCCCTGAAATTTGCGGCAACTATTGCAGGCACAAAGAACGTTGCTTTAACTCCATGTCGATCAAAAAGATCTAAAAGGGAGATAACTCCTTCCGTAATCACGAAATTCTGCG
>Ga0190309_1000497_pt1 | contig 11146 bp, 23 predicted proteins | sample 48700767_MG_FD_161656 | JGI IMG/M metagenome (GOLD analysis project Ga0190309, IMG submission 161656) | Hydrothermal vent sediment bacterial communities from Southern Trench, Guaymas Basin, Mexico - 4870-07-6-7_MG | ecosystem: Environmental > Aquatic > Marine > Hydrothermal vents > Sediment ... | reverse complement strand
AGTGAAGGCATGGCAGAAGTGGCAATTCTCCCAGAAAAAGCTACTTCGTGAGATAGAGACACTCGAAGCTTTCCGCAAGGCTGGCGGTAGCTCGTTCATCGTCTGCTACCTTGCAAATAGAGACGCCGTGCAGATATACCAATTCGTGCAATCTGACCCCAGACAAGGTGATATAGAAGTGCTACTTGTGAAGCAACTCAGCTATCGGAAATCGCAGAAGTTCTGGGATGAAGTGGTGTTCGAGATATTGCAAGCTACCGTGCAACGAGCGGCGGTTCGAGTGGCGGGGGAAGTACGAAAGATACGATATCGAACTTCTGATACACGTACTCAATGTCCTCCCAAAGAACGTCCGTCACAATCGCAAGCTTGATTTCACCTTCATAGCCTGTATCACGTCGATACAATTCCCTATAGCCAAGCACCTGCCCCAGTGCTGATAGCCCAGCCTGGGGCTTGATTTCAAATATCCATAGCACTCCATCACGCCACGCAAGGACGTCTAAGCGTCTACGAGATAGCTTTTCTTGCAATTCTTTCAACCAGTCAGGCCACTCTGGCAAGGGTGGTCGTCCTTTCCCGACATACACATCGTACTGGTAGTCGTGCCACAAATGGCCGTATTTCTCCATCCAGCGTGACCATAGCACGTTCTCGGCTGGTGAAAGGTGCTTCCACTTCGGCATCGTTCACATCTCCATTTGGCCGTGTTCTGTCCCGTACCAGATGACCTCGGTTGGAGCTTTTCCGAGATAATCACCAACGTCAGCATGTATCCAGTGCGGGTATATGCCAATGCGACGGAACCCAACACGCAACAACGCTTCCAGGATGCGATACCGTTCGACAGAGTTCGCAACATGAATATCTGCTGCAGCACCAATTGTGTGCATTGACTTTGGATGACCACCAACCGCTTGGTTGTGTAGCTTGCAGCGATAGCCGCTTGTGATGTAGAACGGTATGCCAGCCCGCAATCGTGCAGCGTCAAGTAGCTCAATCAAGAGTGGCTGTATCACGACCTCGCCGCAACACGGGCATCGAAACTCGTCAATCGTGAAATACTTTGCTTTCAGCGAAATAGGTTCCTTTTTAGCCACCATAGCAACAACCACGCATAGCCTGCTACGAGAAACCACAAAATTCCAAACAGTATGTGTTTTGGCATCACGGGTTCACAGCTTGCCCTCTTCTTTCAGCTTGCGATACAACTTTTCGAGCTTCACACGAAATCGCTTTGCTATGCTACGTCCACGCTTCTCCCAAAAGAAAACTGCGTTTGCACTGCAGCCAATGATGTCTGCGAACTTCTCACGACTGAGACCCAACGCCTGTCGCATCCGAAAAACTGTGCCGCCGTCAATGTGTGCCATAAGGGGATGTGAGTTCGTAGAGTATCCTAAACTTCTCTGTACTCAAAGCTATGTTGTAAATTAAGAGTTCTCCTATATATCCTATGAAAGACGGTGTGCTTCCTTTCCCCCTTGCTATTTCTACTTTTCCATCACAATTCGAAGCTGGAGAAACAAGCGTGTTTGTTCTTTCTTCTTTACCATCGACTAAACCTGTGACTTTGTTTTCTTTTATCCTCCAGCCCACAAGATGATAATTCCCGTCGTTTATAAGTGTAGTGCCTGCTCGTAAACTATGCCATTGCCCGTCATCTCCGTACCAAACCACAATTAGCTTACCTGTTTTCGAAAGTGCAAACCTAAACATATTTTCACCAGAATGTCTAACAACCATTTGTTGTTCTCCAGAATGGGAAGTCATAATCCCCACTATTACTGTATATTCTCTATTTGTATCAAGCATAAGACTTTTGTCGTCCCCACAATCCACATATGATAAATTTCCTGAAAACCACAGCATCCCGTGTCTCAACTCAGCCCCATATATCCGCCCGTTGTTCTTATAGCGTGACAGGTCTGGCCAGTAGCTACCCATCACAATGCGTGGCGACAAATGCAACACACAATGGTCGAAGTCTATCATCTCACCTACACCGCAAATTATTCCCAATACACAGCTTCAACCTTGAAATCACAATCCCCGACAGTGCCGTCACCTCCAAGCGTGTAGACTACACGTTGCTTTGTTCCAAGCCCCGTTGTTGCAATCTTGTACTGTGTTGACGTAGTTGTTGCACCTGTCACCGAGACTTGGTCGAATATCACGACATCTTTCCATTTGCCCGTTGCGGGGTAATAGCTCTGTATCTTCACATCGAGTGTGATTGCGTTCGAACCGCCAGTCTCCTGCAGAGCTGTCACATCCAAGATGTACTCAGCTTCCTTGTAGTGCGAAGTGTCGTACGAGCTGAGTTCGTACGTCCCCTTTGTCGTTTGGTCGATGACGTTTGCAAGCACAATATCCCTCTTTTGTGCCATCTTTTGCTCCCACTACTCAAACACTATGCACCACTTGCGACTCCACGTGATGAACCAGAACGACACGTAGATTGTGACCAGCACGCAGAAGTGTATGTTCAAGCGTGGAATATTCACACGCACTATCGGCACGTCAGGAGGACATTCATCTACATGCTCTACGTACAGCTGAAACTTCATGAGTTCCTCCTTTTTCTCTTCCCCCTGTGCAGGGGTTGGTTTCTTTTTCCTCATTCTGCCTCCTTTTTGCGTCTACGTTGCTTGGGGAAGTATTCACTTTGCAGGAATTCCAAGAATGCACGTGTCATGTCGTCCGAGACTGGTGGCCGTGTGGGGCCACGCATCCCAGCTCGGACAAGTTGCATGAAAGTGATGATAATCACAAGCCCACACACCACAATAAAACCTACAATGCAAATCAAAACAATTGCCCACGTCGGCATCACTCCTCCTCTTCAAACAACCCTGGCCATATGGCCAAAATCCCAAAAATGTATAGAAACTGTGCCTCGAAGTAGCGGTAGCCGAGCCACCGCATGTACTGTATCCATGCAAGCTTTTTGGTACGTATCGGGACTTTTGCATATCGCAACATCCTTGCAACCTCAACCGCCTTTTCGGGTACAAAATACTCAGCTGGTAGAAAATCCAACAACATTTTTCACCTCAACATATGATATGTGATGTCGGCCAACAACGGCCGTGGATCCAAGCCAACCCACGCAGCAAGCCTTTTGAAAGCCATCCTCCGATCTCGCCATGCAGCACGCTCATTCGTGATGATAGCCCGAAAATGCTGGAAGACAGCGTCCTCCAGCTTCGCTTTCGTCTCGTTCAACAATAGCCGAGCCATGCCACGTGAACGGCCTTCTGGCGGGTTTCGCATCATGTAGCCCAGAAACGACTCTTTCGTATCCCGTTTGGGTACACGCAACCGTCGCAGTACACGTGAAGCCTCTGCGTTGAATAGGTCACGTATCGTCGTCGGTGATATACGAGCTCCTCTGAGGAAGCTCGGTGTTAGAAACGGCTTGTAGTTCTGCGTGAATGCTATACGTGCTATCTCACCCATCAACGGCCAGATACTTGCCATCCGCTACTCCTCCTTTTTCATCTTCTCTAACTCTTCCTTGGTACGTGCCACCACACGGCCATCGGGAAGACGTATCAAAACTACTTCCTTCTCCTCGACATCGGGCAACTTGACATCTATCAGCTCCTCAAACGGTATTGGTTTTTCCAGCTCCTCACGGGGTTTCTCTTCCTTCTTCTCCTCTGGCATCATTCCTCCTTCTTGTGGAATACTGTGAACTTCATAGATGCAAGTACCTCACCCTCTTCACCTGTGACCTTATCCTTGACACGGTCACCCTCATAGAACTCAGTAACCACGACATTCTCACGCTTCGAGTGACGTGCCTTCATACGCTCAGCAGCCAGCTGCCGATTGACTATTGACTGAGCTATACGCTGAATGATGTCATCCTTCAGCTTCTGCATGTTTCGCCTCCTTTTTCTCCAATTCATGCAATATTTCTTTGAGTACAGCGTAGCACTGATTGCAGATCATCAGCACTTTGTACTCACCGACATTGCAACCTTTTCCGCAAACCTCACAGTGAGTGGTGTATTTCTCTTCAGGTTCCATCTCCTCGAAAGACGGAGGTGCTGATTGCGTAGTAGTTTCCTCAGTCGCAACACCTGGTGGACCGCTTTCGACTACACGCCTGTAGTCGGCTTGTACTTGCCTTTCGTGCTGTGCTTTCCACTGCTTCACCCATTCCTGCATCACACGCTCTGTCACGCCATCCTCAACAGCACAGCGGAGATAATAGTAGCGGGTACCGGGATCGGTCACTTGCATCAAGAGATTTGCTACACGTACACCGATATGGCCAGCTTGCACGGCGTCCTGTATTTCGGTCGGTGCATTGAGGAGCTGTACATGCTCACGGATTGTGTTTGGTGATACGTGTAGCTTTTTGGCCAACTCAGGTATGCTCATGCCTGTGAGGTCCAACATCCGCTTGAAGTACCGTGCCTTGCTCATTGCAGGTACCTTGCTTCGACGTTCATTCTCCACGAACCGCAGAATGAGCGCAGTAGCATCGTCGCACTCGATGATTTTCGCTTCTATGGTTGCCATACCCGCCTGCTTCGCTGCCATGTACCGCTGAAAACCCGCTATGATTTCATATTTCGAGTCCTTCTTTCGCACCAGAATGGGCTGCAACTGCTTGTGGTCACGCAACGAACGTGCAAGCGCTTCGAGGTCCTCCTCGATGACAAGGTCACGATACTCGACCTGCGGTGGTTCTATCTGGTCCAACGGTAGCTCTTTTGTCTCTATTACCTTATACTTTGTTACTTCCTCCATTTGCACTCCTTATTACAGCTTCCACCGCACTTTCCTTCTGGTGCGGTGGTACAAGCGGCTGTATGAATATGCCGCTCTCTGCAAGCTCTATCTTCACATAGCTACCCTTGCGTAGACGAAGGAATCGCAAGTACTCTGGTGGGAGGGTCACGCAAAGCGAACAACCGAAACGCTGAATCTTTCGCACCCTCAAAATGCCCTCCTATCGCAGGGTACCCTATCTATACATGATAGATGAAAACAACACCTGTCAAGTCTTGACTTGCGAACTGGGTTTGTAGGTGCATATTGCGACAAAAGGAGGTAAGATGGCAGCGATAAGACCCTTGAATGTGATAGTTGACAAGTGGGCCCGTGTAGCACCTCAGCGGGCCGAAGATTTCAGGAACGGTGTACAGAACCCCAAAAAGGATTGGGAGACACAGGCAGCTGCAGCTGAGTCTGCATGGCGAGACGGTGTGACAGCGGCAGCGAATGCGGGCTTGTTCTCGGCTGGTGTGAGGCGAGCTGGGACTGCCAAATGGCAAAGTAGGACGCTTCAAAAGGGCGTTCCAAGGTGGCCTGAGGGTATCCGTATCGCAACAGACGACTATCGTGACGGGTTTGCACCATACCACGAGGAAATCGAGCGGACAGAGCTACCACCGAGGTATGCACGTGGTGACCCCAGAAACCTCGAACGGGTTGCGGCAATTGCAAGTGCACTCCACCAGAGACGGATGAGAGAGCGTGGTATCAGAGGTGCAACCTGAGGCATAGCGACATAGGAGGTAGAAAATGGCAGAGTACAAACATCAAGTCATTGAGACAGCATACACTCCGACCAGCGACGGTACCTACACGTGGGATCTTCCCACAGAGCCAATCAGCCACCTCATCGTTCGAGTAAAGTGTTTGAACGCTGGTAGCAACACGAAGGCTACCCTTGCGCAGATTTTGGGTGCTGTAGAGAAGATAGAGATAGCCAACCCCGATTTCACAGTCTTCAGCTTGACAGGCTTCGAGATGTACGTTCTCAGTTGCTTGCTTCTCGGACATGACATATGGCAAGAGAACGTCATCAACACCGACAACGCTGTGCGAGTTGTACCGCTCATCATACCGTTTGGCAAGAAGCTCTACAACCCACATGAGTGCTATCCAGCTCAGCCGAAAGCCGAGACAAACCTCAAAATCACGTACGATATAGCCGATACGGGATATGACAACCTCAGTTTCCACATCGAGGCTGTGACACTTCCAGATGCGAACCCAACCCAGTACATACGAGCCACACGAAAGAGGAAGACACCAAGTGCAACAGGTGAAGATGATGTTGATTTCAGCACCGGTATCATCTATCGTGGGATTTTGATGTATTCTACCACAATCCGTAGCGGTACATCTGACACGAATACAATCGATTACGTGAAGCTGCTACTCGACAACAAAGAGCACTACATCTCGCAGGCATACTGGGAGGAACTACATGCACAGCTGATGCTACGACTCAGCCCCACCTACTTCTGGGCAAATCACTTCCACATGGAGAACACAGCATCGAGCTACACGCAGAACGCTGACACAGAGAGCGATGAGCTATCCGCAACAACGCTTGGTCACTATGCGTACATAGATTTCGACCCCACAGGTGATGATTCGTACTTGCTTGATACGACCAACGTTGGCGACATGAAGCTTCGTGTGTCGTTTGGCGACACGAATGAGGCTGTCTTCATCCCGATAGAGCTTGTGAAGCTCGGTGCTGGGCGGTGATACTTCATGAAGCTACCCATACTGTTCAAACTCACGGTACCGCCCTTTCGTGCGTACACGCAATGCTCTGACCGCATAGATACGACGTACCGCATCACAAAGGTCACTGTGAGATTTCCACCTGACACCGACTTCCAAGTTGGTGTCGGGTTCTGGGTTTCAGAAGACCCCGACGTGTCAGCTGATACAGAGCCCACAGGCTGGAACATTCTCAAAAGGTTTACAGCAGAGAAGCTCGTATATGGTGAAGACGAGACCGTCGAGGTACCCGTAGAGCACGACGTGAAGCGACGTGATACGTGGGTGAAGATGTACGTGAACAACAACACCGAGCGTGAAGTGAAGATTTTAGGCAAGGTAGAGGTGGAGGTTGAGGAATGATTGAGAAGGTAGCACTCTCATTGTCACGACGTCCACTTGCGTACGAGCTTGGGAAGTGGGTTTTGAGGGATACGTTTGAAGGAAATGTGAACTTCAAAACGCAAATCAGCGGGTATTGGGCAGATATGGGTCGATGTTGTGCACATTCACGTGATGGCACGTATGTCTTCCGTATCTTCATGTACAACCCTATAGGTGACGAACAGTATGCACGTGCATATCGTCCGCTTCCAATATGGAAAGAGGAAATACTATACACGTATGCAATAGCAACTATCACAGGTGACATGACAGCACCCTATTTTGAGCTTCTGCTTCGCCCTGGTGTCTCTTCCGATTACGTATGGGGAGTACGTTTTGGTGTGTTTGGTGGCGATTGGAAGTATTTGGCTTCAGACGGTACGTGGAAAACTGGAAGTTTCACCTTTCCAGCACTGAACTCAGGTGAGACAGCACATCTTGGGCTTGTTGTTAGTCCTACGCACGGTACGTATGTTGCACTCTACGTACGTGGAACTCGCTACGATATACACACACTGGAAGCACCAACTGGTGTAACTCTCATAGACGAACCGAACTACTTCTCGTACGGAGTGTACTCGAAATCTACATTGTCTGTTTTTGTTGATATTGATGAGGTAGGAGTGGCGGTGCTATGAAGGTGCTCAAATACTTTGAGTGGCTTCCAAGGCAAGATATCACATCGGACAGTGACACACATCATCAAGGCGTCTATGTGGCTGGTACGGAGAAAATCATATTGTTTGTACGCATCACTACCGTTGAGGGTACCGACCCGACACTGGACTTGTACATCGATATATATGACCCAATCATAAATGACTTTGTGCAACTTGCACACGTGGGTACGTTTACAAAAACTGGTTTCACAATGCATACTGTTAACGTGGACGGTGGACAAGTATTTTCTCTACGCTGGGCAGTTGGTGGAACAAATCCTAAATTCAGTACTCAAATCACTGCCGAATTCAGGGGGGATTGAGCCATGGCTGACTATGCCAATGTGATTTTCAGCCTTAGTGAGCCTGACCAGCCACGATTGCTGAAATCACCGATAGAGGGCGATTTGGTGACTGGTGTTGGTATCGACATACAAGCGAGTGCGTCTGAGACAAGCGATGCAACGATATTGCGTATCTATGCGAAAGGCTCGAACTGGGGAGCTACTGCGAAAGCACTCGAAATCGACGCAAGTGAAGGCTATGCTATTCCAATTACTGTCGAGGGGCGTGGTGGAACACTATTACGAGTCACACACAGTGGTACATCGTACGTACGTGGAGCGGATGCTTACGACTATCTTGAGATTGCAGCATATCCATCTACGCTATACTCACCGTTCATGCGTCTCTGTGGACGCCTATATTCCACTTCTCCTGGTGCCTTCATATTGCGTATTCCCGACACAGGACACGTAGCAGATGCATATCTATCGATCGGAACAGGTACTGAAACCCTTGCGAATACGAAAATCTACATGGGTGCTGATGGTCGTGTCGGTATATACACAACAGACCCAGACCGCAACTTCCATGTTGCTACGGTGGCGAAATTCGACGACCTTGTAGCTATCCGTGTCGACAAGGACGACTATGGTGGCAACTTCACGAACTACACACCACCTGCAGATGCGGTTGAAGGTGACATGCTATTTGCTGTCGACACGAACGCCACCAATCCCGGTCAACGCTTGTATGCGTACCTCAACGGTGCGTGGCACTATGTTGACCTCACATGAACGAGCTGACAGACATCATTTTGAAGTTTTTTCTCTCATTCGTCGCCTCGCTTGTCGCTGGCTGGATAGTTGCGATGATACAGAGTGTCATGAAGAAACTGCATAGGGAGACACAGAAGAAAGACCTCGAATTGTTGAAAGAACTTGCTGAGATAGCCGTCATGCGTGTGCTGCACGAAATACCACCATCGCAGAGAAATCCCACAGATGGCAAGCGTGTCGGGCTTGCGGAATTGAAGTGGCTCGATGCACTCTGTGAGGATTGGGGCTTGCGGGTATCAACCAGAACCAAGCATGCTGTGCTCAGCGCAGTCAAGGAGGAGATATGCCACAAGATGAGGTCAATATCATAAACGTCTCTGAGCGCATGCTTGTCGACGAAACAGGGCAATTGAAGCCCTACTACGAAGTACTCTACACCATCGGCACATGGGGACCTTTCACAAAGCTCGTACCCAAGGACCAGTTTGACCCTGATGCGTTGAAGCAAGAGATAGAAAACGAAGCACAGCAACTACAGCAAATCGTAGACCCCGAAATCGACATTGTGAACGTGGGTGAACGCACCATCGTGGGTCCACGTGGACGTCTGCAGCAGCGATACGTCATCACATACCGAACGAAGGGAATGGGCCCTTTTACGAAAGTGGTTGAAAAGGAGACCTTCGAGCCCACACGTGTCGTTGCCGAAATACGTGAGGAGGCACAGAAGATTGAGAGGTTGCGTGGAGGACCTGCAGCACCTGGCACACGACCGCCTGGCGTACGATGAACTATGTGGGAACGTTTACAACGCTTCTGGGATACGCTTGTCGCTTGGACACGCAACGAATTTGTCTCGTATAGGAACCACGTACTCGCATTCCTTGCTGCCGCAGTCTGGGCACCTGACCAGTACGAGTCGAAATACAGCTGGTACAAGTACCAACCTCGTGAATTCTTATGGGATCATATCGTTTCGAAGCTTGAAGAGCTCGAAGACCGTATCACTTCGCTTTTGAGCTGGGGTTTCGAACCCACAAACGAGAACAAAATTGCCTTCCGACGCAACCTGCAACTCATATTGTACTTGTTGGCTTCCATTTTTGGTGCACTTGCATCAATCGCAATTTTCACACCAGGCTTTATCATTGGCTCAGTTTGGAACATGTTGGGTCACATTATCTCCGCCATACCCATCGTCGGAGGTTGGCTTGCAAGCGGCTTCTATGCGATACGGCGTGCTACGATACGGCTGTATGAGAAGGCAGCAACCCTTGTATTTTTGCCCTTCTACTACTTGTACCGAGCTGCATGGCCGCTTGTACGCAGTGCAGCTGAAATCATCTGGCGTATGCTCGCACAGGTCCTGGTCCCAGTGAAACAAGAGCTCATGGAAGTCTGGTACAACGTCAACCAGACATGGTGGGCACAGTCAATTGCGATGATTGTGCTTGGTGAGGACCTTTACAACGCAATAGACGACTTCTATGAGGCACTCGGTGGTGATGCATACGTGCTACGCCAGAAGGCATCGAGTGAAGCGACTTGGTACGGGATACCGGATCCTGACATCATCCTTGGTACTGGCTATAGATCACGTCCATTCTCAGAGATAGGAGGTAGCTGATGATCATAGACACACTGATACACGCCATCTTGAACTTCATGGCTCATATGCTGCAGACGCTGCTACGTTGGACATGGTGGGTCGTACAGCATATGCTATCTGTGCTGCACAACTTGTTCAACGCCATGCAAAAGGTTGCGAACGCACTCTCAGGTGCTGCTGACCATTTGCGAAATATGCTCACACAGCTACGAGGAAACATACTGCAGTATGCAGACGACCTCAAAGAGCATGCTATCAACGTGATTGACACATGGACCAAACCCGTACAGGCATACTTGCCAGGGCTCATGTGGTGGGTACGCACAGAGTTTGACACCGTAGATGCGTGGTTCGAATGCAAAGTCTACGAAATCTTCCAACCCGCTACGAGCTTCTTGGTACAACTCGACAACCGCATCCAACAGTGGATAGCACCCATCCAGGAAGCGATTGCAGCATGGGAGCTTGTGGATCACGCCCTACTTCCGCAAGTCTGTGATAGACTTGAGATGATGTTACACTCACCATTCCCGACTGTCGAGGCGTCGTGGTCCACACGGCGCGACATCATCGAGGCACTGAAGGATACGCCAGATGCCGACCGTGAGAGTTCATACTCCGCACTCATGTTGGAAAGTGAGAAGGTACATGAAGTCACATGGACACACGTGATAGGACCCGATGGTACCACATACGAGTTGTACCGCAGCTTCCAGGACATGATAGACGACACCGAGCTGCAGAACCAGCTTGTACGCAGTGTACGTAGCTTCCTGGGTCACCCAGAAGACCCCAACATCGAAGAAGCCGACCGTTTTGTATTTAAAGCCTACCTATGAGGGATTGAAAGGCTACCCACTCATCCGAGGGTGGGATTTCGGACGTCATTTAAA
>Ga0190309_1000495_pt1 | contig 11191 bp, 9 predicted proteins | sample 48700767_MG_FD_161656 | JGI IMG/M metagenome (GOLD analysis project Ga0190309, IMG submission 161656) | Hydrothermal vent sediment bacterial communities from Southern Trench, Guaymas Basin, Mexico - 4870-07-6-7_MG | ecosystem: Environmental > Aquatic > Marine > Hydrothermal vents > Sediment ... | reverse complement strand
TCTCATTTACTCTTTTAGCTATTTCTGGCTCTTTTATCATTGCGAATCCAAGATTGGTTAAAGGTCCGGTCGTTACGATAGTTAACTCACCTTTTTTTGAATTCATAACTTTCTCTATTATTAAATCCACAGCGTGTTTCTCTAGGAGTTTAAGCTTAGGTTCTGGGAGATTGGAGTCTCCAAGGCCGTCTTTTCCGTGAAAGTCCTCAGCTGTTTCAAGTTTTCTCAGTAAAGGTTTAGATAACCCTTTAGCTACAGGTACGTCTTCTACTCCAATTGCTTCCAGTATTTTAAGAGAATTCACACTTGTCTTATCTACATGCACATTACCGCTGACTGTTGTTATTAAATCAACTTTTAACTCTGGAGACAAGCATGCCAACATAATGGCCATAGCATCATCTACACCTGTGTCCACATCTAAAATGATCTTTCTTACCATCTTGCATAAACCCCCAAAATTTAACCAGCAGGGCGTATGTATGGAATTCCCTTCATGAATACTATTAATCCTATGGTTGTTATCCAGTATATGAATAAAGCTGAAAGCGCAACCATTACGGAGAGGATCACATAGTCCGATTTGGTTAAATCAGATCTTATGATAAAGGTTTTTCTAACGGGTGCTGAAAATCCTCTTGATTCAAGTGCTATTGCTCTAAGCTGCAAATCAGACATGGAACCTAATGTTAAAGGTATCAATATTGCCAGAAAATTCTTTAATCGTTTAAATAACCCAACATTTACGTTTAGCCCTCTAGAAACTTGAGCTTGATAAATAACTTGTATCCTTCTCTGCATAATTGGAATAAGTTGAAAAACAGAGAGCAAAGCATAAATGTACTTATATGGTATTCTTAACTTCAACAAAATGGTTGTAATTCTTGCGGGATTACTGGTAAGAAAGAAAAGCAAAGCACTTGTCATCGTTATTGCTAATCGTAGTGTCCATATGGCTACATAAGCAGCTCCCTCAAGGTAAAACGTAACACCAAAACCAAACACCGTAAAAGAGAAAAGAGGAGTTTTATTATACGGAAACCCAATTGGTAAGGCAATAACTAACGTAGATAGAACATAAAACGGTATAAGCACTATAGAAATTATTTTTAGAATCCTCTTTGCAACTTTACCCACTACCGTAAGAACTATTAAAGAGATTAAGAAAGCCAGAGAAATGTAAATATCATAAAAAATGTAGTTAAATATCGATGCCCATATAAATAAAATAAATTTTGTTCTTGGGTCCAGTTTATGGACCCAAGAATCTTTTTCTTCATACCCCAATTGTATTAAACTGCTCATCGAATATTACACCTTCTACGATTCAGGCCAGGTTTAGCTTGTGCTTTTAGTTAGAATAAACCGTTTTGGCAATGCTGATGCTACTATTGCAGCTATATAAAGTGCTATTGTTTTGTCATATAGTTCAACAGCTACGCTAGACATCCACGAAGCAAAGACCATGTTGCCAGTGGCGTTGAGTGCCCATGCATATACAGCAGTCATGAATGGGCTTGGGGCTGTCGGTAGAGCTCCAAAGGCTACTACGGATACTAGTGTACATGCAAAGGTGTTTGTGAAACCTGTTATTAATCCTGCAGCTATTAGTTTACCCGGTTTTTTAACGTCAACCCATCCAGCTCTGTAGAATACCCACGTTATAACTGCTATATAGACGTTTATGAAACCCCAAACCCAAGCTGGTAAACCCCATAACGTTAATGCCATTATAATGTTATATAGGAAACCTCCTAGCGCTCCTACCCAAAGCCCTGCTACAATTACTCCAAATGATGTAGCCCAAGTATCTAGGAAAGCTGGTAACCGAGTCAACGTCACTATTGCGCCTGTAACATAGTTTAACGCTGCAATAACTGGTATTAGCACAATTTTCAAAATTGTTTCTCCATACGCTCCCATAGGTTTAACTTCAATCCCCTCTTCTTCAGACATAAAATTATTCATCCTCCTTTTAGATTTCTACACTATATTTTTGAAAATGGATTGTAACTACCTTTTTAAATTCATTGCATAAATATTTTTCGGTTTACAATCCTTCTTTTTTTGGGTAATGTTCCAAGGGCATCTATTAAGATGTTCTATTAAGATGTAAAGGATAAATTTCTTTAGTAACACAAAATTTATAATAAATGCTAATAATCCTTAGGTAAGTCCTAATTTGCTCATTTGAAGGAGGTTTCCAATATAACGAGCAATGAATTGATAATTAAGGTTGATAATGTGTCATACTCTTATCCTACAACTCCAAATGTCTTAAAAGACGTAAGTTTCTCTGTTAAAAAAGGTGAAATACTAGGTATAATAGGTCCTAACGGTGCTGGTAAGTCCACATTGCTTAAAACATTAAATGGCCTTGTTCCACACTTCTATGGAGGAAAATTCAAGGGGAAAGTTATTGTATGTGGTATGGACACCATGAAACATACGGTATCTGAACTTGCGGTTAAAGTAGGTTTAGTTTTTCAAGATCCCTTAAATCAACTTTCAGGGGTAACAGGTAGTGTTTACGAAGAAGTTGCGTTCGGTCTGTCAATGTTGGGTTTCCCTCATGAAACAATAGAAAGCAGAGTTATGAATGCGATAGAAAAAGTTGGTTTGAAAGGCCTTGAAAAGAGATCTCCATATTCTCTTTCAGGTGGACAACAACAAAGGTTAGCAATAGCGACGATACTTGCCTTGAAGCCTGAGGTAATTGTTTTAGATGAACCAACTGCACAGCTTGACCCCATAGGGAAATATGAGGTTTTAAGCGTTTTAAAAGAATTAAAGAAAGAAGGTCAAACCATTGTTATTGCTGAACACGAAATAGAGGAGCTTGCAACATTTGCAGATAGAATACTCGTCCTAGAAAACGGCAAAATAATAATGGAAGGTTCCACAAGGGAAGTGCTAACTGCTGTGGAAGAGTTAAAAAGTATAGGAGTAAATCCACCGTCAATAACAGAACTATTTCATATACTAAAAAATCAATACGGATTATCTATTAATGAAAAAGCATATCCAATTAGTTTGGAAGAGGGAATTAAAATTTGTAAAGAACTTTTGGAGGATAAAAATTGACAGAAGAAGTTGTAATTAAAACTGAAGATCTATGGTATGCCTATGCCCCAGATATTGTAGCTTTAAAGGGAATAGATCTAGAAATAAGAAAAGGTGAAATAATTGCTTTAATTGGTCAAAATGGTGGAGGAAAAACAACATTAGCAAAACATTTTAATGGTTTACTCAAACCGACAAAAGGAAGAGTTTTGGTGAAAGGTATAGATACGAGAGATAAGCCAGCCAATGAACTTTCTACAATAGTTGGATACGTATTTCAAAATCCTATGGATCAAATATTTTCAAAGACCGTTTTTGAAGAAGTTGCATTTGGACCGAAAAATATCGGTCTATCTGACAAAGAGGTTAAGGAAAGAACCGAGGAGGCTCTTGAAAAAGTTGGCCTTTTAGAATATAGTAATGTCCATCCATTGGACTTAGATTTCGGCAAACTAAAGCTATTGACCATAGCATCCATCATTTCTTTAAAACCTGAGATTTATTGTCTCGATGAACCTACAACAGGACAAGATCACGTTGGAAGGAGAAGAGTAGCTGAGCTTGTTAAAAAACTTAATGAAGAAGAGGGAGCTACCGTTATCGTTATCACCCATGATATGAACTTTGTTGCAGAAGTTGCTGAAAGAGTTATTTTGATGGCTGATGGAAAAATACTGGCTGACGGTCCTGTCAGAGAAATTTTTCAGCAAATTGAAATATTAAGAAAAGCACAAATAAAGCCGCCCCAAGTAACCTTGCTTTTTAACGAATTACACTCCTACGGTTTACCCAAAGGAGTAATAAAACTAGGAGAAGCAGCGGAAATACTTGGAGATTTTCTAAAGAAAAAAACGCATAAAACAGGCCCTACCTACATTTAAGAGAAATTTTAGAAACAATCTATGTTACAAAACATTTTGACTTAGAAAACGCAAAATTGTACTATTTAATCTAAGAAAACTTACGTTACTTATTACTCATTAAAATTTTCAATAATCGGAAAATTTAGAATATTGAAATTCATCTAACGCTACTATACCATGCCTCCAGAGTTCTTTCAATCAATTATTTTTCTCTTCTTAGTTAAATTACAATCGTATTTAGCGCTAACAAAAGATTTACACAACGTGAGAATTCCTCTGAATAAAATACTATCAAATCTTGATATTCTCTAAAAAACTTTCAAGCTCGTCCCTGCTGGGCAATCCTCTCTGAGCGCCTGGTTTGGTCACTTTAAGAGCAGCAGCAACAGATGCAAATTTAACCGCTTCTTCTATACTTTTTTCTTCGAGTATTGCAACCGCTAAAGCCCCATTAAAGGCATCACCTGCGCCAGTAGTATCTACCGGCTTCACCTTTACGGCCGGTATTTTAAAATGACCCTTTCCGTGAAATACTAAAGCACCTTCTGCGCCCAGAGTTATAACAACTGTTCCAACACCCATTTTTAGAAGCTTTCTTCCAGCTTCTAAAACAGTTTTTTCACCTGTAATTTCGAGAGCTTCCAGCCTATTGGGAGTTAAAATATCTACGTATTTATAAAATTCGTTGGGAAGTTTTCTAACGAATGCAGGGTTAACAATTACTGTGAGACCCAAATTTTTTGCTTTTTTAACAGCGTATTGTATAGTCTCTGGTGGAATTTCGTATTGTATTAGAAGGATTTTGGATTTTTTTAAGGATTCCTCAGCATCATCAATATCTTTAGGTAGTAAATAGTTATCTGCACCTGGAGCTACGACTATTGTATTTTCTCCTTTAGAATCAACTGTGATTAGAGCTATTCCACTATGTACTCCTGGGGTTTTAAATACATGAAAAGTGTTAACCTTATTTTCCTTTAAATTCCTTATTAGTTGATCACCAACGTAGTCATCTCCCACTCTTCCAATCATATAAACTTCTTTTCCCAACCTTGCAGCTGCAACTGCTTGATTTGCACCCTTCCCTCCAGGCTGCATTTCAAATCCTTTACCAGTGATGGTCTCACCAGGCTTTGGGAAACGACCTACAAAAATTATAAAGTCCATGTGTATGCTTCCAACTACAGATATAGCCTCCCTAGACATTACGGCACCCCTCAAATATCATACAATATTACCAGTTCTCTCAACTAATTTTTGCTTAAACTTGTTCCATTTTACTTCCGCAAACTAGTATCTTATTCGAAAGAGATGTTCCATATTTCTACTAGTGGTTGCAAACAACATTTTATTTCTAGCTTTCATCTATTTTTTAAGTTTTACTTTTTTATATAATTTTCCTTGAAATTATCCAGTTTTATGTTGGAAAATAACTACTTTCTTAACTTTAACTGAGAGAAAATATGATCAAGGTTTTGTATATCCATTCTTAATGAATAAATAATATTAAGATAATGCAAATTTGGAACACTACTCCGTAAATTAATATATGATATTTAAATAAGGTGTAAATTCGCTTGTTTTTGTGATGGCTTTTGCTTGCTTTGAAATCTCTTTAAACCTCTCATGGGAAACTTCCTTTATTGGAATGCTCTTCAATAGTTTTTTCTTGTATATCTCAGGCTTACTTCTCTCATATTCTTTGCTATTATTGCGCTTTCAACCTCTAATTCTTCTAAGATAAGTTTTAGAGTATCTAAGAATCTTGGTATGTTCTTAGTCAAGATGAAGTCTATTCTTTTGGCTTCTTTTGGTACAGAAAACCTGCATCGCAAATTACAACCATATTTTTACGGCCTAAACTCGCAATAACTTTTGATAACTCGGGATGAAGTATACGACTTTTTCCATGATCAATACACCTTCAATAAAATATTTAACGTAGGTATTACATCTAACACCTAAGTTGAAAATGAATTATACTTCAATGTATTCTATTTTTACCGCATTTCGCCATTTTACTACGAATTTTTCTAGTTCTGGTAATGTTGGTATTCCTTCAGTTGCTCCTTTATGCATGCATGCATGTGCTCCAGCTGCATTGGCGAAAAGTATGCATTTCTCTAAGCCCCAGCCTTTAATCAAACCAACAAGGAAAGCCGCGTTCCATGCATCGCCTGCACCAGTGGTATCCACAGGTTCTATCTGGAAAGCAGATGCTTTAATCCCTTTACCAGTATCTTTTAATATAAGTGATCCTTCCCCGCCAATTTTAATTCCTACGATTTTTAATCCATATTCCAAGGCTTTTTTTGCAGCTTTTAGAGGATCAAGTTCACCTAAGATGAATGTAGCTTCTTCTCTCGAAAACGTAGCTATATCTACTTTCTTCAAAACCTTACTATAGACTTCATTTATTTCATCTTGGTTATTCCATACGTCTAAGCGAAGTGTTGGATCAAAAGAAATTTGTACCTTGTTTTTTGCTGCTATATCAATTGCTCTAAAGACGGCTTCCCTGGACGGTTCTTGCGACATAGCAAACCCGCTGATGTGAAGAATTTTAGCTTGTGCAATGTATTCTTCATCAATGTCACCGGGTGAAAGAAGATTATCGGCAGTTCCCTTGACCCAAGGTTCTCTATAAAAAAGAAAAGATTTTTCACCTGTGTTAGGGTCATTGGCTATAAAGGTGATGGTTGTACGTGCATTTTTTCTTTTCACACGGGTTATATCTACGCCGTTCTTTTTTAACTCACTGATTAAGAAATCTCCAAATGGGTCGTTACCTACAGCAGCAATGACCCCCGTCTCTACCCCAAGTTTTTTAGCCACTATCATGCAGTTCATTGGCGCTCCGCCTAATCTTTTCAAGAAACTCGGCACATTAACATGAAAACCTTGTTCTAAGGCAACAAAGTCTACTAAAATTTCACCTATACCAATAATTTCAGGCAAACTTCCAACCCCCACTCATATAACTAAAAAATTGTAGAACATTAACATATAAATTTTAGGAGAGAAAATGATAATAGCCATTATTACTATAGAAACTTAGAAGAAAACGCGATTGCTTTGCAGTTTTATCTTTCTTAAATTAGATATCAAAACTTACAATAGAGAAAATATGATTAGTCTGGCTACTCTGTTGCTTACGGTTTGAGGAGATATTTTTAGCATTTTAGCGATTTCTCTGAAAGAGGTTCTTGCATTGTTCTGTAAGATTTCTATGATTTTTAGATCAATTTCGTCAAGTTTAACTTCTTCCTCTTCCAAAATTCCTTTCCCCTACAATTTAACATATACACCTAACAGTGTAGAGGTTAGATTAACGAAATATAAAATTGCTGTGATTTAAGTTATTGTTCATTGGCAAGAGCTTTTTCTACGTATAGTTGTCCCCACTTTTTGAGTGCCGCATCAAGTTCTGGGTGATCTTTAGCATATTCATCTAATGGTATTCCTTTTACAACTGCTTCTATTGCTTGTCTCATAGCTTTTGCACCAGCTCTTGTCCCCCAAGGATGCCCATGTATTCCTCCGCCAGCATTTATTACAATATCTTTACCTAAGAGTTCTACGTTTATGGGCACTATTCCTGGATGTATACCTCCGGAAGCTACTGGAAAAACAGTTTTTAAACCATGCCAGTCTGATCTGAGGAAGTCGTTTATTTTTCTAATGTATTTCGCTTCTCCTTTAACCCCCATTTTTCCTGCGGCTGTTCCTGTGTGTAGTTGATCTCCTCCTGCGAGTCTTACAAGTTTTGCAATTACTATCATCGATATTCCATGTTTTGGGTTTCGTGTCAATGCTGCGTGCATAGCTCTATGAATATGTAACGGTACTTTTATTGAGGGGTCTTCAGCAAGTACTTGGACTGCTGAGAAACCTGTTGTTAATACGTCTATCATTAGACAGTTTGCTCCGTTTTCCATGGCCATGTCTGCTAGTTCTAGCATTTTGTTGTAGGTTGCTGTTATGTTTAAAGCGTAGAGTGCTGTTTTTCCGGTTTCCTCTTTTACTTGGTCTAGTTTTTCCATTACTTTTGTTAATCTTTCCTCTATGGGGCAGAATTTTTGGCTTGTTAATGTTTCGTCATCTTTTATGAGGTCTACGCCGCCCATAGCTGCTTCATATGCTACATTTGCTGTTTGCTGAGGGTTTAATCCTACTTTGGGTTTTATTATTGTTCCTAGATGTGGTCTTCGATCTTCAAGTGTTCCTACTATTTTTCTTGCTCCCTCTAACCCTATTTTTGGCCCTGGATATGCTTTGACGTATTCTTTTGGCATTTCTATGTCGAGAAGTTTGCAGTTTTTTAATTGTGACAGACCGAAGAGGTTTCCTGCAACTGTTGAGAGAAGATTTGGTATTCCCCCCGTCTCAGGGTCAAAAAGTTCTAGTGGGAACGCTATTTTTACAATGCCTTCATTTTTGTTTTCGTATTGGAACACTTTTGCCGCTAATTTTTTCCTTATCCATTCTGTTTCTGTTGTTACTTCAGTCCATGTTCCTATGCTCTCCTCGATAGCGATTTGCTCTCCAGCTTTAATCGTTGGATATGTACTCTCAACATAATATGTTGCAATGATGTAATTATCTGGGTCTATTTCTTCAGGTGTTGCAATAAATGTTGGGTCAACTTTAATATCCAAAACTGTTTACCTCCCTTTTATTCTATTCCGCACGGCTCATATGTGGAGTACATTTCTTTTCCTTTAACCAGTTCTTCACCTACTATCCAGCCGAATTCATCCTTTAAGACCAATACTGCGCCTTGTGGTGGTATTACGCCCTTTTCGGTTATTATAAGATCTATGTACTCAGGAGGAGTAACATCAAAAGCTGGGTTACGTACCTTTACGTTTGGGTTTTGTTTCAGGAACGCTTCATCAACAACTTCTAGTGGCGATCTTTCTTCTATTTTTACAAGTTCTCCTATCATTGTTTCAGGGCTAAACTTATAGGTTTCAGCCGCTACGAACATGCGAGTTCTGGCTTCATGAGCTACAAGGGCTATTTGTGATGTTCCAATTTTATTTACTACTGCTCCATTTGCAGCTACAGCATCTGCTCCTACAACCACTTTATCAATTTCATTCATGAAAAATCTCACAGCGCTGTCCACAATTAATGTTACTGGAACTCCTGCATTGGCTAAGATGCGTGCTGTTAATCTTCCCTGAAATAGTGGTCTTGTTTCCGTTGCATAAACTTGTATATCTTTGCCTTGCTTGAAGGCTGTTAAGATCACCGATATTGCTGCCGAGCTATTGCAATGTGTTAATATGATGTCTCCGCTAACTATTCTCCTAGCGCCGATTTCCCCTATTTTTTTAATTGCTTTCTCAGAGTTCTTAATGAAACTGTTAGCTACATCTATTGCAGTAGTCTTAAGGTCTTCGAGGTTTGCCCCGTTTTTAAAGGCTGTTTTAACCCTATACATAACGAAACGTATACCGTTTGGTAGAGACACTGCTGTTGGCCGCGTATGAAGTAGATATTTAGCGGCGTAGTCAAGTTCTTTAACAAGTTCCTCTGGGGTCTTCGCTTGAGATTTTTCCACCACCGTTTTTAAGGCTTGTACAGCTGCTCTTGCTATTCTCCCTGCTCCTCTAATTCTCATCGTCTTTATTCCTTCGGCTATTTCTAGAACCTCTACTGGTAGTTGCATTTGATCACCTCAAGGCCTCTGCCATTACAGGCGCAACACTAACAAAGCTTATGGAACTTGGAACGGTATCTGTTCCGATAACTGCTAGTGCTCCAGCCTGATATATTTTTGTTAAGGCGTTTTGAACCAGTATTGGGTGTGTACATGCAGCAATAATGTTTTTTGCGCCGTGTTCTTTTAGCATTTTTATGGCTTCAACCATTGTTCCACCAGTACTAATAATGTCGTCAACAATTACAATGTCTCTGTTTTTAACGTCGAGTTCTCTTGTTTTAATTCTAACCTCACTTGGTCCTAGTCTCTCTTTCTCCAGAACGTCGTATTCTGCTTCTAGTTCCTTTGCGGCAACTTTTGCCCATTGTTCAGCTTCTTCATCTGGTCCTATGACAATTGGGTTAGTTAATTCGAAGTTTTTCTTAATGTATTGAGCAAGAAGTGGAACTGCTGTGAGGTTGTGAGCTGGTATGCGAAATATTTCACTTAGCTGTTCAACTCTGTGTAGATGAGTGTCTACAGTGTATATTTCGTCTGTTCCAACTTCTTCTATAAGTTTTGTAACAATTTTGAAGCTTACTGCCTCGCCAGGTTTAAATCTTTCATCTTGTCTAGCATACGCGAAATATGGAACAACACCTAATACTCTTTTTGCACCTAAATCTTTCAAGGTATCTACCATTAAGAAATATTCAATTAAGAATTCATCTGGTTGATGATAAAAAGACTGTATAACGGCAACCGTCTTACCATTTACATCTCCCGTGATTCTAACATATTTTTCTCCGTCTGGAAACCTTTTTATCTCTGGTAAGAGTACTGAAGCCTTCAATAACCTTCCGACTTTTATTACAAGGACTTGTGCTGAGGATCCTCCAAGAATAATATCTACCATACATATTCCCCCTTCATCACTCCTTTAAAATTTTGAAACTATGAAATTTAAAATTATCTCGTTAAATTTCTTTTTTTCAAATAGACAATGTCCACTTAGCTTAAAACCCTAAGATATTGCCTTTAATTTTCAGCGGTTGCATCATATAAGAGGAAAGAGAAATGAAGTAGAGGTATACCCCGTTTAGTCTAATAGTTTTATTTCGAATGTTGGCCACCCGTAAAGCTCTTTTAGCATATATATTACTCCTTGTGGTGGTATTACGCCCTTTTCGGTTATTATAAGATCTATGTACTCAGGAGGAGTAACATCAAAAGCTGGGTTACGAACACTTAAACTTGAATATTCCTTTATGAAATCCATAGGTGCAACTAAGTTTGGATCTCTTTCTTCAATCTCTATTAACTCCCCTAGCATCGTTTCTTGGCTGAACTTGTATGTTCCAGCCGTTACGAAAACTCTAACCCTTGCTTCATGTGCAGCTAAAGCAATAAGAGATGACCCAATTTTATTTATTACCGCTCCATTTGCAGCTATCGCCTCGGCACCTAAGAGAACTTTATCTACGTCTTTCATGAAGAATCTGGCTGCTGAATCAACTATTAAAGTTGTAGGCACGTTTATTTCATTTAGCTTGTTTGCCATTATTCTTCCTTGAAACTCTGGTCTCGTCTCGGTGACGATTACCTCAATTTTCTT
>Ga0190309_1000494_pt1 | contig 11191 bp, 8 predicted proteins | sample 48700767_MG_FD_161656 | JGI IMG/M metagenome (GOLD analysis project Ga0190309, IMG submission 161656) | Hydrothermal vent sediment bacterial communities from Southern Trench, Guaymas Basin, Mexico - 4870-07-6-7_MG | ecosystem: Environmental > Aquatic > Marine > Hydrothermal vents > Sediment ... | reverse complement strand
ATATTCCGATTATGGCCATATGAGAATGGAGCCTTACGGGGCTCTAATTTTTGATCTTGTAGCTGACTATTCCAGAACTGTTACTAGAAAGCTAGGAATACCTATTTTTGAAGTTAAAGGTACCGCGTTTTTCAATCTTCATGAGAAACCGGTTAAAGAGCATGCTGAACTTTATGGTGATAGACTTTACATGATGGAAACTGATAGAGGAGAATTTGTACTACGTTACGCTGCGTGTCATCAGCAATTTTCAATGTTAAAAGATTGGACAATTTCATATAAGGATTTGCCTTTTGGAGCGTTTGAAATTGCAGATTCCTATAGATATGAGCAAAGCGGAGAAGTAGAGTTAAGTTTCAGACTTAGAAGATTCTACATGCCCGACCTCCACGTATTTACCAAAGATGAAGAAGAAGCAAAAGAATGGCTTCTTAAAGTTCACAGACTAATAATGGATGAAATAAAACTGTTGGGAAGGAACTACGAGCTTCTCATAAATGTTGTAAATCCCGAGCAGTACGAAAGATATAAGGACTTCATTGTTAAAATCGCTCAAGAAGTAGGGAAGCCTGTTCTTGTAGCGATATATCCGGCCACTGGTGCAAACTATTATTGGACCATAAATATTGAATACCATATTGTAGATGTGTTAAATAGGCCTAGAGAGATAGGCACTGTTCAAATAGATATTGGAAATGCTAAAAGATTCGGTATAAAATATGTAGACGCCGACCAAACTGAAAAGTATCCTGTAATTTTACATACAGCCATTATAGGAACCATAGAAAGATATATTTTCACTTTGTTTGACACTGCGCTCCAAAAGAAACATCCCATGCTTCCAGTTTGGATTTCACCAGTGCAGGTTAGGATAATGCCTATTACCAATGAGCTTTTGGACTATGCGGAAGAAGTTGCTCAAAAAATTGAAAATGAAGGTTTCCGCGTAGATATTGATGATACAAGTCGTCCCTTGGGACGAAAAATCGTTGATGCAGAGCGTGAATGGATACCGTACATCGTTGTAGTTGGGCAAAAGGAAAAAGAAGCAAAGAAGATATCCGTGAGAGTAAGAGAAAGTGGAGAAACTGTGCAAATGAGTGTCGATGAACTCATAAATCGTCTTCGCGAAGAAACAAAAGGATATCCAAGAAAACCAATATACTTCTCGAGGTATCTTTCAAAACGTCCAAGATTTATGCATCTAGATTAAACTTACGCATCTAAATTTTGACATCCTCAAGACACGGCCGTTGAATATGTAAGTGGTTTGTTATTTAAAGTAGGTAACGTTTCTCATTCCATTTATATGTTCCAGGCTATGGTTTGCTTATATTCATGAAAATGAGTGCAGAAATGATGAGAATTATTGTGGAGTATATTATAGGGGTTACCGTTGTTAAAACGTATGCAGTTAGATTTACAGTTTCGCTTAAGAGTTTAATTGATAATGATGCCCCGTATAATGGGTAAAGGCCTCGTAAACCTTCAGGTATTTTTTGAATTGTAAAGCTTTGCACTACCATGAGAATGATGAAAGTTCCAATAGACGCTGCCCCAGATGAGATTTGAGATTTTGAAAATGTGCTTACTAGAATGGATATTGAACATATGAAAATCAAGGAGGAAAGCATGGGCACTACTGCAAGTAGAAATCTGTTTAGAGGAAATTCGCCTAATATTTTTGAGTATATCCATGTTATAAGGGCTGCTAAAAATATTGATGTAATAATGATTAGTGTTCTTGAAATAAATTTGGAGATGATTATGAATTCCTTTTTTATTGGTCTTACTAAAAGAATTTCTAGGGTATTGCTTTCTATTTCCTTGGCTATGGCACTAGAAGCCATTAAGGCTGTTAATAGTCCGCCTATTTGAATTATATTTTCAAAAAACTCTTTTAGAGCGTCAATTACGGTTGGTTTTGGAAGAACTTCCTTTAATTCTTCTGGCAAGAGTTCTGGCATTAAATAAATTAAAATAACGCTAAGCATTCCGAAAATGACCATAATTGTTAGGAAAGACATGTATGCTTTAACGTTTTCTTTTAATTCCTTCCATATTAACGCTGTTAATATCATTTTATTTTCCTCCAAGCATTTTAATGAACAAGTCTTCTAGGTTTGGCTCTAAAATTCTCAGAGAAACAACAGGTAAACTATGTTTAGCTAAGACCTTAATTAACTCGACCTTAGCAACATTCATATTTAAAACTTCAACGACGATTCTGTTATTTTCGACTTTAACATTTTTAACCCAATCTTTAGTTTCTAAATCGTCGATGAACTTTGACGGATCTTTTTCAACTTTAACTTCCATTTTTAAAGACATAAATTGCTGTTTTAAATCATCTATCGACCTGGAAAAAAGGAGTTTTCCACGGTTAATTACTCCAATATGGGTACAGATTTGGGAGATTTCAGGTAAAATGTGCGAAGATAAAAAGATTGTTTTCCCAGCAGATCTAAGTTTTAATAATAAGTTCAGAATATCTTTTCTTCCAAGAGGATCTAGACCTGAAGTAGGTTCGTCTAAGATAAGGATCTCGGGGTCGTTTATCAGAGAAATAGCAATGCCTACTCTACGTTGCTGTCCCTTACTCAGTTTACCGCACTTCCTCTTACGGAAACCACGCATGTTAACGGTTTCAAGCAGTTCTCTTATCTTTTGCTTTAATTCGTTTTCTTCGATTTTGTAAAGTTTTCCTATGAACCTTATATGTTCCTCAACTGTGAAAAACTTGTATAACTGTAGGTTCTCTGGAAGATATCCTATTATTTCTTTTATTTTTAGTTCTTCTTCAATTGGAATTCCATTTATCCATGCTTTTCCACTTGTCGGTTTCAGTAAACAGCAGAGCATTTTTATGGTGGTTGTTTTCCCAGCGCCATTAGGTCCTACAAACCCGTAAATAGACGCTTTTGGAACTTCAAAAGATATATTATCAACTGCAACGACGTTTCCATAATGTTTAACTAGGTTTTCAACTACTATTGCGTGTTTCAACTCTTCCTACCCCATAAAAAGTATATGAGCGGCCCAATAAATCCCAGAAATATGATGACCAGCGCCCACACTAGTTTATCCTGCTGTTCTTCATTCCTCCACAGATCTAGTAGAGCATACACTTGAAAACCTAGTTGAACAATTACTAGAGGCAGCAACATAAGCAATATTTCTTTAAAAGCCATTTATCTCACCAACAACAAGTAACAAGCCCGTAAATTAAAGGATTTTTATATAAAGTTTTATACAGCGAAGAAAATTCTTGTATAAAACTTTAGACAACTGTCTTTTTGGCCCTAAGAAGAAGAACTGAAAGTAGGATAGAAACCATGAAGAAAAAGGCTGACAAAATTAGGTTTAAGTTGAAATCATTTAGTTTGAGTGGTCTTAGAAAGAGGAATATTGATAGGCATCCAGATAATATTATTGTTGAGATTTCTTTCGATCTTCGCGGTCTCATAAATATCCAGTAGAGATTGAAGAAAATTGGAAGACAATAAATAGACTTCAAAGAAACAGCGAGACTAACATATAGAACTATACTAACTATTAAGGACAAGATGCCTAATAAACAAAAAATTAAGTTTTCAGAAGCGTATTCAGCATAAAATCCAATGAACAATACGCCAAATAAAAAGGTTAAAAGTGCCCATGTTGCTTTTATTTCATCAACAATAGTCATCCTTGCTAGTCCTTCGAACAATTTTATAGATATGCTCTCCTCTGGTTTACCTATTTCCTCCATCAATAACACCGCTTTTTTCCCTATTCTTGAAAGATAGTAACTTCCGTTGCCACGCTTTATTAAATCGGCATCCATTAAAGTTTTGATATGATATGCAAACCATCCCGAATCGCTTTCTGGAGATAAATTTAACTTATGCATAATTTCAGAGTAGCGAAGCCTACCGTAAGTTGATAGTAAAAGAAGAATTTCCCTTCTCAGTTTGTTGTTGAGGGCTTTTAGAATGCGATTAATTTTATGATTTTCCACTTTCATCTGGTTAACACCGGTTTAGTGTCAATCAAGGAAAATATGTTAATAACAAATAGACATGTAGAATTAGGTTGGAGGTTTTTTGTATATTTCGTCTGTTTTGGTTATTGCATGTTTTACGAAAATTGGTCCTAGTATTTCGACTATTAAAGTTGTTGCAACAATGGTGTTAAGGACTAATGTGCCAAGATGATATCCGACTTCACTTAAAGCCGCTAAATTATAGTAAAATGATGTTGCCAGACCTATTGCTAGTCCTCCTTGTGTTAGTAAACAGAATCCTAAGTACTTTTTTATTTTTGCCGATGATTTAGATATATGACCTCCCACTGCCACTCCAGAAAATTTTCCAGCAAATCTCAATATTAAATATGTTAAACCTATTAAACCTATGTGTGCCATGTAGTCAAGCCTTAATTTACCTCCTATTAGAACAAAAAAGAGCACAATAAGAGGGTAGGTTGCCTCTCTAATCAAAAAGAAAGTTTTTTCGTTAAAGTTCGAGAAATTTGTGAATATAATTCCGGCAATTACGTTTGTCAATATTAGAGAGAAACCTGCAGATTCAGCTACTCCACTTACCGCTATAACACATATGAAAATAAACCAGAGCAATCTTGTTATCTCTTTGGTTTTATTAGATAAGATTATCATTATGTATCCTGTAATTAAGCCTAAGACGATGGAACCAATAATGTGTAGTAGAGAATCCAAAAGAATATCGATTAAAAATGTTTTACCATTAATGATTACACTTTCTGCATATGAAAAGGCAAATGCATATGCAATTATGGCTACAATGTCATCTAGGGCAAGAACTGAAAAGATAGTTGTAGTGAGATCCCCTTTTGCTCCATAGTCCCACAATACTTTTGCTGTGGCCGCTGGAGCAGTAGAGATAGCTAAAGCGCCAAAAACTAAAGCTATATGAAGTTCACGTGTTAAAGCGAAAACACCGAGAGTGACCAAAGCAAAAGCCCCAAAGGATTCAAATATCAGAATAAAAAATATCGATTTTTTTAACTTGCTTATTAAGTCAAATTTCAATTCTGTTCCTATACCTAGCCCAATGAATGCTAGTGCCAAGTCTATTAGAGGCTTCATGTTTTCGATAAAACTGTAACTTAAAAATCCTAAAACACTTTCTCCAAGGAAAACTCCCATTAAAATCATTCCCACAACTTCAGGTACATTTATTTTTTTAAATAAAAGCCCTGCTATAAACCCTAGAATAATAGATATTCCTACAACCATTAGAATATTCATTTCTATCTGGACAAATAAGGATGAAACCACCGCTATATCTCCTTGCCGTTTTTCGCTCACCATTAGTTGGTGTTCATCTGATTTATAATATACCATTAATAAATATTATCATTATACGATAATTTATATTGAAACATTTTTATATATCCGCTTAGTGATACGAACAAACCATCACTATTACAAAATCTAAAATCTTTCAGAAACATGTATCAAATACTAATTTAAAAGTTGTTAAACCGAAGTTTTACTTAACTTCGCTGAATACAAATAACGTGATTTGTGTTGCAGATGTGCAACGCTTAGTATCAACTGTTTTTGAACAACTTCAACCCCAATAAGCTAGAAAGTGTTTTTAATATCTTTGATAACGATTTTCTAACGATCACCGTGTTAAATGGTTAGATATACCAGCTCTAAATGTGGACAAATTACAAATTTACGGTATAGTATGAAGAAAATAAAAGTTAGAATGAAACATTTAAGGAAAACATAGAAGAATTAACTTCTAGAGAAACAATTAGATGACACAGTCAATAAAAACATATCTTACTTCCCCTTTTGTGAGGTGAAGATAATTTACACCTTATAATAAGCCTCTTGGGACAAGCAGCATGAAACTCCTTTAATTTTAAGAAAATTATTTCATATGATCCATTTTCGGTCTTCTTAAAATTTGCAAATACAAAGTGGAAAACGAAATGTCAATTGTTAAAATGGTACATTTTTATAATTTAATGGAAATTTTAACTTGAATTGTCAAAATACGAAAATAAAGGTGTTTATTATGGAGAAGTTTCCTTGGTGGAATGAAAAGCAGAAAAAGCTTGCGGATGAAGTGGAGGATTTTGCTGATGAATGCATGCCGAAAGTAGTAGCAATGGTCAGGCAGAAGAGATTCCCATGGGACGTCATGAGGGAAGTGGCGAAACGTGGATGGTTTGGTATATTAATTCCTGAAAAGTATGGAGGGTTGGGTAAGGAGTACGGTGTTACTGCATGTTGCATTCTTGCTGAGGAATTATCTCGTTTAGGGCCAATAGGTTTAACATTTAGTGACACTATGTTTGGAGGTACTCATCAACTTGTTCATTTTGGAACTGAAGAACAGAAAGAAAAGTGGTTACCAAGGATTGCAAGAGGAGAAATTTTGACAGGTGTCTGTGTCACAGAGCCCTATGTTGGTTCTGATGCTGCAAATATAGAGACTGTGGCGAGGAAAGAGGGGGACGAGTGGGTTATTAATGGGAAAAAGAGATTTATAACAAATGCTGGGATTTCCGAATTTTACTTAGTATATGCTAAAACAAGCGACGACCCGCAGGACAGGAGAAAATATCAGCACTTGTCGGCATTTATTGTGGAAAAAGATAGACCAGGGCTATCTGTTGAGAGGATAACTGATCTATCGGGTTGGGAAGGTGTGTTTAACGGCTACTTAGACTTCAACGAGGTTAGAGTTCCAGAAGAGAATCTTCTTGGAAAAGTGGGTTATGGCTGGCTTATAATGATGAGTGGTTTCAATCTGGAACGTACCGTGGTTGCAGCCGGGTGTTTAGGTCAGATGAAAGAGGCTTTGCGTTACGCTGTTTTCCACACTAATAGAAGGGTTCAATTTGGTGTGAGAACTGCTGATATACCTGTAAACCAGTTTAAGATAGCGGATATTATTTGGAGGTATAGATTATCGAGGCTCATTGTGTACTATGCAGCGTATCTTCTAGATCAGGGATACCAGCCTCTTCTTGACGCTACAACAGCGAAACTTTTTGCCACTGAATCTCTTATGAAAATATCGATGGACGCAATACAGTGTATGGGTGGTGATGGTTGGACAAAGTTTTACCCGGTCGAAGAGATATTTAGAAGCGCTAAGGTTATGGAAATAGTGGCTGGAACAAACGAAATTATGAGACTCATCTTATACAGGCAAGGAACTAAAATGTTGTCGCGAAACCTTCGTCCACCGCTTCGCCGTATGAATAAGGAGCTAAAACTTCCGGTGCCGTATTTTAAAACTCAGCCGTTCGTAGTTAAAGAAGATATAACTCAAGAAGATATTCTAAAAGTTTTGGCTGATAACTATGTTGTGAATCCAGGGCTCTACATGACAAAAGAAGACATCAAAATGATAATGTCCATCGGTGATGAAAAACTTGATAAACTTCTCTTAGAACTTGAGGAAAAAGAGTTAGTAAAGCTGTTTAAGGGGAGAAAGGGAGAAATCTTAATGGTAAGGCCGACATATAAGGGCTTAAAAGAAGCTTATCCACTTGAGCACTACAAGTGGTTTCCAGAATGGCCTAATCAGGAAGACTTCCGCTAACTCCCGCTGTTAATAGTATAATCAAACTAAGCTCAAATTACTCTTCTTTTTAAAATAAGTAGCCATAATCCATTATTTTATTAATGCGCTAATTATTGTGTTGAAAAGATTTTTCAAATGTTATTTTGACTAAAATATTGTATATGTTCTATTTTTAAGTTTTATCGTTTTAGATCGTGCAGATGCTTGTAAACTCGTATTTAACCTGTCAATTTAATGTTTGTAAAGAAATTTTTCCAAAAAGGCTTAAAACTTTTATTTCCCATTCATAAATTGGTGGTTGCCATGCCATTAACTGACCAGTTGTCGGAAAAGGAACTTTCACGCATCTTCAACCTACTAAAACATCCTTTACGTAGAGAGATTCTAAGACAGTTATCCAAGAATTCGCAAACTTATTCACAGCTTTTAAGGAAACTAAATGTTAAAGAAAGCAGTTTTTAAATTACCATTTGAGAAAAATGGACGGCTTACTGATTGAAAAAATGACGATGGGAAATATAAATTGAGCGAAATCGGAGAAATTTGCTTACAACTTGCTCTTAAAATTAAAGAAAAAGAAGACATTGACAGATTTGACAAATTTCGGCAATTAGTGGAAAATTTAAAATTGACAGTCTTAGGGACCCAAATAATCCTCTTTCTGCTCGTAATAGTTCTACTATCAGAACTTACTGCATTGAATGTGGTTAATACACGGTCTACTATTAGGTATTTTGCTGTAGGTATAGCGTTTAGTTCAGTGCTTCTCTTTTTTATTGGTAGAAAATATAGAAGAGAAGCTGAGGAATTTGAAAGTAAAGAAAAAATAGGAGTGTTTTTACTAATATTAACCATATACATCCTTGTGCAGACAATTATTCAAATAGCATTTAAACTACTTTAATGACAGTCAAATGTCTTCATTATTTTATTTTGATATTTCATATTCATATTCTGTGAGTTTTTTCACTCCATCTGCCTTTACTGTAAATGTATCTTCGCACTTTATGGAACCTATACCTGGAATGGTTAATGGTGCATGAATGAATGCTAGAACCATGTTTTCAACAGCTTCGTATCGTCTATGCTGAACAACAATAGTGGTTATAGGATCTTCTTCTATAAGAAGCCCAACACTATGAACAAAACCTTCTACATAATACTTCCCGAAACCTTTCTTTTCGACTAGTTCTTTTATCTTTTTTTCAATTTCAATGAATTTTACTCCCGGTTTAAGAGAACTTGCTGCTAAGTCTTGTACTTTGATCATTGTCTCTAAAGCTTCCCTTTTCTCTTCTGAAGGGGTCCCCATGAATACTGTTCTACTCATATTGCTGTGATAGTTGTTGAAATCAGCACCAACTACAATGTTAATTACATCGCCTGGTTTAACTTTTACATTGCTACGTGGCTCTGCATGTACCCTTGGTTTAGGTCCTACATTGACGTAAACATGAGGATGTTCTGATCCGCTTTTCATCATCGTGTAAATTGCCTCAGCAGCAATTTCGGTTTCACTAACATTTGTATCAATTGTGTTTATTGCGGATGTGATTCCTTTTACAGCGATGTTTGAAGCTTTCTGTATATATTCTATTTCTTTAGCGTCTTTAATCATCCTAAGCTTCATTATCAACGCATGGACATCAACTACTTCCACTTTCGGGTTAAGCTTCTTAAACAGTTCAAAGAAGAGGACAAAGGAATCTCTTTCAACGCTATAGTCGAATCCGATTCTTTTGTAGTTTCCTTCTCTTATTGCTTTGGTAACTGATCCCATAAGTTCCGGGGTTCTTCTCCAAGTTTTAACATTTTTGATCCAAGTCTTTTCTTTGAACTCGTCTGCTTCATATTCGAAAATAAATGCAACTGGTTCACCTTCGGCAGGTATAAGTAGAGCAGGTCTAAGCCATTTAACGCCAGTAAAATAGATGAATGAAGACAGAGTTCTTATCATGGATGCATCGATATTATTTTCTCTCATTAACTGTTGAAATTTCTCTACCCTCTCCCTGAAAAAATTTTCTTCAACCATTATTTGCACCTTCTAAATAACTTAATAACTAAGTTGGAAAATTATGCTATTATATGTTTGGTTGCCGTCTAAAAGTTGCACAGCAGATCATGAGTAGCAACCAATATTTAAATAGTATTAGTGAAATTATTAAAAATTAAAACTAAAGTGATCTAGTTAATTTATTCTTTAATGTAGGGTTTTCCGAGCGCTGCTGGTGTCTTTGCTCTTCCCACAAATATGATCGTTACAGCTATTGTACCTAAGTAAGGTATTGTTTTGAATAAATAAACGAGGGCAAATTGACCATACCTAATACTCAAGTAAATGGATAAAGCTTCAAAGAAGCCGAATATGAATGCCCCTGCTATTGCTATTAGTGGGTTCCATCCACTAAATGCAACATTTGCCAAAGCTATAAAACCTCTACCTGCCGCTATTTCTCTGGTAAATTGTCCTACCCAGTCGATAGAAAGATAGGCGCCCCCGAGCCCAGCCAACATTGCACCATAAACTGTTGCCAGAAACCTTGTTCTCATAACGTTAACACCCATGGTTTCAGCAGCTCTTGGATCTTCACCACAGGCCCTGAGCCTAAGTCCGGTATTTGTTTTAAATAGGAAATACCAAGTAACTAAAGCTATTGCTATGGAAACAATTACAAGAGGGGATATTCTTAGATCAAATATTTTAAGTTTAGGCACAGTTTTTACCGGAGGGGAGCTACCGAACGTTTCCCATATGGTAACCAAGGAAATGACACATAAACCGTAAGCTAACATGTTTACACCTACACCAGCTACTATTTGATCCCCCCTCAAATAAACGCTTATTATGCCGTGGAGTATACCTAAACCAGTTCCTGTAACTATTCCGGTTAATATAGCCAGTATTAAGTTGCCTGTAAAGAAGTCGATCACTGCTGATGTTAGAGCAGATAAGAGGAATATTCCCTCTATTCCTATGTTTACAACGCCTGCCTTTTCAGCTACAATCTCTCCTACGGAGCCCAAGAGTAGAGGGACCATAGGTACAAGGCTTATGATAAGTAGATTAGCTATGATGTTCAGCTCCAACTTTTATCATCCTCCTCGTTCTGAGATAGCTTATAAGCATTCTATATGCATAAGGTAAGGAAAATGCTATTATTATCACGCCGCTTAATGCATCTGCCAATTCTTTTGGAACCCGCATTAGCAATTGCATTCTTTGGCTACCAAGTATGAGCATTGAGAAAAATATTGATGCCAACACTATTCCTATAGGGTTATTCCTACCCATTAAGGCGACACCTATGCCGTCAAATCCCATACCGTGCATTGAAGTTAACATACTGTCCATATAGTACATAAAACCAATGACGTTTAGAGCACCCCCTACACCTGCAAAAAAGCCGCCAAGTATCATCGAGTTTATCATGGCTTTATTTGGGTCAATTCCAGCGTATTTTGCGGAGGCTGGTGAAAGACCTGAAACTCTTATCTCATAGCCTAGTTTGGTAAAGTAGAGTATATAATAGCTGAAGGCAATGAAAATCAAGGCAAGTGGAAATATTATATGTATTCTAAAAACTCCTAATTTTAGTAGACCGAATCTAGCTGAA
>Ga0190309_1000492_pt1 | contig 11199 bp, 14 predicted proteins | sample 48700767_MG_FD_161656 | JGI IMG/M metagenome (GOLD analysis project Ga0190309, IMG submission 161656) | Hydrothermal vent sediment bacterial communities from Southern Trench, Guaymas Basin, Mexico - 4870-07-6-7_MG | ecosystem: Environmental > Aquatic > Marine > Hydrothermal vents > Sediment ... | reverse complement strand
AAACTTCCGACGCTGGAAACAATTCTGCAAATACCCTAGCCAGTTTGCTTCTCGTTGAAAAACCGGTTACATCAGAATTGAAAAACGATTCCATTACTTGCTTCGGTACTTTAACACCTACTTTAAGCTTTCCGGAATATTTCCCGGGCTCTAACACCTCTTTAACCTTGAAATCAGGCGTGCAGAACATAAAGTATTAAAAAAAGTTTAACTTATAAAACTTTAAATACCTACCAATAATAAAAAATTCGCTTTGGTCGGAGAGGATATATTCATCTCCCGTATTCTTCTGCAATTTTGAGGTTCTGTATCATGCGGGGGCCGGGATTTTCAAAGGCTTTTGGGTTATTTTTTGACTGAATTTGGGATAGATTCCTTTCCTTAGTTGCAGGAGGTGAAAGAATATTTAGGGGGTGCAGGGAAGTTGGGGGTTTGGAAAGGGGGCGAAGTCTTCTCTCAGGGTGCAGGGAAGGATTTCCCGCTTTGAACCCGGGCAGGCACTAAGCCACAGACCCCTCAAGCCTGCGCCTTTGACCAGGCTCGGCCACCCCCGCAAAATTATTTGGCCGAAAATTTAATTATTTAAACTTAAAAACTAACTTCTTTCATGAAAAGGCTGAATGATCTTGAATTCAAAAATAAGAGACAGGAATATTTAGAAGATATAGTTTTGGATTACGACGATATTATTGCCATAGAAGAGGCAAGAAGAGATAAAAAAGAAAATAGGCTGGTAAGTCTTGAAGAAGTTGAAAAGGAATTGAGGATAAAATGAGCTACAAGATCCTGTTTTCAAGAAAAGCTAAACAGCAGCTAATTAATTTAGAGAGGAATATTGCCACCAGAATTATAAAGAAACTCAAAGAAATCAGAGAAGATCCCTATGCTAAAGGTGTTGTTAAATTGAAAGGTAACATTAACATGTTTAGGGTTAGGGTTGGAAAATATAGAGTTTTATACGAAGTGTATGAAAAAGAGAAGGAAGTTGTTATAATCAAAATAGATAAAAGAGAAAGAGTATATAGGAATTTCTGACTGATAAAAAATTAAAAACCAAAATAATCTATGAACCTGATTATCTTAGGACCTCCGGCTTCTGGAAAGGGAACCCAAGCAAAAATGCTGGCCGAAAGGTTTAACCTGAAGCATATTTCGAGCGGAGATATTTTGAGGGCAAATTCGGGCAATCCTAAAATAAGGAAATATTTGGAAAATGGCTCCCTTGTTCCGGATGAGATAGTTTTCGATTTTTTGAAAAGGGAGATGGAAGATTTGGAAGGAAAAGAAGGTTTTATTCTGGACGGATTTCCGAGAACTATAAAGCAGGCAGAAATGCTCGATTCTTTTCTAAAGGAAAAGGGTATGGAAATAGATAGGGTAATCTATTTGGATGTTAAAGATGAAGAGGTAATAAAAAGGGTTTCCGGAAGGAGAGTTTGCCCGAAATGCGGAGCAACTTTTAATGTCTATTTTGCCCCTCCGAAAATTGAGGGAGTTTGCGATAGGTGCAAAAGTAGGTTAATCCAAAGGGAGGACGATAGGGAAGAAGTTGTCAAAAAAAGACTGGAAATTTTTAAAAAGGAAACTTTGCCCCTCCTTGAGTATTATAAAGGTAAAGTAATAACCATAAACGGCAACAGGAAAATATCCGAAATTTTTGAAGATATATGCAAGGTATTGGAGTTCTAAGCCTTTCCTTTTTTAATCAAATTTCTTAGCCTTGGCACCCTAATTAAAAAACCGCAGTTTTCGCATTTTACAGAGAAATTCCTTTTCCATTCTTTTTCGGTATAGGCATAATGTTTGCATCTCGGGCAAATGTATTCAACTTTAGCTAGGTTATCACCTTTCAAAACCAGGACCCTTATCCTTCCTCCGTTTTCTAAGGATCGATTGGTATGGTATGCACAATCGCTTGCTTTTATCCCCTTCTCTTTTATCAACTCCTCTATCCTTTTCAATTCCTGCATAATTAGCTAAAGGTTTTATAATTTAAATGGTGGTCCGGCCCGGATTTTCTTTTTTGGAAGATAAAAGATTGGGGGTTTGGAAAGGGGGCTTGCCCCCTTCCTTTGGTGAGGAAGGGGTAATAGGGGCGGGCGCGGCGCCCCTATTTGAACCGGGGACCTCTTGGTTATCAGCCAAGCGCTCTAACCAGGCTGAGCTACCGGACCTAAATAATTTTTTAGCTTAAATATTTTTAAGCTTCCTCATAGCTATTTCCTCATCTTCCCAAATCTTCATAAACTGCCAGAAATAATAACCAAGCTCCTTCTCATCTTTCGTCCACAAAATTTTCCCTTCCCTAATTACCTTGATTTTTAAATGCAGAGGCATAAGCTCGAAAATTTTTATGTCTATTCTTTCGTCCTGCATAAGCTCCAGGGTTTTTTCAAAAAGCTTCTGCTTGTTTGCTTTCGGAGCAACAACGCATATGTCAATATCAGAATCCTCTCTAAAATATTCCTTTCCGTAAGAGCCATATAAAATAACTGCCAGAACATTTTGATTTTTTAATTTCTCTACCAGCTCATTGATTTTCTTCCACATGCTCGAATTTTTCCACAAACTTTTTTATCTTGGGAAGTAGGGCTTTAATGCTCGCTATTGCCTGCCTGTCTGAGAGTTTGTTATACCTGTGCACAATCCAGTTTCTGAGTCCATTAGCTTTAATTAATAGCTTTGCCTCTTCCTTGCTTATCATGCCCAAGTTTTCCAAAAGTTCTATATTCGAATATCTATCCTTAACCTCCAAATTTTTGTTTTTTAGGAAGATTGCGATGGCATCTGAGTAAGCTTCAACAACTTCCTGAAAAAGTTTAAATACTCCTAGCTTTTCAACTTCACTTTTAATTCCTTTTTTCAGCTCGGTTTCGAGCATCGCTATTCGCCCTTTCGCAAATTCCAGCTTTTCCTTTATCCTCTCCATTAAATATTTAGGCAAAAAGGCTTTTTATGAGAAGAAAAGTTATTTTGTTGAACTTTCCAAGCATTGCATGGATAGGTGGAGGGAAAGGGTAGGGACTGCAGGCGGCTATCCTTACCAGCTTAAAACAATCCAGGACTATTACTCTGAAAGCTATCTTTGGTACTATGAAGATTATAACCGCTATATCCTTTCAAGATTTGAAATAGAACCGAAAAATCTTTTCCTTCAGAACTATTTGGTGCTTGAGGAGCATAAAAAGGCAAATCCGAAGCAGGAGCTTTATGTTGCAAAAACCGTCTTAAAATTCATGAAAAGCGTTTCTCCGAGGTTTTTCTACCTTAAATACTTGAGCTAAAAAAGTTTTATGGGATATTCCCTGCTTTCCCCTTTTGATCCCTGGAAGCACAAGCTATGCACCTGCCCGAAAAAGTACTCCTTTAATCCTTATACTGGATGCGGGCATAGGTGCGTTTACTGCTACGCTACCTATATTCCAAATTTTTTTAAGGTTAGGGAGAAGAAAAATGTTTTTAAAAGGTTGGAGAAGGAACTCGAAAGCCTTTGCGAGAGGGAAAGATTTCCTTTAATCTCAATGTCCAACTCCAGCGACCCTTACCCACCTGCAGAAAAATCCAAAGAAATAACCAGAAGGTGCTTGGAAATTTTCAGAAATTTTGAGGTCAGGTTATTGGTAATTACGAAAAGTAATTTGGTTGAAAGGGATGCAAAGCTGCTTTCAGAGCTTAAATGCGCTATCGCTATCAGCATTTCAAATCTTTCCGGAAGGTTCGAGCTTTCTGCTCCGAAACCCGAGCAAAGGATTAGGGCTTTGAAAACCCTGCACGATTTCGGAATCCCCACAATTTTAAGGCTTGACCCTTTAATGCCCTGGATTAGAAAAGAAGAATGGTTTGAAATCATCGAGAAATGCTCCTTCGTTGATCACATCGTTACCTCAACCCTTAAATTAAGGTTTGATTCTATTCAGAGAATCCTTCAAATTTCTCCCGAGCTCAAAGGGTTTATAGATAGAGCTTACTTTCAAAATGGAGAAAGGATAGGGAATTCTATTTACCTTCCTAAGGAAGAAAGAAGAAAGATGCTGAAAGCTGTTGAGGAAAAGTGCAAAGAGTTTGGAATAAGTTTAGGCTTTTGCAGGGAGGGATTTTCCTTCAGAGCGAAATCCTGCGACGGAAGCCATTTGATTGGATAGCAGAAAATATATATTCCGGAACCGAAAACTTTATATATTTAAAATGCAATAATCATTACATGGTAGTAAACAAACTGAGAAAGGTTGGAGGGTTGATAAAGAGGGCAAAAGAAGACATTATGAAGGAAAGCGTCCCAAATTACGGAGCAGCGATTGTGTGCCAGCTTGTAGATCAAAGCAACTATTTTGCTCCTGGAGGCGGATTTTGGTCAACAGAGCTTGGGCAGTGGTTGGCTAATGTTTCTAAAGGAACAATCTTTGAAGGAGGAAGCTATTCAGAACCTTATGTTGCGGCACTATACACTCTTGGCTTCGCAACTTTGGGAACATATTTACTTGGAAGAAACGGAAAATATGCAAAAATTGCTGATGAGTGGGAAAGAGCGCTGGATGAAGCGTCAAAGATGAACTTAAACCCAGATAAGATGATTGATCACATTGTGGAGAAATACGGAAAAAATGAGTGGGAATTGAGGAAGATAGCAAAGTATATGAGCCCTGAATATGAAGAGAAAATAATGAAAAGGTACAAAGAGATGAAAGAAGAAGAGCTTGATAAGATAGAGGATGAAAAAGAGAGGTTGAATTACATTTGGGACAATTACAACAGAAAAGTTAAGTGGTGGGAATTCGCTGTGCCATTTTACGGTTTGTATGCAGCTGCAAAAGAATACAAAGCTGAAAAAGAGCTTTACAAGGAAATTGCTGAAAAGGTTGAGAGCGGGAAGATAAGTGACGATGCCGTTGCAGAGAGATTCGGAAAGAGGAAGGCTGATAGGATAATGAGGAAATACGGTAAGGAAGGGGCAAGAAAAGGAGAAAGGGCAGGAATATTCAGCAGAATAACAAAGGGAATTTCAGGGATGTGGGGTAGTATTTCGGAAGGACTGAAGGGTTATTTTATAAAAAGTGCTGAAGATGGCGCATCTGGAAGCGATAATTCAGAAGGGCGCAAAACCGTGACAGGAGTTAAAAAAAGAAGTGCGGTAAGAGGCATTCTTAGAAGGATAGGTGGAGTAAGAGGAATTTCAGAAAGATTTAAGAATTATTTCAGTAGAAGGTCAGAAAAACCCGAAGGGCCAATTGACACTTCAGACTACTTGGATTTGACAGATGAAGAGTTGTATACAGTAGAGTGAGGTAATTCGTTAAGATAATTTTTTATTTTTTCTTTTTTATTGTAAAAAAGAAGAATAAGGAAAAGAATATTTAAGTTCCGAAAAGATTTATGACCAAAGGAAAAATAGTCTGCAAGAAGAAGAGAGGCAGGAATAAAATATATTTGAGGATAAGGGTTGATCAGAGCACCAAAAGAAAGTACCTTAAGTTCAGGCACGAGCTGATTTCGAAGTTGGGGATTGAAAGAATAAAGGGATGCTGTGGATTTACTGAAATAAAAACCGAGAACGGAGCCGAGATAGAGGTGTTTAGGAGAGAGGATTATATGCATCTAATCATTCGAGGACCTAAAATGCTTAGAGAAGAAATACTAAAAATCCTTTTTAAATACTTTAAATTTCCTGAGCACTAGCCTTTTTACAAAAGCTTTAGCTTTCCGGTTAGCCTATCTATCTTTTCGTCTTCATCAGGACCTAACCCTAAGCATGTTATTGTTCCCTCCTCAAGCTGGGTTAGACCCGCATCCCTTATCAAAGCGTTGGGTATTTTCAGTTCTTTAGCCTTCCTTTCCAAATCCAAAAGCTCTTCTAAGGAATCAACCTTTACAACTATTTTCTTGCTTCCCTCTCTTTCCCAAACCCTTACCTTTTCCTTCCCAGCTTTTTTATACGCTTCCAAACTTGCGTGAGCAACCTGAGCTGCGAGCTTTCCTTTCCCCATTTTTAAATCAGACCTGACAACAATAACCTGCTTCATATTAGAATTTTGCTTTTTGAAATTATAAAGTTGGGTTAAAGAACGGATGTTTTTATTTAAAATAAAACATTTTTAGTTTATACTATGAAACAAAAGTTTTATCTGATTTTTGGGATTTTTCTCGTGGTGGCTTTGGTTGGGTTGGTTTTGGTTACCGATTATTTTAAAAGGTCAAATATAAAGTCTTCGCCTGAGGCAGTGTTGCCTGTAGAAATAAAAGTTTTTCCTTTTTTGGGAGAAGGAATTTCGTCTGGACTTTTAGAAATAAATAAAACAATGAATATAACTATCAAACTGAAAACCGCCAATGTTAACGCGAGAATTTTAGATGGGAATTACAGCGGCAAACTTATACTGATTGGGGAAAATGTAACACCTTCTTATAAACTTTTGTGGAAAGGAAAAATAGAAAAAGGTATCGAAAAAACTTATGTAGTTAAAGTAACGCCCCATAGTAAAGCTTGCTTTTTAAAGGTTTCATTTTATACGGATTACGACAATGCACCCCGGGACTATATTATTATTAAAAACGAACCAGAAGCAACTCATTGGCAGCTACCGGAAAATGTTTCTGAAAAAGAGGGAGTTATTTACAAAAATTTCAGCAAAATATAAGTAAGAACTTGCCTTAACTTACTTAACGAACTTAACGAAAGGTTAGAGGGTGAGATACCTTGTTTTATTTCCGCTACCAACCTTTTTTACCAATCCCAAGCTTTCGAGCTTCTTTAATCTGCTTACAACAGAAGGCTTGCTTAACCCTACAATTTCTCCTATCTCAGAGGAGGATTTCGGAGAGCTTAGGATTTCTAAAATTTTTTTATCAATCTCGTCTGTTTTTAACAAAAACTCAAAGGTAAGGGTTGTAAAGTTCGGAGAGAATTCATAGTGTGCTTTTAAGTAAGGCAGCTTTTTTGTTTCCTCCAAAATGAGCCTTATTCCCCTTCCCTGCTTTTCTATAAACCCTAAATTGAACATGAGCTCGTACAGGATGGGATTTCTTGGAATTGGGCAAGGATTATCCAAGCTTACCCCTGGAGGAAAGGTTCCCGGATTTTTAATTATAATCTTATTCCTCCTCAGCTCTACAAAAGTTTCTGAGAATATTGCATAATTTCTATGTACTAAAGCGTTTACCAGAGCTTCTCTAAGGACGGGCTTTGGGATAAGGGGATAATCAACCCTTCTGAAGCCTTGGAAAATGGAGAAAAATATTTGCTTTTCAAAGAATAGCTCTTCCAAATCCTCAACAATCTTCCAGACAGGACCCGAAAATCTTGTATATCTTTCCTCCTCAATTACCCTTAAAAAAGTGTTTGGATAATGCTCCTGCGGATTCTCTAAGAAAATCAAAGCCCCGGCAAAGCTAAGCACTTCTTTCCCGTTTTTTCTTACAATAGCCTTTATCTTTCTTAAATGCTCGAAAATGTTTTTTATTTTTATATTTCTCGATTGCAAGCCTTTCTCATACTTCCTCAAAGCATCCTCCCAAATGTTTTTAGCTTTTATTTCAGTTGGGGTTTCATCAAAATGGACAAGCAAAAGCTCTGCGCCCAAACCCAAAATCTCCTGAATGGACAAAGGTCTTTTTGACGTCCCAACCCTAATGTATCCGATTCCTCCTATGCTTGAGATGGATTTAGATTTCTCAACCTCCACAACCAAAAAATACCTTCCTTCTATCCTTATCTCCCTCAGGTTTATCTTGACGGGAGGAATTATGCTAGCCGCAAAATTTGAAATTGCATCTTTAGCCTTTTTTACCTCCTCCTTTTTCAGACCTATCAGCTCTTTTTTATCGCTCACCCCTATTATTATGTAACCTCCCAATGCATTTGCCAATGCGCATATTTCTTCAGCTATATCCTTTGAAACCCTTTCTTTAAATTCTATTCTTTCGTTCTCTCCTTTCTCTATAAGCTCCAAAAACTTCTCAATTTCCATAATAAAAACTTAACTTAATAAATAAAAAACTTAACTTTGCAGGATTTAACTTACTTAACGAACTTAACGAAAGCTGAAAGACCTTAAAAAATTAATCCATAGAATTTTATGAGGGTTGGGGAAATAAGGAAGGAGTTTTCCGAGAATTATGAAAAGTATTTTCCTGTAAAGGTTTTGGAAAGCTACGGATTTAAAAGGTTTAGATGCAAGTTCTGCGGAAATTTTTTCTGGAGTTTGGAGGAAAGGGAATATTGCGATGAGCCGGAATGCAGGGAAAAAGCTGGAGAAGAGCCCTATTCCTTCATAGGAAAGCCGGTAGGGAAAAGATGCTCCTACCAGGAAGCCTGGAGGCTATGGGAAAAATGTTTTAAAAATCTCGGGCATAATATTATAAACAGATATCCGGTAATTCCTAAGTGGAGGGATGATATTTTTTTTGTTGAGGCATCCATAGACGCTTTTATTCCTTGGGTGGTAGAGGGAATAGCAAAGCCTCCGGCCAATCCTTTGCTAATCCCTCAATTCTGCCTAAGGTTTAACGATTTGGAGAATGTTGGGGTTACGGGAAGGCATTATTCTGGCTTTATAATGATAGGCCAGCACGCCTTCAATTCAAAGGAGGAAGGGGTTTATTTCATGGACGAGGCTATAGAATACATAATCCAGCTCCTAACCAAATACTTTCAATTTCCTTTAGAGGAAATTAGATTTCATGAAGGTTTGTGGCACGGAAGCGCTTCCTTAGGCTCTTCTTTGGAGTTTTTTGTTAGGGGGTTAGAATTGGGAAATCAGGTTTATACTTTGTACAGAATTACTGAAAAAGGGTTGGCTAATCTGCCGACCAAGGTAATAGATATGGGTGCTGGATTGGAAAGGTACCCTTGGATCACTAATGGATACAAAAATTCTTACCTAACAACATTCCCTAAAACTTTGGAGTATTTGAGGGGGTTCGGAATTGAGGAAAGGGAGCAGGCTATTCTTGCCGATCATTTTAGGAGCTTGTTGGTTGCAATTTGGGACGGAGCTTTGCCCAGCAATACCGGAGGAGGTTATAATTTAAGGCGTTTGTTAAGGAGATGCCTTTCCATTCTTAGGAAGAAGGAAATTGAAATGGATTTGGGTAAGTTAATATGCAAGGTTGCTTCAGAGCTTTGCCCCATCTATCCCGAGTTTAGGGATAAAGAGAAACTTGGAATAATCCAGGAGGTTATAGAGGTGGAGAAGGAAAAATATCTAAGGAGTTTGGCTCAGGGGAAAAGGATTATAAAAAGGATTCGGAACCTGGATTTGGATACTCTGGTGATGCTCTACCAATCCCACGGAATAGATGCAGAGATTGTAAAAGAGGTCAGACCTGAAATAAAGATTCCGGAAGAATACTGGGAAAGAATAGGAAAGAGGGGAAAAGAGAAGGAGGAAAAGCTTGAAACAGAGAAAAGCTTTGGAATTGAGAATTTTCCTAATACCGAAGTTGGATATTACGAAGATGTTACCAGGGATTCCGGAAGGATTTTAAAGGTTATAAGGGAGAAGGAAGGAGCTTGGATTTTGCTGGACCGGACGATTTTCTTTCCGATAGCTGCCGGGCAGGATTGTGATCAGGGATGGATAAACGGGAAAAAAGTTAGGAAGGTAATAGAGCATCAGAACAAAATCCTGCATTTGGTTGAAGGAGGGGAAGAATTGAAGGAAGGAGAGGAGGTCGAGCTTTTGGTTGATGAGAGGAGAAGGGAAGAAATTAAAAAGCACCATACCTCTGTCCACATTTTAAACGGAGCCTGCAAAAAAATTTTGGGATTTCATGCCAATCAGGCAGGGGTTTTTAAAACAGAGAATGGAGGGCATTTAGACATCTTCCATTTTAAAAGCATAGGGGAAAGGGAAAAAGAGGAGATAGAGGAGCTTGCTAACAGAATAGTAAAGGAAAATAGAGAGGTTAGAATATATTGGATGGAAAGAGAGGAGGCTGAAAGAAGATTCGGTTTCGGGATTTACCAAGGTGGCTTTATTCCGGCAAAGGATTTGAGAATTGTTGAGATAGAGGGATTTGATGTTGAAGCATGCTCCGGTTTACATTGCAGGAAAACCGGAGAGATAGAAGAAATAGTAATTACCGGAATCAGAAAGGTTGCCGATAACATAATAAGGATTGAATTTAAAGCAGGGAAGGCTGCAAAAAAGTTTTTGGATGAGATGCACAGGATAGCGAATGAATGCTCCGAAATTTTAGAATGCGGGGTTGAGAATCTTCCAGAAAAAACGCAAGGTTTGTTTGAGGAATGGAAAAGGCTGAGGAAAAAATTTAAAAAATTATCGGCTTAAAGTTTTATGGAATCTTTCGACCTTGCAATAATCGGAGGCTCTATTTCCGGCTTATCCTTAGCTTATTGGCTTGCGGATAGCGATTTGAATATAGCGGTATTTGAGGAAGATAGAAACATAGGATTTCCATTAAAATGCTCCGGAATAGTATCTGAAAGAATTCTTGAGATTTTTCCTAAACTGCCTAAAAGCATAATAGAGAAAAGGATAAACCTTGCAAGGATTTCCTGCGGAAATAGGGAGATAGAGCTTGAGGTAAATGCTTTAATTCTCAATAGACCGAAATTGGAGGATTGGCTGTTTAGAAAATTGAGGAGGAAGGGGATAACATTCATTTGGGATAGGGTAGAAGGATTTTATATAAGGGAAGATGATAAGAGAATCGCGATTAAAACCAAAGCCAAGGAATACTATTTATCAAAGTTTGTTGCAGGGTGCGACGGTCCAGCCTCTATAACAAGGAGGTTTTTCATAGATAGGGATCCGAGCAAATTCTACTTTGCAAAATTTTGCTATGCAAAGGAAAAAATGCCGGAAGAGTTTCAAGTCTTTTTGGATAGAAGGTATTCCGAATTTCTCGCATGGAGGTTTCCGAGAAGGAAGTATGTTGAGTACGGATTGGCAACCAAGAGCGGGTTGTACGAAAAGTTTGAAAAATTTGTTCAGGATAAGGATGTTAGAATAGAAGAGGTATTTGGAGGAACTATACCGATAGGCCCTACAAAATCCTATTTTAAATACGGTTTGTTGTTGGGAGATTCCTGCGCCCAAACAAAGCCTTTAACGGGTGGAGGAATTATCTATTCCCTTTTAGCTTCTAAAATTGCTTCCGAGATTTTCAGAAAGGAAAATCCGAACTTTAAGGAATATGAAAAAAAGTGGAAAAGGGTGCTTGGGAAGGAAATTGGATATC
>Ga0190309_1000491_pt1 | contig 11250 bp, 12 predicted proteins | sample 48700767_MG_FD_161656 | JGI IMG/M metagenome (GOLD analysis project Ga0190309, IMG submission 161656) | Hydrothermal vent sediment bacterial communities from Southern Trench, Guaymas Basin, Mexico - 4870-07-6-7_MG | ecosystem: Environmental > Aquatic > Marine > Hydrothermal vents > Sediment ... | reverse complement strand
TGCCTCGATCCCTGCTCCACCCTTCCCTTTTCTCCGTCGTCGGCTAGCATGATAAGTTTAGGGGATGGCCGCCGAAGGACTGCGGGCAAAGCTCGCCGAGCTGCCGCCCTCCCCCGGGGTGTACATCTTCCTCGGGGAGGGCGGGGAGGTGCTTTACGTGGGAAAGGCCTCCTCCCTCAGGAACCGGGTGCGCTCCTACTTCCAACCCTCCGGGGCCTCCCCCAAGGCCCGGGAGATCGTGCGCGAGGCGGTGGACCTCGACTACATCGTCACCCGTAACGAGGCCGAGGCCCTGATCCTGGAGGATGCCCTCATCAAAAAACACCGGCCCCGGTTCAACACCCGGCTTAGGGACGACAAACGTTACCCATACGTAAAGCTCACCGCCGAACGTTTCCCGCGGTTGGTGTTCGTGAGGAGGCCGGAAAACGATGGCGCCCGGTACTTCGGCCCCTTCACCTCGGCCAAATCCCTGAGGCGGTTGCTCTCCGTTGCCCAGAAGATCTTTCCCCTAAGGACATGCAATCTGAACCTGGACACGGGCAAGACCTATCGCCCCTGTCTTTACTACCACCTGGGCAAGTGCCCCGGCCCCTGCAGCGGTAAGGTCTCTCCAGAGGAATATCGCCGCAATGTGGAGGGGGTGGCGGCCATCCTCTCCGGGAAGACCGACGAGCTCATCGCCCATCTGCGCGAGCGCATGGAGGCGGCCGCTGAGGAGGAGCGGTTCGAAGAAGCGGCCAGGCTCCGGGATTATCTCAAGGCCCTGGAACGCCTGCGGGATAAGCAGGCCGTGGCCCTGTCGGAGCCGGTGGACTTAGATGCGGTGGGGGTCGCGGTGGAGCAGGAACGTGGTTATGGGCTGGTGCTTGTGGTCAGGGCGGGAAGGCTCATCGGCCGTGAGGGTTTTCCCCTTCTGGTCCCCGAGGGCTGTTCGGTTCAGGAGGCGATGGCGGAGTTCCTGGACCAGTATTACACCCGAACCGCTTACGTCCCTCAGGAAGTGCTTCTTCCCTTCGAGATCTCCGAAGCGGACGCCCTGGCAAAGTACCTGGCGGGCCGGCGGGGCCAGGCGGTTTCGGTGCGGGTACCGACCAGGGGGGCACGGCGGGAGTTGGTGGAGATGGCCCAGCGGAACGCCGTGTTATCCCTGAAGCGCGCCGCCGTTGAGGACCTTTCCCTTACGCGGGATGAGGCGGCCCTGGAGGAGCTGGCCGAGGTCCTGGACCTCCCCGCGCGGCCCTGGCGGATCGAGGCGTTCGATGTCTCCAATATCCACGGAAAGGAGGCCACCGGCTCCATGGTGGCCTTCGTGGGAGGACGTCCCCGTCGCGACGCCTATCGTCGCTTCCGGGTCCGCATCGCCGGGAAGCCCGACGATTACGCCATGATGGAGGAGGTGCTGCGGCGCCGCTTCTCCCACGGGCTTCGGGAACTCCAGGAGGCCAAAGCCGGGGGCAAGTTCTCCGAATTTCCCGATCTCGTGCTCGTGGACGGAGGGAAGGGACAACTCAACGTGGCGCTTAGGGTGTTAGAAGAACTTGGGCTTTCGGGGATCGAGGTCGCGGCACTGGCGAAGCGCCAAGAGGAGATCTATCGCCCCGGGAGGAAGGACCCCATTCGCCTCCCCCGGGACTCTGACGCCCTGAAGTTATTGCAGCACATCCGGGACGAGGCCCACCGGTTCGCGGTCGAATACCACCGGACGCTCCGTCGGAAGGAGAGCCTCATGAGCCTCTTGGATTCCGTTCCCGGAATCGGACCCGCGCGCCGGAACCTCCTCCTCAAGCGGTTCGGCTCCCTGGAGGAACTCAAGCGGGCGAGCTTGGAAGAGCTTCTTTCCATCCCCGGATTTCCCAAATCGCTGGCCCTTAAACTCTACAAGGCCCTACACCAGGAGGGCTGACCCGAAACGGCCCCCGCCGCTACAATGGGGGAGAAAGGAGGGGCGTATGGAGTGGTGGGAGGACGAGTGGGGCTTTCGTCGGCCTTTCGGCTTTTTCATGCGATTGGGACGGACCCTTCGGGACTTGGAGGAACTCTTCTCCCGTTGGGATGAGTTCGGGTACGGTTTCGGCCCCTTCGGCCCGGGGCGGACCGACATCTACGTCAAAGACAGGACATTGGTGATCGAGACCGAGCTCCCCGGGGTGCGGAAGGAGGACATCCGCGTCCAGGTGGAGGACGACAAGCTCGTGGTTACGGGTGAGGTGCACCGCACCGAGGAGGTGCGGGAGGAGAACTATATCCGCATGGGCCGCCGCTACGGGGCCTTCCGCCGGGTCTTCCCCTTGCCGGAGGAGGTGGAGGACCCCGCCAAGATAAAAGCGCGGTTCGAAAACGGGGTCCTCAGGATCGAAGTCCCCCTGCGCAGGCCGCCCGAGCGCGGTGGGATCACCGACGTCCCGGTGGAATAAGGGGGCCGGCGTGTCGCTGTGGGACATCTTCTGGGTCTTTCTCCTCATCGCCGCGTTGCAGCCGTACCTGCAACGGCGCTACCTGGAGTCCCAGCGCCAGGGCCTGATCGCCAAGATCGAGAAAAAACGCGGATCGAGGGTGATCCTGCTCGTGCACCGCCAGGAGACCATGGGGCTTTTGGGCTTCCCCGTTATGCGCTACATCGACATCGAGGATTCCGAGGAGGTCATCCGGGCGATCCACCTAACGGACAAGGATATGCCCCTGGATCTCGTCCTCCACACCCCGGGAGGGCTCTCGCTGGCGGCCCTGCAGATCGCCTGGGCCCTGAAGCGCCACCCGGGCAAGGTCACGGTGTTCGTGCCGCACTACGCCATGTCCGGGGGCACCTTGATCGCCCTCGCGGCGGACGAGATCGTGATGTGTGAGCACGCGGTGCTTGGTCCGGTGGATCCACAGTTGGGCCAGTACCCCGCCCCCTCCATCCTGCGGTTGGTGAAGCGAAAGCCGGTGGAGCGGATCGACGACGAGACCCTGATCCTGGCGGACATCGCCGAGAAGGCGGTGAAGCAGATGCGGGAGGCGGTGAAGGAGCTGCTGCGGGACAAGTTCCCAGCCGAAAAGGCCGAGGAGATCGCCCGAGCCCTCACCGAGGGCCGCTGGACCCACGACCACCCTATCACTTACGAGGACGCGAAAAACATGGGCCTTCCGGTATCGAACGAGATGCCAGGGGAAGTCCTTCAGCTCATGTCGCTATATAAACAACCGGTGCGGACCACCCCTACGGTGGAGTACCTCCCGGTGCCCCACCGAGCCCCGGGGCGGGCGGAACATCCTTAATCTCCGGGCAAAAGGTTGCGGAACTCCTCGGGCAGCACTTTAAGGATTTGAGGAAAGTTCTCCGCCAAGAACTTCCCCAGCTGGGAGGTATTTATCGCGGCCGCCGACTCGGGGAAGTAGCGGAGGACGGCGGTGAGGGCTGCCCCGGCCACCGTTCCTCCTACCAAAAGCCCAAACACGCCGCCGCCCAAGCGATCCATCCATCCCAAGGTGGCCCAATGGAGGAGCTTGTGAAGTGCCCGTCCCAAGACCACTGCGGCAACGAATGTCACAAGGAAAATGGCGATGAAGGCCACCACTCCGGCGATCTTTTCCTCCAGGGGGATGAGGTCGGCTAGCTCCCTGGAATACGCTCCGGCCAAGGCCACCCCCGCCACCAGCCCTCCCAATCCGAACGCCGTACGGACAAGGCCATAACGGATCCCCCAAACGAGGGTAACGAGCAACCAAAGCCCTATCCCAACATCGATCCACATCCCAACCCCCTCGCCATTAGCTTACGGGCGATGGTTTTGCTCCGCAAGAAGAATCGGTGAAAACGCTTACCAAAACCTAAGGGGGTGGATCTGGCCACGATCTTGGGGTACCTTTGCGCCCAGGCGCTCGAAGGCCTCCAGGGCTTTCCTCAAGTGTGCCCTCCCGGTAGATTCGCTCCAGATCCTGGGCCTCCGGACACCTCCGCCAACGCATCCCTCACCGCATGCACCACACAAAGCTGCCACTTGGCCTGGGGAAACACTTCCCGAGACACCACCGCTCGCGAAGCTTGGATACAGATGGGAAAAGGAACCGGTGCTCTCCCAGGAGTCGAGTACGCTGAAAGTCCTCAGGCCCAAGCCCCGAGCATCACGAAGACGCTTCCGTGCGGCCCGGAAGACGGCCCCGCGCTCATCCGTACAGGTAGAGCAACGCTCCCCCGCCCGCCAAGGCGGCGCCGGTGGCGAACAGTCTGAGAAGCGGGGAGATGGGGATATCCCCGTACCGCAGCGGGCGGTTGGTCACCCATCGAAACCACGCCCGGGCCGCGCCGCCCCATAACGGGGGCGGTGAGGAGAGCTGGGTGGGCGTCGTGGTTACCAGGAAGGCGAACGCCCAGGAGGCGAGCAAAAGCATCCCCATCAGCCCCCAGATGAGGCCTAGAACCTGGGGTTCGCGCCCCCCGGCGAGGCAATACCCCGCCGTAGAGAGGCCCATGAGGACTCCGGGGATGAGCCCTAGGCCCACCAGATAGCCCACCAGCCGATGTACAAACCCCCTCACGGGGACCAATGTAACCCCGGGAAAAGGGCGGGGTCAATCGATCCGGGAGCCGGTCTCGCCCCGGATGGCTGCCAGGAACGCCCCCGGGCGGTCGGCCCGGAAGACCACGATGGGGAGTCGGTGTTCCGCGGCGATCTGGACCGCCGCGGGATCCAGCACCTTGAGCCCCCGGGCGAGGTAGTCCGCGTGGGTGAGCCGGGGTATCAGCTCCGCCTTCGGATCTTCTGCGGGATCGGCCGTGTATACCCCGTCCACCTTGGAGCCCTTGAGCACGAGCTCCGCCCCCAAGGCCAACGCCCGCAACACCGCCGCCGTGTCGGTGGTGACATAGGGAAGGCCCGTTCCCCCGGCCAAAAGCACCACCGCGCCCCGGGAAAGCGCCTCCCTGGCCTCCCATTGGTCCGCGGGTTGGGCGACGCCCGGGACGGGAAGGGCGGAGAACAATGATGTCTCCACTCCCTGGTCCCGGAGGGCGTCCCGCAGGGCCAGGGCGTTGATCAAGGTGGCCAGCATCCCCATCACGTGCCCGGTGGCGGGATGTGGGGTCCGCGCCCCCCGGAGGATGTTCCCCCCGCCCATCACCACTGCGATCTCCGCTTCCCGCGCGGCCGCGGCGATCTCCCGCGCGTAAAAAGAAAAGGCCTCCCAATCGATGGGAGGCCTCCGCCCCGCCAAAAGCTCCCCCGAAAGCTTAAGAAGTATCCTCACTTCACCTCACTTTTCCCCCACCTCGAAGCGGGCGAAACGTCTGATCACGATATCCTCGGAGATTTTATGCCGAAGTTCCCCCAGCACGTCCTCCACCGTAACCGAGGGGTCCTTGACGTAGGGTTGCTTGAGGAGACAGTTTTCCTCGAAGAACTTCTTCAGGCGCCCCTCCACGATCCGCTCCACGATATGCGGGGGCTTCCCTTCCTTCTCGGCTTGGGCCCGCAAGATTTCCTTCTCCTCCGCGATTACCTCTTCGGGCACATCCTCGGGGGAGACCCACCGGGGCTTGGCGGCGGCGATGTGCATGGCCAGGTTCTTAAGGAACTCCCTGAATTCCTCCGAGTTAGCGGCAAAATCGGTGACGGTGTCCACCTCCACCAACACCCCGACCTTGCCGGAGTGGTGGATGTAGGCCTCCACCCGGCCTTCCTTGGCCTCCCGGCCCCCACCGCCGAGGAACTCCTTCCCCTTTTCCCGCAGGATCTTCTTTGCCTTCTCGATATCCCCCCCGGCCTCGATCAGGGCCTGCTTGCATTCCATGATCCCGATTCCTGTTTCCTCGCGGAGCTTCTTTATGAGCTCGAGGGTGACCTCCATCGTCACTCCTTCCCTTCCTCCTCCAGGAGCTCCTTCAACATCTCCCCGTAATGCTCCTCCAGCTCTTCGTCCTTTATGGGAACTTCCCCTATGGCGGGCATGGCCTCCTCCATGGAGGGCATCTCCTCCTCCGGCGGCGTGGGCTCGGTGAGCTGTAGGCCTTCGCGCCCCTCGATGATGGCGTCGGCGATCTTTCTGGTGATGAGGCGGGTGGCCTTGATGGCGTCGTCGTTGCCGGGGATGGGGTAGTCGATCAGGTCGGGGTCACAGTTAGTATCACAGATGGCAACCACGGGGATCCCGAGGATGTTCGCCTCCCGCACCGCGTGGACCTCCACCGTGGGGTCTACTACATACACCACCCCGGGCAAGCGCGTCATCTCCCGCAGGCCGTCGAGGTTGCGCCGCAGCTTCTCCAGCTCCCGCTGGAGCTTCACCCTCTCCTTCAAGGGGAGTCGCTCGAACTTGCCTTCCTCGAAGTTCCGTTCGAGCTCGACCATGTAGAGGACCCGGCGACGGATGGTCTCGAAGTTGGTGAGGGTGCCCCCGAGCCAGCGCCGGTTCACCCAGTGGGCACCGCAGCGCTTGGCCTCCTCCTCGATGGTGGCCTGCACCTGCTTCTTGGTGCCCACGAACAGAATTTCGTCTCCGGCCGCGGCCCGCTCCCGCACGAAGAAGTACGCCTTCTCCAGATGCTCGATGGTCTTGGCCAAATCGATGATGTGGATCCCTTTTCGCTCCGTATAAATGAAGGGCTTCATCTTGGGATTCCACTTCCGGGTCCGGTGGCCGAAGTGGACGCCGGCCTCGAGAAGCTCCTTCATCGTTACGATAGCCACATTTCCTCCCCCTTTCTTTCCCAGGATTAAAGCGACGCCAAGTATAGCCCGGCCTTTTTGTTTCCGCAATAAACCGAGCTCACGGGCCCTCCCCTTTCGGGTCCCTCACCCCTCCACTAGAAGCCAGGAAAAGATCGCGAGGAGGACAGCTTGCCGGACGAGGTCAGCACGTTCGAGCCTTCCCCGGGTTAGGCGGGCGACGTAACCCCGCACGGGATCCGCGGGCTCACCCGCGAACCGGAAGGGGAACCCAGCGCTTATCCCCCAACCCTCTCGTCCCTTTCCCCTCACGCACGCTACGGTGGCGAGGAATTCCTCGGATGCTCCCGGGGGGCGAACGAGGCCCGACTCAATCCCGACCCCCAAATCCGCCCCCTGCCCCTCGGCCCAGCAAGCCCGCATCCTCGCCCCCGCAAAGACCTCCTTTCCTCTAGGCATGTCCGGAAGGGGATGGGGATAGCGGATACCCTGGACCTCGTGTGTTCCGGGCAAGGCCTCCTCCACCGCCCGCCGCGTGCCCGCGAGCTTCGCGGGGTTGTCCGAGGCCACAAGGACCCTCATTCCCTGATGCGGGCCAAGATGAGCTCGCCCTTGGGAGGGGGCTCGGGCCCGATCTCGAAGGCCGAGACCACGAGGGCCGAGGCTTCGCCGGTCCGCTCCTTCCGTCCCACGTGCAGCCGCGCCAGGGGCTCGCCTTCGATGACCTCATCCCCCACCTTGGCCAAGAGCTCCACCCCCGCGGCGGGGTCCACCGTCTGACCTTTGGTCTCGCGCCCGGCACCCAAAAGCCCCGCGGCCTGGCCGACCTTCCGCGCCGAAAGCTTCAGGACATACCCCGAACGGGGTGCCGGCACCTCCACCACCTCTTTAGCCCGGGGAAGCCGTTCTGGATCTTCTACGCAGGCCACATCCCCGCCTTGAGCTGCTACGAGCTCCACGAACTTTTCCCAGGCTGCCCCAGAATCGAGGAGCCGAGCGAGCTTTTCCTTGGCGGTTACTTCGTTTTTCTCCTCCCCGGCCATAAGGAGGAGCTCCGCCCCCAGGGCCAGGGTCACCTCCCGCAGATCCTCCGGGCCATCTCCCTGCAGGACCTCGATGGCCTGCTTGACCTCCAGCGCGTTCCCCACCATCCTCCCCAGGGGTTGGTCCATGGCGGTGACCAACGCGGAGAAGCGCTTTCCCAGGCGGTTTCCCACCCGCACCAGGGCCTCGGCGAGGGCCCGGGCCTCAGGAAAGGTCCGCATGAACGCCCCATCGCCACATTTCACGTCCAAGACGATGATATCCGCTCCCCCCGCGATCTTCTTGGAGAGGATGGATCCCACGATCAAGGGGAGGGAGGGGACGGTCGCGGTGACGTCCCGCAGCTCATAAAGGAGCTTGTCGGCGGGGACGATATCGTGGGTGTGTTCGGCGATCACGACGCCGATCTTTCGGGCCTGGGCCAGGATCTCCTCGCGGCTCAACTCCGTCCGAACTCCGGGGATCGCCTCGAACTTGTCGATGGTGCCTCCGGTGTGTCCCAGGGCTCGGCCCGAGAGTTTGGCCATGACGTAGCCCGCCGCCCCCATGAGGGGCGCCAGGACCAGGGTCACAGTGTCACCTACCCCGCCGGAAGAGTGCTTGTCCACTTTGATTCGGGGGATTGAGGAGAGATCTACCGTTTCGCCGCTCTCGGCCATGGCGGCGGTGAGGGCCACCATCTCTTCCTCCGTCATCCCCCGGAAGTAAACCGCCATGAGGAACGCGGCCATTTGGTAGTCCGGGATTTCCCGGGCCACGTATTTTTTCACGATCCAGCGGATTTCCTCCTCGGTTAGCTGGATCCCATCGCGTTTCTTCTCGATCAAATCCACCATGCGCATCGTATCGCCCTTTCCGGGAGGAATTCTATAGCCTTTTCCCTTGAACGAAAAAAATTAGATCCCGTGGGCCATTTGTCCCCTTGCCGGGGCCTCCGGGGGCGGGGTATGATGGTGGAGCGATGCCGGATGAGCGGGGCGAGGAATTAAGACCTATTCCCAAAAATCGTGAGGCAGAGCAGGTGGTTCTGGGCTGCTGCATGCTGGAGCCGGCCCAGACCCTTCCCACGGTGATTTCGATGTTGAAGCCTTCCCATTTCTACTTTCCCGCCCACCAGGAGATATACAAGGCGATCCTGGAGCTTTACGAGCACGGAAAACTGCCCGATTTCATCGCCGTGGCCAACCACCTGGAGGAGCATGGGAAGCTGGAAAAGGTAGGGGGGAGGGCCTACCTTGCGGAGCTCATCTCCCGGGTCCCCACTGTGGCCGCGTTGGAGCACTACGCGGAGATCGTGCGCACCAAGGCCCTGCGGCGGGCCCTCATCGAGGGCGGGGGCCGGATCATGGAGCTGGGGTACCGGGAGGATCTCCCCGTGGACCAAGCCCTGGACCGTGCCGAGGGCGTCATCTTCGAGATCGCCCAGCGGGAGACCGCCAAGGACTACATCCTCCTCAGGGACTTCCTCTACGAGCACATGGAGCATTTGGAGGAACTCCACCGGAACCCGAAGCGCCATCCGGTCAAGGCCATCTCCACCGGGTTCACGGAGTTCGACGCCCGCACCGGGGGGTTCCGCCCGGCCGAGTTCATCGTGATCGCCGGACGTCCGGGCATGGGAAAGACCTCTTTTGTGTTAACCCTTTTGCGCCACATCGCCGTGGAACAGAAAAAGAGGGTGGCCATCTTTTCGCTGGAGATGACCCGGGAGCAGCTCTTGGAGCGGCTCCTCTGTGCCGAGGCCAAGGTGGACCTGCATCGGTTGCGTTCGGGGTACCTTCCCCCGCCGAAGTGGGCGGCGCTGGCGGAGGCCGCGAGCCACTTGCACGAGGCCATGATCTTCATCGACGACAGCCCTTCCACTACGGTCCTTGAGATCAAGGCCAAGGCCCGTCGCATCGCCATGGAGCACGGCTTGGATCTCGTGATCATCGACTACCTGCAGCTCGTGGACGCCGGCATCCGGGCCGATGTGCGGGAGCAGGAGATCGCCTACATCTCTCGGTCCCTGAAGGCCCTGGCCCGGGAGCTTGAGATCCCCGTCATCGCATGTTCTCAGCTCAATCGGGCCGTTGAACGGCGCGAAAGCAAAAGGCCCCAGCTTTCGGACCTGCGGGAGTCCGGTGCCATCGAACAGGACGCCGATCTAGTGGTATTCATCCACCGTCCCGACTACTACGAGGGGCAACGGGGAAGCGAAATCTCCGAAAGCGAGATCATCATCGCCAAGCAACGCAACGGCCCCTTGGGCACATTCCGCTTGCATTTCCATAAATCTTACGTCACATTTTATGAGCCGGCGAAGGAAGAGGTGCCGTTCTAAAGAAAAGGATCGGACAAAGGAGGGTGAATGGTCCCACAGGAATTGCGTTATACCAAAACCCATGAGTGGGTAAAGGTGGAGGACGGCACGGCGAGGATAGGGATCACGGATTACGCGCAGAAAAAACTCGGGGATGTGGTTTACGTGGAACTACCAGAGAAGGGAAGAAAGCTGAAGAAAGGCGAGGTGGCGGTCACCGTGGAATCGGTGAAGGCCGCCGAATCGGTCTATGCCCCGGTTTCGGGTGAGGTGGTGGAGGTGAACGAGGAGCTCATCTCCACACCTGGAACGATAAACCGAGACCCCTATGGAAATGGGTGGCTGTTCGCCCTGAAAATGGAAAATGAAGCGGAGCTTTCCGAACTTCTCGACGCCGAGGGATACAAAAACCTGATCGGCGAGTGATGGAATACGTCCCCCACACGCGGGCGGATATCGAAAGGATGCTTCGGGCGATCGGAGTCGAGGATGTGGAGGAGCTTTTCGACGACATCCCTGAGGAGATACGAAAAAATTACGTTCCGCTAGGCCTTCCTCCTCTTTCGGAGCTCGAGGTCCGCCAGGAGCTGGAGGCCCTTGCCGCCAGGAACAGGAAGCTGGTTCCCTTCGTGGGCTTTGGTCTCTACGATCACTATATACCCGCGGTGGTGAACGAACTTGCCCGCCGCTCGGAGTTCTACACCGCCTACACCCCCTATCAGGCCGAGGTCTCCCAGGGAACCCTTACGTGGATGTTCGAATACCAGACGATGATTTGCGAGCTCACGGGAATGGAGGTGGCCAACGCTTCCATGTACGACGGGGCGACGGCCCTGGCGGAAGCGGTCCTCATGGCCCGTAGGATCGTGGGCGGGGACAGGGTACTGGTCCCGCGGTCCCTGAACCCCTTCCACCGGGAGGTGGTGGAGACCTATTGCCGGGGCGCTGGGATCGGGGTGGTGGATGTGCCCTACGACGAGACCGGACGTCTGACCCTGGGAGACGTCCCGGAAGGCACCGTTGCCCTGATCGTGCAACAGCCCAATGGTCTTGGGATCATCGAGGACCTTTCGGGTTTGAAGGAGAGGTTAGGGGATGTATTCCTCATCGTCTCCGTTTACCCCGTTGCCCTGGGAGTACTGGAGCCCCCGGGGAGCTTCGGAGCCGATATCGTGGTGGGTGAGGGACAACCCTTGGGCAACCCCCTCTCCTTCGGGGGGCCGCTCCTTGGGATCTTCGCCACTCGGAGGAAGTACC
>Ga0190309_1000490_pt1 | contig 11250 bp, 9 predicted proteins | sample 48700767_MG_FD_161656 | JGI IMG/M metagenome (GOLD analysis project Ga0190309, IMG submission 161656) | Hydrothermal vent sediment bacterial communities from Southern Trench, Guaymas Basin, Mexico - 4870-07-6-7_MG | ecosystem: Environmental > Aquatic > Marine > Hydrothermal vents > Sediment ... | reverse complement strand
TTATCTTCAATTTATCAACCATCCACTGTCCTGTTCTTCTACCGTAAAGCGGGGATTTGTAGGAGAGGGTATGCTTTTCCATCATTGATATCGAGGAGCCGCACAGAATAAGCATTATTTTTGTTTTTCTCAGTTTGCTATCCCATTTATCTTGCAAAATCGACACAATTTCAGGGAATTTCTCTACAATGAACGGAAATTCATCGAAAATCACCACCAACCTATTCTTTATCTTTTCTCCGAGATAATCGAAAATTTCATCCCAACTTCTCAAAGGTCTTTTCGCGAGCTCTATATCTTTAAAAAATTCCATTAAAGTGTTGTTAAATCTCTTTATGGTTTCTGCTCTTGATTCCAATCTTCCGAGAAAGTAAATTGCTTTTTTATTTTTTATAAAATTGAGAATAAGCTCTGTTTTTCCTATTCTTCTTCTGCCGTAGAGGATTATTAATTCAGCCTCTTTTGAAGAATATTTTCTCTCCAAAAAATCGAGCTCCTCTTTTCTGTTTATAAATTTCATCATAAGTATATACTTATAATTCAACTTTATAAATACATTTTTAAGTCCTGCAAGTCATAGCAGTAAACTTTTTTTGCCTTCGAATTCCGAAATTTTTTTGCTGAAGCTCTTGGCAAAAATTGCAAAATACTTCTTTTTTTCATTATTCCGTTCGCGTACTAAGCTTTCTCAATCAACTTGCGGCAAATTTTCTTAAGCATTTACTTTAGATTGCCGTTGATACGATCTTTCTCATCCTTTGCGGTTTTTAAAAGATCTTTCGAAAATTTAAATATGAAGAAAACCCTATTAATTTTCGCTTATTTTTTTCCTCCTCATGTTGGAGGTGGTGAAACTCATGTTTACGAATTTGCGAGACATTTGAGCGAGAAGAATTATAACATTGTAATATTTACGCCAAATATTCCAAAAACTAAAGAGATAGAGAAAATAAAAAATAATTTAAAAGTTATAAGATATCCAGCTATAGAATTAATGGGAAACCCTATTCCGAAATTTTGGAAATTAGAATTCTGGAAATTATTTAAAATTGCCATTAAAGAAAAACCCAATTTTGTAATGTCAAGAACGAGATTCTTCTTTCCAAGTTTTTTCTGTTTTCTGTTTGCAAAACTGACCAAAACAAAACATATCCATGTCGAGCAGGGAAGCGATTTTTTAAAGACAGGAAACTGGTTTAAAGATAAAATAGCTAAGATTTACGATTTAACTATTGGCAAGCTAATTTTAAGTAGAGCCGATTGTTGCGTGGCAATTTCTAATGCAGTATATAAATTTGTGAAAAAATTCAGAAGCAGGAAAATATTTGTTATTAAGCGGGGTTTGGAAATGGAAGAAATGGAAAAAATACATCCTGATAGATTTATTTTAGAAAATTACGGAAACAAAATAAAAATCTGTTTTGTCGGAAGATTAATTTACTGGAAGGGTTTGCACAATGCTCTAAACGGTTTCCTGCAATTACCAGAAGAAGTAAAAAGTAAATGTATTTTTTTTGTTGTGGGTTCGGGTCCTGAAAAAAAAGATTATGAATCCAAATACAAAAATCAGAACATCAAATTTTTAGGTGAAGTTAGCAGAGAGAAAGCTTTATCTATAATAAAATCATGCGATATTTTCGTTCATTCAACAATTTCTGGAGGCGGCTTATCTTGTTCTCTTTTGGAAGCAATGTATTTAGGAAAAGCAATTGTTGCAACTCCTGCTGAGGGAGCTAACGAAGTAATTTTTAATAACAAGACAGGAGTTTTATTGAAAAACTCTTCACCAGAAGAATTCAAAAAAGGATTTGAAATTTTATTAGAAGATGAAAAATTACGGAAAAAATTGGGAGAAAACGCGAGGAAATATGTTAAGGAAAATTTTTCTTGGGATAAAAAGATTGAGCAGTACGTGAAATTGTTTAACCAAATAGAACGATGTGCGGAATAGCAGGCTTCAACTGGAATGATTCAAATTTAATCAAAAAAATGAACAACTCTTTGAAGCATAGAGGTCCAGATGGCTCTGGGATATACACGGATAATTTAGTTTCTTTGGGACATAGAAGATTGGCAATAATAGATTTAACGGAAAGAGGAAAACAGCCAATGGAGTATGAGCACAAAGGAAGGAAAGCGGTAATAACTTATAACGGAGAAGTGTATAACTTTTTAGAGCTAAGAGAAAAATTGGAGAGGAAGGGATATAAGTTTAAATCAAATACGGATACAGAAGTTATTTTGGCTTCCTATCTGGAATGGGGTTTTGATTGTGTAAAAAAATTTAACGGAATGTGGGCTTTTTGCATTTATGACCCTCAAAAGAAGATTTTATTCTGCTCGAGAGATAGAATGGGACAGAAGCCATTCTATTATTACTATGATGGAGAGAGATTTATTTTTGCTTCGGAGATAAAGGGAATATTAAATCATGAGATTGAAAGAAAATTAAATAGAAAAGCTTTAGATTTGTATTTATCTTTAGGTTTCATCCCAGCACCTTACTCAATTCTAGAAAAAATTTTTAAACTTGAAAGAAATCAAAATTTAATTTTTGATCTTTATTCTAAAAAAATAACTAAAAGTTACTATTGGGATTTACCAAAATATAAACCGGAATATAATGAGAAAAAAATAATTCGTGAGATAAAAAAATTGCTTGAAAATTCCGTAAAATTGAGAAAAATAGCAGATGTTGAAGTAGGGACATTTTTAAGTGGTGGATTAGACTCTTCTCTTATTACTTCAATATTGAAGATATATAAAGATAAACTCCATACTTTTTCTATAGGGTTTGATGATGAAAAATATGATGAGTCTAAATACGCTTATTTTATGTCTAATTATTTAAATACAATACATCATCATTATTATTTTACTAAAAAAGATTTTGAAAAATTGCTAAATAAACTTCCTATTATTTACGATGAGCCTTTCGCAGATATGTCAGCTTTCCCTACAATAAAAGTTTCTGAATTAGCAAGAAAATACGTGGTGGTTTCCCTAAGCGGAGATGGAGGAGATGAGATATTTGGAGGCTATCCTCTCTACAAAATAGCTGCAAGGATAGAATTATTGAAACACATTCCACAAGTTATAACAAAAAATTTATATAATTTATTTAAAATTTTATTAAACAACCAAAATGTTTTAAAAGGTTTAGAACTCGTCTTAATAAATAGACAGAATTTTTACTCCCATATATTTTCAGAAAATAGAATTTCTTCTATATGGTATACCCAAAATTTCAGAAAAGTGTTAAACAAAAATAAAAATCTTGTAGAGAGTTCAATGAAATTTGATTTATTATTTAATACAGTGCCAGATAAATTTACTGTTAAAATAGATAGGGCTAGTATGTATTATTCATTAGAAGTGAGATTCCCATACTTGGATTATAGAATTCTTGAATACAGCTCAAAAATACCTACAGAATATAAAGTTGACATAATTAGAACAAAAAAAATAATGAGAAAGCTAATGAAAGATTATGTTCCCAGCAAGATTATAAGTAGAGGAAAAAAAGGATTTACACCACCCATTAAAGAATGGTTGCTTAAAGAGTATTCAAATATTGTAGAATCTTGTTTTAAAAATCTAAAAAATAAAAATTTAATTTTCCATAAAAACTTATTAAAAAATAAAGAAATTACAAAAATCTATAGATATTTAATTTTTAGCTTGTGGCTAGAGAAATGGTAAATCAAAATTTAAGATAGAACCTATTAAAGCACTATTTCGTTAATAATAAACAAAAAAATTAAGATTTATTCGAATGTTTTAATGGTTTCCACCATTCTTCATGTTGTTTGTACCATTCTATAGTTTTATTCAAACCTTCCTCAAATGAATGTTTTTGTTTCCATCCTAATGACTTAAGTTTTGAATTATCTATACTGTATCTCCTATCATTAAATGGTCTGTCAGGAACAAATTCTATATAACTTTCATCTTTTCCCATTTTCTCTAATATTTTTTTAGTTACCTCCAAATTTGAAAATTCATCATTGGTGCCTATATTGTAAATTTCTCCTATTTTCCCTTTGTGAAACACTATATCTAATGCCTCACAAAAATCATCAACATATATATACGTTCTTATTGGAGAACCGTCTCCGTGTAAAGGAACTTTTTTATCTTCCAAAAGATTAGTTATAAATTTTGATATTATTTTTTCTGGATACTGAAAAGGTCCATATACATTATTGCCTCTTACTATTATTATAGGCATTTTGTAGGTTTTGTAGTAAGATCTTACAATCATCTCAGCCGCTGCTTTTGATGCAGAATATGGATTATTTGGTTCTAGTTTGTCATCTTCTTTAAATGAACCTTCAAGAATTTCTCCATATACTTCATCCGTACTAACATGAATGATTTTTTTAATATTATTTTTTCTCGCCGCTTCTAAAAGTACATGTGTACCATATGTATTGGATTTTGTAAATGTAAGAGAATTTCCATACGAATTATCTACATGGCTTTCCGCGGCTAAATGAACTATTGCATCTACATCTTTTAAAAGATGACAAAGAAATTCAAAATTACATATATCTCCCCAGATAAATTTGTAATTTGGAAAATTTTCAATATCTTTTAAATTGTTTAGATTGCCGGCATAAGTTAACTTATCGTAATTTATGATAAAATATTCTGGATATTTTTTAACTAGATATCTAACAAAATTACTCCCTATAAATCCTGCACCTCCTGTCACTAAAATCTTCATTTGCATAATTTTTCAAGGTATTTTTTAGTTATAATCAATCCTCTTTCAAAATCTATTTTTGGTTCCCATCCCGTAAACTTTTTTATTTTAGAAATATCAGCTATAAAACTTGGGTCATCTGGATTAATTTTTTTGTTATATATTATCCTAATATCGGGATTGATTATCTCCATAATTTTATATGCAATATCTTTAAATTTATAACCTTTTCCATAACCAAGATTAAATACTTCACCGTAACATTTTTTATTTAGTACAGTTTCTAAAATACCTTGAACTGCATCTTCTATATATATAGGATCCTTATACTGTTCTCCATCACCGAAAATTATAATGTTATTCCCTTTAAATGCCCTAAAAATAAGATAATTCAACACATTTTTTGCATTTTCAAAATTTGTATAGGGTCCGTAAGGGTTAGTTAATCTAAAACAAATTACTTTGATACCGTATTTCTTACTAAAATATAAATAGTATTTTTCTCCAATAAGTTTATGAATACCATATATTGTATTCGGATTTAGTGCAACATTCTCTTTTACAGGTAATATTTTTTGGTACCCATATTCTAACCTACTTCCAATGTACACTAATATACAATCTGTTTTTATTTTTCTGCAAAGTTCCAAAAAATTTAAATGAAAAATACAATTAATATTTAGACTTTCATATATATTGTCATACCTATAACCAAGGAGATTTACAACAATATCATTTGATTTTAAAATCTCTTTCAATACATCAAAATTTTTTGTTATATCTGTAGAAATTATTTTATTTGCTTTTTTTATAATACATTCATTTCTCTTATATTTCTCAGTACCTTTTTCTATGTTGCGATCAATTATAGTTACTTTTGAATTTAAATTAAATAAAAAATTAGCAATGTTTTGACCTATAAATCCGAGCCCCCCAATAATAGCAATATGTTTTCCTTTGTAAAATTTTTTTATTTTAGTTTTAGATATTCTTGGCATATCTTTTCCCATGTATAATATTTACGTGCTATTGATATTATTTTTAATCGCTCTTTTTTTATATTTATTGAATTGAAGTAATTTAAAAATTTCTCTGCAGATTTCTCGTGGCAGCTAAAATCTAATATTATTCCACTTTTTGTTTTTTCTTTTATTTCTACAAATATCTCGATAGGCGACAGTACAGGAATAAGTCCACTTCCTAGAGCTTCACTTAATGTTAATGGGAAACCTTCATAATAGCTGGACAAAACAAAAAAGTCGGCTAGATTATATAAACTTAATAATTCTTTATGAGGGACTTTCCCAATAAAATAACAATCTTCAATATGGTTTTTTCTACAAAATTTTATCAATTTATTTTTAAGCTTTCCTTCCCCAACCAATATTAAAATGAATTTATCATTTTTTTCTTTTATTTTTTTGTAAACTGACAACAAATTAAATAAATTTTTTTGATATTCCAACCTACCGACAAATAGAAGTTTATATTTATTTTTAATTTTAAATGGATAATATTTAGTTCTTAGTTTTATACATTTTTTATCTTTTTCGATATTCACGCCATTTGGTATTACTTTTTTAATTTTACTAATTTTGTAAAATTTTAATTCTTTAATAGTTTTTTTACTCGTCACAACAAATTCAAAATTTTTTAAAAATATCCTATAACTAATAAATTCAAAAAAAATCATTAAAAAATAATACGGAAATAAAGTAATGTTTTTGTAATAAAAATCCTTATACATAAAATAATATAAAGTGTGAGTAACGCAAATTATATTTTTTTTATTTATTTTTTTAAACAAAAAGGGATTATGTAAATAAATAATATCATAATCGTCCGCTATTTTTTCCAAAAGTTTACTTACTTTATACCAAAAATATATTATACCGATCCCTCCAAATTTTTCAATAAGAATTTGGCTACCAATTTTATAATCTGGACCAATAGGAGAACATATTTTTACACTATTTCCTTTCTTTAAAAAGCAGTTTTTTAAATGATAAACTAAATTAGCTATTCCCGATCCTTTTGGATAATACTCATGCGCGCAAATTAGAATTTTCATAAGCTATAATATAGAAAATTATCATTGTTGGCTTCTTCCCTATCAAAAACATTTTTTATATCGACTAAAACCGGCTTCTCTGAGATTTTATTTTTTAATTCTTCCAAACTTATATTTTTCATACAATCGTGCAAATGTACAATTACAATCGCATCCACTTTGTTAACTTCATCAAATTTATAATTTTTAACTCCAAATACTTTTTCCACAATTTCATTATCCAAAAGAGGGTCACAACCAAGAACTTCAATTCCATATTCTTTTAATTCTTCAATTAAATCTTTTACCTTGCTATTCCTGTAATCCTTAACATTCTCCTTAAATGTTAAACCTATAATTAAAACTCTGCTTTCTTTTAAAACTTTTCCTTTCTTATTCAAACCTTTAATAACGAGATTCGCTACATATTTCGGCATATTTTCATTTATTCTCCTACCCGCCAAAATAATCTCCGGATAATAACCAATCTCTTCCGCTTTGTAAGCCAAATAATATGGGTCTACGGGAATACAATGCCCACCAACAAGTCCGGGATAATATTTATGAAAATTCCATTTTGTCTCGGCCGCTTTTAACACCTCTCTCGTATTAATACCAAGCTTATTAAAAATTATGCTTAGCTCGTTCATCAAAGCAATATTTAAATCTCTCTGAATATTTTCTATAACTTTAGCGGCTTCAGCTGTCTTTATATCTGGGGCTTTGTAAATTCCTGCTTTTATTATTTTTCCATATACTTTAGCTAACTCTTCTGTTGCCTCTTCATCGCAACCGGCAACAACCTTTACAATTTTATCAATAGTATGCTCCTTATCTCCGGGATTTATTCTTTCCGGAGAATATCCGACTTTAAAATCCACTTTATATTTTAAATTGGAGCACCTCTCCAATATAGGAATACAAACTTCTTCCGTACATCCGGGATATACTGTGCTCTCATATACCACGATAGAATTCCTTGGTAAATTTTTCCCAACAATTTCGGAAGCTTTTTTAAGATAGCTTAAATCGGGTTTTTTGGCATTATTTACTGGAGTAGGTACGCATACAATTATAAAATTGGCTTTCTTTATATCTTTCGGATTATCTGTGTAAAAAAGATTGGAACTCATTAATTTATCTTTTTCAATCTCTCCATTCTCATCGATACCTTCTCTCAAATTCTCAATTTTCCTCTTGTTTATATCAAAGCCAATCACTTTAAAAAATTTGCTGAACTCTACAGCCAACGGCAAACCAACATAACCCAAACCAACCACACAAATAATTTTATTTTCCATAATATTCTCTGTACCATTCCACAAATTTCTTTACACCTTCTTCTATTTCGGTCTTCGGTTCCCATCCGAGAATTTTCTTGGCTTTTGTTATATCTGCATAGGTTTCAGGCATATCTCCTGGTTGCAGTGGCAAAAAATTTTTTCTCGCCTCTTTGCCAATTTCTTTTTCGAGAAGTTCAATAAAATAATTTAACTCCACAGGTTTCGAGTTTCCTAAATTAATTATCTCGCAAATATCTTCGCTATTTAAACAAAAATTAATTGCTTTAATTGTGCCATCCACTATATCATCTATATAGGTGAAATCTCTTTTCATATTTCCGAAATTGTAAACCTCTATTGGCTTATCTTCAAAAATATTTTTAGTAAATTTGAACATCGCCATATCTGGTCTTCCCCAAGGGCCATAGACAGTGAAATATCTTAAACCAACCATATCGATTTTGTATAGATGGTGGTAAGTGTGGGCCATTAATTCATTGGCTATTTTTGTTGCAGCATACAAAGAAATTGGTTTATCCACGCGGTCTTCCTCCGAAAAAGGAACTTTTTTATTTCCTCCGTATACAGAAGAAGAGGAGGCATAGATAACTTTTCTGATATTGAACTTTTTGGCCAGTTCGAAAATATTCAAAGTGCCGATAATGTTGGATTTCTTATATTCCCAAGGATTGATTAAGGAATATCTAACACCTGCCTGCGCAGCAAGATGGCAGATTAAATCAAATTTGTGTTTCTCAAAAATTTTTTTAAGAGAGCTGAAATTCGAGATGTCTATTTTGTGGAATTCAATTTTATCTTTTATTTGCTCCAATCTGGCTTCTTTTAATTTTACATCGTAATAATTGGAAAGGTTGTCTACCACAACCACATCCTCTTTTTCAGATAGTTTTTTCGCTAAGTGAAATCCTATAAAACCAGCCCCGCCAGTAACCAAAATTTTCATTTTTTAAGATAATTTGCTATAAATTTGGCAAACTTGTTAAAATCTTCCAAATTATTCTTCAAGTAATCGCAAAGTTTTTCTACCTCAACTCTTTCATACATATGCACAAGCAAATTTCTAAATTTTATTGCTTTAGCAAATTCTTTTGCGAATTTTTTTGGAATAATACCTTTCTCACCCAAAATTTCCATAATTTCTTTATATGTTTCTGGTTTTCTAAGTCCTTCATAAGAAATTATCATTTCTCCGATATCTATACAGCATTCTAAAGAAATTTGCAGATATCTCTCTATTGCCCCTCTCAAAATAAAATCTTTTTTTACCTGTTGTGGTGTGCATTTTTTATAAGAACTTAATATTTTTACATATTCTCTCAATCTCTCCAATTTATTAATAATTTCGTTCTTCATAATAATCCTTTGGCTGAAATTCTTTCAATTGCAAGCTTCGTGTGTCGATCAAAATAGTATTTCATATCAAGATAATGCGATAATATTTTGGCTTCAATCTTTGCTCTTTCTTTATTATCCTTTAGAACATAGCCTTCCTTGATTATATTGTATTTCAAGAGAATGGAAGCATTATCCATGTCCACCAAATCGATTTCCTCTTTTTTTAGAATACCTGCGATCTCATTAATCAACTTCAATTGCAAATTGAATTTTTCTCTTTTACTTAAAGATCTCTCAAACAAGATTCCGATATCAACATCGCTGAGCTTAGTTTCTTTTGCTGTAGCAAAAGAACCGAACAGATAAGCTATTCTAACTCCTTTTTCTTTATTCAAAAGTTTTTTCAATTTCTCCAATTTTGTTTTCTCCATAATATATTCAACTAAAATTTTGAGTAAATAATTTAGTTCCCTATGGTTAGTTACCCTCACAAACATCTCCTATCCATCCAAAATTATTACACCGTAATAATCCAAATTGTCTTCCAGGGAAAACAATTTTAAATATATATTGTTCTCACATTTAATTATGGTGAACAGAAAAGAGGATTTTAAAATTGTGCTAAGAGAATGGAAAGAAAAAAAATTGCCTGAAACCATAAAAAGAGATATAAACATACCTCTCAAAATAAATCAGATTGCAGCAATAATAGGCCCGAGAAGAGCTGGAAAAACTTATCAAATATACAATTTGATAAAATCTCTGATGAAAAAAGGTTTAAGCAAAAATAATATACTTTACGTGAATTTCGAGCACGAAAGACTGAAAAATTTGAATGCCGAAAATTTAAGAGAAATGATAGAAGCTTTTTACGAGTGTTTCAGAGCAAAAGGTAAGATATACTTATTTCTTGACGAAATTCAGAATGTTAAAAATTGGGAATTGTGGCTGAGAAGAGTTCAGGAAAGCAAAGAATATTTTATTTACATCTCCGGTTCCTCATCCAAACTTTCAAGCAAGGAAATCTCTACCTCTCTGCGAGGCCGAAGCATAGATTTCATTGTTTTTCCTTTTAATTTTCCCGAATTTTTGAGAGCGAAAAATTTTGAAATAGAAGACATAAAATCTTTCAGATATTCAGAAAAATTCGGAAAGTTGCTCGGTTTTCTTGAAGAATATTTAGAATTCGGCGCATATCCAGAAGTCGTTTTGGAAAACAGAGAGGAAATTAAAATAAAAATATTGCGGAGCTATTACAATACAATTTTTTACAGAGATTTAATTGAAAGATTCAAGATAGAAAATTTGGCGTTGCTCGATGCTTTTTTAAAATACTGTCTGAAAAATATTTCAAAGTATTTCAGCATCTCGAAAACCTACAATTACTTGAAAAGCATTGGCTATAAATGCGGAAAGCAAACACTTCTCGATTATCTCGAGGCCGCAAAAAACGCGTTTTTTTTATTTCCGATAGAGGTTTTCTCATATTCAATCAAGGAAAGAAAGCAGTATCCAAAGAAAATGTATGCAATAGATAACGGAATTGTCAACGCAATTTTTCCTGAAATAAGGGAAGAGAAAGGCAAATTAATGGAAAATTTGGTTGCTATTGAACTTGTTAGAAGAAGCAATCTATTTGAAAGATTTGAAATTTACTATTGGAAAGAATACGGAAAAAGTGGAATAGAGGTTGATTTTGTGATTAAAGAAGGCTTAAAAGTGAAGCAATTAATCCAAGTAACTTATGCCTCTGCAAGAGAAGATATTGAAAAAAGAGAAATTAAATCTCTGCTGAAAGCTTCCGAGTTGTTAAAATGCAAGAACTTACTTGCCATAACATGGGATTTTGAAGG
>Ga0190309_1000489_pt1 | contig 11253 bp, 10 predicted proteins | sample 48700767_MG_FD_161656 | JGI IMG/M metagenome (GOLD analysis project Ga0190309, IMG submission 161656) | Hydrothermal vent sediment bacterial communities from Southern Trench, Guaymas Basin, Mexico - 4870-07-6-7_MG | ecosystem: Environmental > Aquatic > Marine > Hydrothermal vents > Sediment ... | reverse complement strand
AGAAGATCACATATGAGAGCGGGCAGGTGAAGATCTTCGGGGTCGGAATACCATGAGAACCGTAAACCCACATTTCCTGAAGAAGAAAGTTAAAGCCCTGGAAGAGGAGAACCTTAGGCTCAGGCGGGAGAATGGATTGCTGAGAGATCGGATTTCCTCTCTTCAGGCTGAGAACGATTCGCTTAAGCAGAAGATAGCGGAGATTGAGAGTGGAAGCCTCGGGATAAGGAAGGTTAGCGATGAGAACGGCGATAGGATCGAGCTTACCCCAAGCCAAGAATTCACAGCCCGATTGACTTCCGATGGGGTCTTGAAGCCTATGGAACCCAACGTCTTAAGGATAGGGGATGATGAGGAATACCTGAACGACGTCGTGACGGCGAACATAACGATCCCCTCCGCGGCCAAGTTCAAGGAAAATATCCGTGAACTCGATCCAAGCCTCTTAGACGTTGAGCTTCCATCCCCGAAGGTCTATGAGCGGGCCGAGGGTAGGGGAGGGATGGAGATAGGGTTCCTGGCCGAGGAGCTGCCGGAATTTCTGAGACGTGGAAGGGGATATGATCTGAAAGCCCTGATCGCCATCCTGGCCCTAAAGGTTTCGAGACTTGAGCAGGAGTTGTCGAGGCTTAGATCGGATGAACACCTGTAAGTAGGGGTCTTCGAGCCTCCAGAGCTCGCGGTCAAGGACGTCCTATTCCCGGGCTGTCTAGGAGCTCTTCCCATGGAGCTCATGTCTCAGACGATCCTGGGGTTTGGATCGTTAAGGGTGTTAGAGGATTCGCTCTCAGAGAGGCGGTTAAGCGATGAACTGGTCCAGGAATCTAAGCCTCTTCGCGGGGTGTGGATGGGTGCTGAAGAGCTCGGCTAAGACGCTCGGCTTCTCCCGCTTAACCTCCTCGATGAGCTCATCTATATTGCCCCTGAACCTTCTTAACCCAACGTCCGGGTCTGCTATGAAGAACATCTTAAGCTGGCCATATGACCTCCCCCTCAGATACCTTCTGAGCCTTCCCGTGGCCATCATGATCTTCACCAAGCCTCTCTGAAGATTCCTCGCCCCATTCTCCGCGACCATCGCCGAATGCGAGTCCGCATAATATTCTCTAAGCCTGCTCATGTAGAAGACGAAGAGGTTGAAGATGTAGCTGACGGCTATCAGGAGGATTCCGATCAGGAGGACGAGTCCCGCCCCTTCACCCTCCCTCTCCTCGCCATACCCATATCCTCCAAACCATCCGGACATGTATAGGCTGTATCCGATGTAGTAGATTATGGCGGGGATCAGGCTGACCATCATCATCACGATCACATCCTTATGCTTTAGGTGGCCTATCTCGTGGCCCAGCACCGCCTCGACCTCGCCCTCATCAAGGGTGTTGAGCAATCCCCTCGTCACCGCGACCATGTTCCCGGTAAGCGGGCTCCCGTATGCGAAGGCGTTCGGGATATCTATCTCGGCGAGCATGAGCTTCGGAGGCCTCTCCAATCCACTCCTCCTAGACAGCCTCTCAACCACCCTATGGAGCCATGGATACTCCCGAGGTCTAATCTCCCTGACGTTGTAGATCGCGTTGATTATGTACGGCCCTATAAGCCATTGGAAGAAGTGGAAGGCGACGACGAATCCAAATATTCCATAGATCCCGTAGATCGGCATCCCGAGATAGAGGAGGACCGCGGTTAGGATTAGGGTAGCGAGCCCCGTTACGGCGGCCCAGACGCCGATCATCGAGAGCCTAAGCTTTAGGAGCGATGGCCTGGCTCTCGCGGGAACTCCAACCCCGCCCCTAGACCCGGCCACGGCTCTCCCCTGATTAGGGCAACTCTCACCGGATCTAATTAACTTAATCGGGTAATGTTTGTGCGGGTTGAGAAAAGCATGTATAAAAATCTTCGATATGCATATATAGAGGCTGAGCCATATAGTTTCGGTGATCGTGTTTGGTTAAGACCACGTTGAGCGTGATTAAGGCTGATGTCGGCTCCGTCGCCGGCCACCACCGCCCGCATAAGAAGATGCTCGACTATGCGAGGGAGAAGCTCGCGGAGGCCAAGGAGTCTGGGCTGATAAAGAGCTTCTACGTCTACCACGTTGGAGACGACATCGGTTTGGTCATGACCCATCATAGGGGGGAGAATAACCCTGAGATCCACAAGCTGGCCTGGGATACCTTCAAGGAGATAACCGAGAAGATCTCAAAGCCCCTAAAGCTCTATGGAGCCGGCCAAGACCTATTGAAAGAGGCCTTCAGCGGAAACGTTAGGGGGATGGGGCCGGGTGTGGCTGAACTCGAATTCGAGGAGAGGAAATCCGATCCGGTCGTGGTCTTCGCCGCCGATAAGACCGAGCCCGGCGCGTGGAACCTCCCGCTCTACAAGATCTTCGCAGACCCATTCAACACGGCAGGCCTCGTAATAGATCCATCGCTCCACGATGGATTCATCTTCGACATCATGGACCTGAAGGAGGGCAAGATCGTTAGGTTGAAGGCTCCCGAGGAGAGCTATGATATCCTCGGACTGCTCGGAACCCCTGGGAGATATGCTATCGCAAAGGTCTATAGAGCGAGGGATATGCTCCCAGCGGCCGCGGCCTCGACCAGCAGGCTATCGTTCATAGCAGGGAAATATGTCGGCAAGGATGATCCGGTCTTGATCGTTAGGGCTCAGCATGGGCTCCCGGCGCTCGGGGAGGTTTTGGCCGCCTTCGCCGTCCCACATCTAGTAGCCGGATGGATGAGGGGAAGCCACAACGGCCCGCTCATGCCCGTGAGCTTCAGGAAGCATGCGATAGTGACCTACTTCGACGGGCCTCCAAGGGTTATCGCGATGGGCTGGCAGGTATCTAATGGCGAGCTTATTGGAGTGGATGGGACCGAGCCGGCCGACCTATTCGATGATCCATTCTGGGATTATAGCAGGAACCTCGCCTCCCAGATAGCCATCTACATGAGGACCATGGGAGAGATCATGCCAGCGAGGCTTGAGCCCGCCGAACTCGAATATACAACCCTCCCGAAGATCTTGGCGAAGCTCGAATCGAGGTTTAAGAAAGCGGATTAAACCAAATCTCATCCTTCTTAACATTTTTCTACGTCATAGCCAGCCAAGCTTTCATTAGAAATAGGGGGAGGGTTAGAAGTCCTCCTTGATTATAGTCCTCCTACCATTTGCCTGGCATCTTTGAACAGCCTTCCTGATGATCTCCCTGACGACGGCGTCGAGCCCATCGAGCGCATCGGACTTGAGCCTCATCCCCTCGGGTAACAGCTCCCTAACCTTCGACTCGACTATTATCCTACCACGTGGCATTCCAATCTCACTAGAAATATTCGGTTATCTCTGCTAATTTAGGCTTTTCTCGCCCATTCCATCCAACGCTCTCCAAGTAATACCCGGAGAACTCCAATATAGTTAAATTCATAGGCGGATCAAGTTCCCTGGAGATGAGCAAGTTCAGGCCCGAGATCTTCAGAGCCTACGACATCAGGGGAGTCTATGGGGTGGATTTGAATGAGGATCTCGCGAAGGCCATAGGGCTGGCCTATGGAACCATGCTCGGAAATAGGGGGAGGGTTGTGGTTGGAAGGGATGTGCGGCTGAGCGGAGAGGCGCTCGCGTCGGCGGCCGCGGAAGGCTTGGCCGAAGCCGGATGCGACGTCTTGGATATAGGTCTCGTAACTACCCCGATGAGCTACTTCGCGGCGATCAAGCTGGATGCTGATGGAGGTATTCAGGTCACGGCCAGCCATAACCCACCCGAATGGAACGGGTTTAAGCTGATCAGGAGGGGCGGCGGAACCCTCTCCGCCGGGGCGGGGATGGAGGAGCTCAGGGACATCGTCCTAAAGGGTAGGTTTAGGAGGGGTGAGGGGAGGGGGAGGATTGAGAGGATCGACATACTGGGGCCATACGTGGAGTTCATGGCGTCGAAGATCGAGCTTGAGAGGCCGCTGAGGATCGCGATAGATTACTCGAATGGGGCGGCGGCGATACCGTTCCCGAGGATCGCCGAGAGGGTTGGATTGGAGATCGAGGCGCTGAACGATATCCCGGATGGGAGGTTTCCGGGCCATCTCCCTGAGCCGAGGGAGGACACGCTGAAGGATCTTCAAGATCTCGTCGTCAGGAAGAAGGTGGATTTTGGAGCCGGATTCGACGGCGACGGAGACAGGGTCGTTTTCGTGGATGATAGGGGCAGGATCCTGTCGGGCGATGTGGCCCTGGCGATCTTCGTCAAGCACCTAGGTAAGAGGGGGAAGGTGGTCTTCGATGTCTCAAGCAGCTCCGCGCTGAGGGAGATAGTAATTGAGAGTGGATGTGAGCCCGTCGAGATGAGGGTTGGCAGGGCGTTCATCCTAAACGCCGTGAGGGAGCTCAACGCGGTGATCGGAGGGGAGAAGAGCAACCACTTCTACTTCCCGGAGCTATGGGGGTTCGACGACGCGTGCTACGCGGTTCTAAGGATGGCCGAGATAATCGTCAGGAGCGGGAGGAGGTTATCCGAGCTCGTTGACGAGATACCTCACTACCCATCGATCCCGATAACCACGTTCAGCTGCCCGGATCAGTTTAAGGTTGAGGTCGTTGAGCGGATCGCGAGGCACTATGAGTCGCTGGGCGTGAGGGTGAGCAGGATAGATGGGGTGAAGGCGTATTTCGATGATGGATGGGTCTTGATCAGGCCATCGAACACCATGCCCCAGATAAAGATGACGGCCGAGGCTAAGACCGAGGAGAGGCTCAGGGAGATAGTCGACGAGGCGAGGAGGCTGATAACCGAGAACGTGGAGGAGGCCAAGTCAGGCGGGTGAGGCCTGAAGACCAGGCCTAAAGCTCCGGGGAAGATGATGCCTCGATCTAAGCCTGAGATAGAGCCTCCCTAGGACACTGGATGTCGGCGTTGGGTATGATGGCGACCCTCACATCCCCCCTTCCCAGGCTCGACGAGATCTCCTCCAGAACCTCCTCCCAGCTCCTGATCACTTCCACCTCCTCGCCAGGAGCTATGGGGAGCTGGGGATCCACCTCGGGATGCTCCGAGTAGACTATCAGCTTCCTGAACCTCCTAGGAGGTCTTAGGGGGTAGGGGAGGACGCCGCCGAGCCTCTTCCCAAACTTCCCATATAGGTAGTGGGTTACCTGGCCTCTGGGGTCGTTCGCCACCAGAACCACCACCGATTCCCGGCGGATGTAGGGGGCCCACGCGGAGAGGGCTAGGGTCGCCTCGTTCGCCTTCGCGGAGGTGTTCAAGACCACGACGTCATAGTTTTCGGGGATCTCGCTGGAGTATGCCTCCCTCCCCTCCTCCACCCCCCTCCTAAACTCCTCGACCACATCCCCGCAGAACACCGCGACCGTATCGTTGAACCCGTTGACGTGGACATCTATCTTGAAGTCTAGGTGGGAGGCTTTGGCGAACTCTTCCGCGTCCTCGAGCAGGACGTTTCCCCGAACCCTTCCCCACCCGGTGGATCGATGCGGCCTGCCTCCCCCAACGTAGCCTCCGACGGTTCCGTGATTATGACTTATCGCGTCGATGGAGGCCAATCCCGGAAGCATGATCTTGCATCCTCCTCCGAACCCGAACATGGGGTGGGGTACTATGCATCCTATCGCTATCTTAAGGTCGCATGAGAGATACTCCCCATTTACCTCGATCGGCGTCCCCCGGCTCGTCTCCCCGATACGCTCGCATCCATGGAATGGATTGTGATTATAAACGGGATACTCTTCTAAGATCCTCTCACCGAGCTTCTTCGAGAAGTCTACGCGATCCATCGCGCCGTGGGCTCCGGTCGCGGCTATCAACCTAACGTGATCCCTCCCGATCCCCGAGAGCCTGAGCTCCTCTAAGATCGCCTCCGCTATCGGCCCCGCCCTCGTAGGCCTGGTGTGGTCGTCGAAGACTATCACGGCCTCCTCCTTCCCCTCGGCGAGCCTTCTAAGGGGTTTTGAGCCTATGGGGTTTCTGAGGGCCCTGACTACATCCTTTCTGTCGATGGGCTTTGCGCCGTAGCCCTTCATGGGATAGACCTTGACCCTCCAGCCTGGTGGGAACTCCAAAGACCTCTCCCTAGAATCCGCCCAAGCGGCCTCGGGAACAGATATTCGGACCGAAGTCCCCACCTTGGGTAGTTGGTTAAGACCGCTCTAATAAAGGTTCAGCCCATCAAGGGCGTTGGATTGTCCGCGGATGAAGGTCTCATTAACCGTGATCGGGGGATGTTTGCGGCAAGCCGTAGCCGGTCTTGGCCTCGCACGTCCCTTCGGTTCGCGATGGAATCCTCTCAGCCCCGATGAGAATCTCCGATCTCAGCAAGATAATACTTTAATAAACATCCGACATCTCCAGAACGACGGATACTCCTTGAGTAGGCCACCATCGCTGAGAATAGCGATCGTCGATAGGGATAGATGTGACCCCAAAAAATGCGGTAGGGAATGCCATTATTTCTGTCCGCTTGTTCGCAGCGGTAGGGCCGAGGTCGTTAAATTTGATGAGGAAGGCTACCCGGTTATAGTTGAATCCCTTTGCGTGGGCTGCGGGATCTGCGCCTCGAAGTGCCCGTTTAAGGCCATAACCATAGTCAACCTACCCCACGAACTCGAAAAAGACCTAATACACCAGTATGGCGTGAACGCGTTCAGATTATACAGGCTGCCATACATCGAGTCCGGAGCGGTTATAGGGTTGATCGGGAAGAATGGGATAGGGAAGACGACGGCGATAAAGATCCTCTCAGGCCAGCTTAAGCCGAATCTCGGCAAACTCGATGGAGAACCCAGGCTTGAGGAGGTTGCGAGATACTTCAGGGGATCGCTTCTCCAAGAATATCTCATCCAGCTCTCGAAGAACGAGATCAAGGTCAGCTACAAGCCACAATACATAGACAAGATTCCGAGGGTTGTGAGGGGAAAGGTTGGGGAGATCCTGAGGAGGGTTGCCGGAGAAAACTTCGACAAGGTTGTCGAATTGTTCGAGCTAAAGCATCTACTTGACAGAGATGTCTCCGCGCTGAGCGGCGGAGAGCTTCAGAGACTGGCGCTAGCCGCTTGCCTCTCAAGAGACGCGAACACCTTCCTAATAGATGAGCCGTCGAGCTTCCTGGATATCAGGCAGAGGTTTAGGATGGCCTCTGCTGTAAGATCCATGATAGGGGATGGTAGGAGGATCCTCGTATGCGACCACGACCTCGCAGTCCTCGACTACCTCTCGGACAAGATCTTCGTCTTCTATGGTAGGCCGGGGGTCTTCGGGGTTGTCTCGGGGCCATTCAGCGTGAGGGAGGGGATAAACATCTTCCTAAACGGATACATACCGTCGGAGAACGTGAGGTTCAGGTCTGAGAGGATAACCTTTCACGCGAGGCCTCCTTCGAGGGTTGAGGAGGTTGAGGGTGGGACGCCGCTATATTGGCCGGAGATGAGGAAGAGCTATGAGGGCTTCAGCCTGGAGGTTCGCGAGGGAGAGGTTTACCCAGGGGAGGTTGTAGGGATCCTCGGCCCAAATGGGATAGGTAAGACCACCTTCATCAAGCTCCTCGCAGGAATCGAGCGAAGCGATGAGGGATATGAGCTCAAGTTTCAGTCGATAAGCTATAAGCCCCAATACCCCGAGCCCAGGGACGCGGTCGTCGAGGAAGTCTTGAGGGAGGCGGCTGGAAAGAGATTCGAGTCCGAGATCTATAGGGGTGAGATAATAGAACCCCTCTCCCTAGACGGATTGATGGATAAGAACCTGATGGAGCTCAGCGGTGGAGAGCTTCAGAAGGTCTCGATAGCCGAGGCGCTGTCGAGGGATGCGGAGATCTACCTGCTTGATGAGCCAAGCGCATACCTCGATGTGGAGGAGAGATATTTGATAACGAAGGTTATCAAGAGGATCGCGAGGGATAGGAGGGCATACATATTCCTCGTCGACCACGACTTGATGGTCTTAGACTTCGCCTCAACCAGGCTCATGGTGTTCTCTGGGGAGCCTGGGAGGAGCGGCGTCGCGAATCCGCCGACAGATCTTAGAAGCGGATTCAATCAATTCTTGAGGGAGATGGGGATAACTTTTAGACGGGATGCGGAGACCAAGAGGCCTAGGGCGAATAAGCCCGGATCGAAGCTCGACAGACTCCAAAAACAGGTTGGAGAATACTACTATCTTGGATCATGAGCTTTCTCGATGAAATTCGAGATTTTAACGATTTTTAGGCGGTCTTTTACGATGATTCTGGGGAGATTATGGTGAGGTATGTGGATCTCATGGAGCTCGGTAGAACCGATCCCCTTCAAAGCCTCAGAATACAATACTTCCCAGATAAGAGGTTGGCCACGATCCTGGTTAGAGGAGTTGAGAATAAACCTGAGAACATCCGAGCGATCACCAGAGCCATAACCGCGGGCGGCGGGAGGATAATGATCATGAGGCCGTCGAATCCGGCCGGAGAGATCATAGACATCCTCTATATCGTGGACTGCCCACCCGGAAAGGAGGAGGATATAGTCTCTAGGGTCGAGGGGCTTGGGAGGGCTGGGGAGGTCTTGATAGTTAGGCAGCCGGATGAGAGGCTCGCCCTGAACGTCCTCTTTCCATACGTGATCATGGGCGAGAGAGGGGTGATCATAACGAGGTCGATTCTGGAAGGATTCTTGAATGGGGTTAGGGAGAAGCTTGGGGAGGGTGGGGCCGCCGCATTCCTCTACCTAATTGGGTTGGATATCGGGAGGGAGATATTCTCGGCGATCCGCACATTATTGGCCGGAAAGACCGTCGTGGAGTCCCTGAAGCTGCTGAGCCACATCATGAGATCTCTCGGAATATGTAGGCTCAAGTCCATCAATAAGAGGGATGAGGTGATCGAGCTGGAGATACTCGATGGGATCGAGGCATCCTGTTTAAGGAAGCGGTATACGACCCCCCAATGCCATAACATTAGAGGCGTCTTGGCGGGCTTCCTAAACGAGCACACGGGCAAGAGGTGGAGGGTTGAGGAGGTTAAGTGCGAGGCGGCTGGAGATGATTGCTGTAAGTTCGTCATGAGGATGCTTTGAGGATCTCAGCAGTCGAGCTCATCCAATCTATCGAGCAGCTCCATGACATCCCCGAGATGGATGTCCGGGTCTCCACGTGGTTTTGGGGAGACTAGGGCGGTCCTCATCCCAAGCCTCTTCGCGGGCTCTACCTCAACCTCCCACCTATCCCCGACATAGAGTATCTCCTCCGGCCTCAATCCGAGGATCTTCATGGCCGCTAGGTATCCATCCTCCGAGGGCTTCGGCTCGGCGTCATCGCACGTGATCACCAGGTCGAAGTCCTCAAAGCCCAACCCAAGGCATCTCAAGACCATCTCAGCGAGCCTCCTACTAGAATTCGTGTGGCATCCAACCTTGATGTCCCTGGCCCTTAGATGGGATAGCAGCTCCCTGAGCTCAGGCCTCGGCCTGATATACTTGCATGGCTCAACCCTCTCAACGACCACCTCATAGAATCTACGCCTATCTATCCCGAGGAGCTTCAACCCCATGCTGATCGTCCTAACCCGATTCTTAACGGAGCGGAATATCAGCTCGGCCTCCCTCAGATCCACTTCCATGAGCTCCGCCAATGCCTCTATAACGGCTCCCGTTAGATGCCTTAAATAGCCTGCGGAGTAGTAGAGGGTTCCATCTATGTCGAAGATTACGGCCCTTACCCCCAACTCAGCCCTATTAGGGATTTCGGGCCTTGAAAAGCTTAATCCCTAAAAGATCGCCCAACAGAGAAAACCATGGGAATACCCCTCTCGTTAAGACGATCTGAGAAGGGGAGGTTCGTGGATGGCGGCCGAGGCGGTGATAAGCGGGATGGATCCGATCATGCGGGCGATAGTGACGATAAGCGTCCTCATATTCTTCGCTAAGATCTTCGCGAGCATCTTCTCGAGGGTTAGGCTTCCATCCGTCATAGGCGAGCTTTTCGCCGGAATAATCTTTGGACCATACGCCCTCGGAACCGGGATAAGGATCTTCGGGGAGCCACTGGTAGTCCTAAACGACTATGTAGATGCATTCGCGGAGATAGGCGTCATAATGATCCTCTTCTCGGCTGGGTTGGAGATGGGGTTGGCTAGCCTGAGGAAGGCTGGCGGATGGGCATTCCTCGTGGCCTTCACCGAATCCATGCTATCATTCATAGTTGGATACCAGATCTTCATTTACCTCGGCTACCCACAGCCCGTCGCCCTAGTGGTGGCCGCATCCCTCGTCGCCACGAGCTTGGCTGTGAGCGTGAGGATCTTGGAGGACTTCCACGCCCTCACAACCGATGAGGGAACACTCCTCATAAACGCCGCCGTAATAGATGATGTCCTGAGCGTGATAATCTTGGCCGTGATATCATCCCTGACAGTTAAGGGCGCCGTGGTCTTAGACGTTTACGCCGCCGCCAGAACCGCGATAATATTCTTCATAATCTGGGGTCTGATGCTGATGGTCTCCGCCTACATACTCCCGAGGATGATAGAGCAGATGACCATGCTGAAGGCCGAGGGAGCCGTTGAAGCCGCGGCGATAGGATCCGCCTTCATAATGGCAGCTCTCGCCGGAGCTCTTGGCCTCTCGCCCGTGATAGGCTCCTACGCCGCCGGGATGGCGGTCGCCGAGTCCAAGGCTTTGGCCAGGATTAAGGAGTTCATCAGGCACATAAATCAGATCTTCAGTCCAATCTTCTTCACGGTTATGGGCGCGAAGATGAATCTCACCCTATTCAACGATCAGATACTGTTTGGGACGCTGATCTTGACCGCGATAGCGTTCTCCCTGAAGTTCGCTGGAAGCTTCTCAACATCCATCCTAAAGCTCAGAGATATCTCTAAGGGAATCAGGGTTGGGGTTGGAATGGTTCCAAGGGGCGAACTCAATATAGTTATAGCTTCGATAGCCCTCACATCGAAGATAATCTCGGATGCAATCTACATGGAGATCATCGGGATGGTGATCCTAACATCCCTAACCTCATCCCTCCTCCTATCAAAACTCTATGAGGCGGTTCCAACCGAGGCGGAGGCGGTCTTGGAGTGATCATCTAATCCAATCGATCTGGGATAGACTTATACCCGAGTCTCATATCAAGATCCTTAGAAGTCATGGAAGGCAAGAGTATAGAGGAGCTGATTTTATCGATAATCGTGAACTCGGTCAAGCTCCTAGTCGCCTTGGCCATAATCTACTTCATAATCCCGATCCTAATACCGCTGGACGTAACGATATTAAAGACCG
>Ga0190309_1000488_pt1 | contig 11275 bp, 18 predicted proteins | sample 48700767_MG_FD_161656 | JGI IMG/M metagenome (GOLD analysis project Ga0190309, IMG submission 161656) | Hydrothermal vent sediment bacterial communities from Southern Trench, Guaymas Basin, Mexico - 4870-07-6-7_MG | ecosystem: Environmental > Aquatic > Marine > Hydrothermal vents > Sediment ... | reverse complement strand
GATTAGAATGGTAATAGGCTGAGAATATTGAACGGTATTTGAGTTATCAGGTATCCATATCCAAATCCCAGCATAAACTCTACCAAGTCGCCTACAAAATGTTCCATAGTTTCTTTTTTACGTTTACGTTTGTAACAGAACTCTACGATTTCGTATAGTAAAAAGAGTGGTGTTAGGAATGGTAGTTTACAAGCTAAACCTCCAAGTATCAGGTGGCTTAGGCTGTGTTTATCATCAAATATTTCAATCCTCACTTTTTTCGCCTCCCATTTTATATATTTTTTTGCATATTTCGTTTATCTTATCCTCCAATCTTGTTAAACGCTTCTCATGTTTAAAGAGTAGTGATATTATCGCTACACTCCAAGTACTGTTTACCGTTACAATAATTGTTAGTAGTGTTTCGGCGTTCATTATATTACCACCTCTACACATACTCACGTATGAATGGTGTCGGTTTCTTATTCCATAGTGTAGTGTAACTGTATTTTTGTGTACCCATACTATCAAACACTTTTATAACATCACCATCTACCGCAAGTACGTAAGCGGCATCATCCGTCATTAGTACAGGTACATCTTCATTTATTAACGTTTTATACCAATTGAGTTCGTAAACGAGGTTTGCTGTATCTATACACGTATAATACTCTAGTGCCGTCCCATTACTTTGCACTAATTTTAATCCATCGTAACTTAGACATACATCACTACTTGTACTGTGTGTTGATATCGTGCTTTGTACACCGTCCCGTCTTATAAGTTGCACTACACCACCATACCTTACAGCCGCAAATAGATTATTGTCTAGCGTTACTGAACGAGGATAAGCCGGGTGGTTATAATGTCCTCCTCCCAAGTTTCCGGTAAATCTTTCTGCGTAACCACCACTATCATTTACCCAAATCCCCCCGATTTGCACTTGCTCAGCCATAGCGGCGTTTCTTTCTACTAATACTAATGCTTCACTACCACCGGTAAGAACGAATATACCCGGTTGTCCATACATAGAGTTACCATAAGAGGGGTAACGCCACCCTGATGCTGTTGTTATATTAATTTGCCAATCTATGCTTGGGTTAGCAATCTCGGAGAAATCAATACGCATTATATCAGGTGAAAAAGAATCCCATCGGGTAGCAGATAACCATACCTTATCTCCTTTATAGCCTATTGCTTTCCAATTGTTATGAGGCAACGCCGGTGTAGTTCCGGTTGTTAATGTCTTCTTTAACATACCGGTTTCATCATATACTTCAAGTTTCTTATTTATACCATCCCATACTGCTAACCTTCCTATTTCGTTTACATCCAAGTCCGTTGGATTATAGCCTAAATCCACACGGTATATTTTTTCCCCATTATGTTTACATACAAATACTTCTCCCATATCTGTTGCTATCGCAAATTTTGACGGTGGATTTTCTCTTGAAGTTCTTATTATCTTCGGTACTCCTGCCACATCTTCACTCCATTGGTCTATTAATTCTCCTGTACCAACATTATAGGATTTTAAAACTAACTTACTTGCCATATATATCACCTCCCTTACTTATTCTACTCCTTGTATTGTTTTTAATGTAAGTGTTCCATAATGCAAGGGGGTGTTAGTTTCAGCATAGAAGTTTTCTACCACAGCACTACTAGGCTTAAACGTTTCATCCCCTTCAAACCAAGCTTTAAAATCATAGTACGTATCACCGGGTAATATGTAGTCTTTGTATGCCTTACCTTCAACGTTCGTTAACGCTGTACCTAGCGACAACCATGTAATTGTACCTCTAGGTCTGTATGCGAAGTTTATTCTTCTACCTGATACGGGTACGTTATCTGTTTTTAGCGTTGCCGTTAATTTTCCCTTATGGTATCCCATAGTCAGTATTGTTATGCGTTTAACTCCTGCGGTTTTTAATGCCTCCGTTTCAGGATGACCTACCTCAGCAAACAGGTCTAAACGTGTTATTTGTACTGTTTTTAATGATACGGTTGACATGTTACTCCACCTCCAGCGTTAACGTTGTTTCATATACCCCTACAGGTGTAACCATTGTCTTACTTAACTCTATGCTTGACGGTATATTCCTGTATGCACAGGTATCCTGAACCGCAAAGTTACCTGCTATAATCATATTGTCAACTATTTCCTCTATTGTTGTGTAAACGGATTGTAACATGTCTTTTAGTAGGCTATTAAATAGCTGTTCGCTGTCATGTATATCTGATAATGCTTGTGATACTTTATCACTCCATTCGCTTATTGCTGTATCTATCGTATTTAGTATTGCATCCTTATTGTCATCGTAATCGGTTTCACTTGCGTTTGCCTCTAAATATACCCTTGTAGCTATATCGTTTAACTCTTCTTCAGATATTAGACCAGCATCATACCAAGCTTTAGCACCTTCTAATGTGTCTAATAGTTCTGTGATACGGCTTAAATGTGTATGTGCCATGTGTTCAAGCAAACTGTATGCTCTCTGTACTATATCCTCTTTCATCGTTATAGCGTTGTTTAAAGCTTCCCTACACAGCGTATGGTATTGTCTGTAATATGTTAAAACGTAATCATTCCATTCGTCTGCTAACACTTCTATATCTCTTATTAGTCGCTCAAATAAGTCTCTTATACGTCTGTTTATTCCTTCAGCTAGTTTGAAACCTAACGATGGAATATTTAGACCTGTTGCGGCTGATATGAAAGCGTTCTGATACCTGTTTTGCCTATCAATCATATCGCCTATTGATGTAGCTTCCATAGGTGATACGTACATTCCACCTGAGTAAACGTTTCCAATAGTACCGATAGCCCCTGCATGACTATGCTGTATAGCGTAAGCTATGCTCTGCTGTATCATCTGTACGAACATCTGTGTAGCGATACTTTCATCAATTAAGATTGATAGCCATATCGTTTTATCTATAAAGTCGTATATTACATCAACCATACCTGTTGTACTTAGACCTGTTACGCTACTCTTTTCGGCTGAAATTATGCTCTGTAACGTTTGTGCTATAACATCTTTCTTGTACTCGTATGGTAATAATCTCCATTTCAAGAGTAATGTTCCTAAACGCCCTAATTCGGCTATTGTTCCGTAACCTACTCCTAAACCTATCCCTAAACCTACTCCTGATGCTAGTGCACCTGAACCTGTACCCATGCTTTACACCTCCGTAAACACGGCTTTTATTGTCTTATCTTTATCTATTATTACGCTTATCGGGTTATCATCTCCCCAATTTACACCGTCAACCTCCCAATGGTCAAGCTTATACCCTGTGTATGGTATAGCGGTAACATCAAAAGGCATACTTGCATCTTTTTCATATTCACCCGGTTCAGGTGTAGTAGTACCCATAGTTTCATCGTTTACCTGTACCCATACCTTAAACTTGTTACGCCAAACCTCTACAGGTGGTTCACCTGCTATTTCACTTATACCTTCACCTATAAGTATCGTTGGAGGATACGTTTCAAGGGCGGAATGGGCTGAATATACTCTACCATCATCAAACGTTACACGTTTACCAAATACACAATAGTTTCCTTTACCTGACAATTCTGTAAATGATACACCACGAAATACTGATAAGAGATAGAAACGGTTTCCCGTATCATCTTCGGCTGTACTCTCTACCCAAACGTTTACACCAAGTAATTTATGTTCTCCTGTTTCGGTATCCGTTAATAGTCTGCTTAGACGTAACAATTCGCCGAATACGTATGTTACTTTTAAAGTTCCCCTTACACCTACTATCGTTACCGCACCTGACATTTCCCATTTACCACGTTGCCTAAACTGTGGATACAGGTAATAGTAGTCGTTTAATGCGTTTGATACGTCAGGTTGTTCGGCAAATATACCATGACCTTTAGTTTCAATTACAAATGCGGCGGATTGATGCCCTGCGAAAGCATACTCAAGCGTTTCTATACCTGTTCTAGGTGTAAACCTGAAAATATCAACGGATGGTAAGCTTCTCTGTGTAATATTGTACGGTGGCTGTGAAGGATACAAGCTTAAATCTCCCGTATAGTTGACTACCGCCTCAGCTTGGAAACCTGAACCTAAACTCTTACCGTTAATCTTAAACTGTAAAAGATAGCGGTTTATATTCATTAGAAGACCATACTTAATGTCTAATCTCTCTATAACGTCTTTGTATTTAACCATAGCGTCGTGTCTAGCGTCAAGCATAGCTTTAACTCTAGCACCAACCATGTCGTTTAAAATTTTACTCCTAAAACTCTTCAGCTTATTTTTCGCTTCTTCATACGCAACCACTTCATCCACCCCCTAACGGGTTGGGTATAAAGATGAAATAAATTTATAAAAGAGTGTTTAACTTGAGGTTCGCCTCCTTACATGGAGGTTCATATCATCAGGTATATTGAAATTATCATGTTGCTATGCTGTACTTGTTAATTCAGCCTTAACTTTAACGTTGTTAACAGTATCATTCCATTCTAAGACATAAGAGGCGGTGTATCCTGATATAACGGCGAAACTGACCATATCGGCTAATATTGTGTTAGCGTTTGTAAGAATGGTATCACGTATTGTATTTAAGCCTCCCTCGTTTGCATATACAGCTAATACAACGGCTTGAACCGCTTGAGCAATCATAGAAGGTGTAATGTATCTTCCCTTTATACTATCAAAGGCGGCTTGAAGTGTACCGTTAAAGCTATCGTTAGCATCAAGATATTTTAGTACCCTTGTATCTCCCCTTAAGAGTAATACACCCATAACGACAGGGTTCCATGTACCTAAAGCTTTATGACCGACAGCACCGATAACTCTACGTAACTCTTTAAACTTCTCTTTCTTGTTTGTAACGTTTGTTTCAAATGTTCCACCTTCAGCGAAAGCGTTCTGAATTCCGTTGTTCCATGCATTATAACGAGCGGCAAGTTTAACTCTCTGTTTGGTGATGATTATGTCTTTATCCCAACCAGCACCGACGTTAGCTAAGAATTCGGCGAACTTATCGCTTGAAGCATCGGCAAGTTTATCTAAATATGCGGCTTGGTCAGGTATCTTAGTCTGTAATGCACTAAGTATCCTTGCCCTTTCAGCCTTTAATGTTTGCTCCCATTCGTTCTTTATAGCTTCAGCAATATCGCTAGGTAACTCACAGTTTCCCTCATATCTCCAAACATAGCTCATAGCAAACCACCAAAAAGCTTATAAGGGAGAACCCCTATTTAAACTTTTTGGTCAACTCAAAACCCCGATACTGAAAAGTAAAATCAGGTAAAAAAAGGTAAAACAGGGGTGTTGAAAAATGGGATTAATTGATTTGGCGATACAGAAAACGATGGAGTGGCGTAACCATTTAAAGACGCATGATTTCGGCTTAGATAAACCTTCATCACCCAGAAGCTATTACAGTAGTTTCTACATACAGCTACGTGAGGATATACATAGAGGAATAAGGGAGGCTGTTAAAACTCTGGATGAAGGGTGGAAGAGAAGTGTAGCGTTCAGTATCCTTATGGAAGCGTTATACATGATTTTCAAGTACGGTAAGAAACCTGAAATAGTTGATACGTATAACGCCATGTTAGATGAGTTTATAGGTGAGCATTAATGACAAGAAGAATACTTACACATGTAATAGATGTTGCACAGAGAGTGCATACTGTACACCATATAACGAGAGAAATACCGAGACTTATAGCTGAACGTAGAAGACTAACGGCTGTTGAAGAGGAAGCGGTACAGGAAGTAAAACAGTTGAAAGTGATAGATTTACGTGGCTTACAGACAAAAATGTTACTATGGCATATCAGACAAGAATTAGCACCTATGATAATTGAAGCTTTAAGAGAGAAAGAGAAACTGATTTTTACGATACCGCTTGAAACAAGAATACTACTTGCACGTTACGGTCTACCATTATACAAGTTACATGAATTATTAGCTGAGTTAACTGAAGAATATAGAACACCTAGAGGAGAAGTGATACATAAACCTAAAGAAATAAGACCGGAGATACTAAGAAGATTGGAACAGTACCTAGAAGCGTTGATAGAGAAATACTATTACATGAACTACCCTGACCTGATAACGGCGGCAATAGACAACCTTATCGTTGCCTCTGAAAAGAAAACCCGCTTCATAAAACCGCTTAACACAACAGTAGGTAAACAAAAACTCGTTATGGAGTTATATCACCCGTATTACATGGAATACCCGCTAACACATAACTTACTAGGCTTAAAGTTAACATTCCTGACGTTGACACGATTACTTAACAGGTTCGTAACACCGTATATAGCTATGTCTATGACAGGTCAACAGTTAAAAACGAAACCGTTAGCACTCGCCGTACAGAAACGTAAACTTGAAGTTAAATGGTTAGCGAACAATAAAAAACATCTAGAGAAAGCGTTCACAAAACAATACACAAACGAAGTACCGCAACTAACAAAACAAACAAAGCTTGAATTACAGAAAACACGGGAAGGTGAACCGTTAGCTGTCGCATTAGTTTTCCATGTTCTAGGTTACAGAAAAGTACTGCGAGTATGGCAAACAAGACAAACAGGTTATCCTGAAGATTTACCGTATTGGATGAAACCGCACATAGAAGTAATCGTTACAAGAAGAGCGGTAAAAGTACGCAAAGTAACACGAATACCAAAAGAAAAACTGATATACTTCAACCGTGATGCATACCTAAAAATGATGAAAAAATACCGCTCACATCACTAGCGTATTCTCCTGTCAAAAAGACCATTCAAAAGAACTAAACACTCCTTTTTCTCCCGTATTTTATGCGTATCATACACCTTACGAAAAAAACCTACCCCCCCTGTTAATAAAAATAACACCTGAAAAAACACCTTACATGAATAAATTAAAAAAATACCAAAACAAAAAAACCCCCACCCACCACCCCCCACCACCAATTCCCATTTTATAATATAAAATCGTGAATGGTTCGTGTGTATCGTTTTGTATCATTTTGTTTCGTAGAAAACCCTTTTTTTCTTTTTTTGTTTTACATAATAAAAAAAAGTAAAACCGGGGTAAAACAGGGGTAAAACTGTGGAAAAAATTTAAAAAAACTGTGGAAAAAACCGCTTATAGATAATAAAAACTTATAGACTATAAAAAATTATAGACTATAAGCCGAAAAGCTTAAATAGGGGTTTTGCGTTTAAGGACAGGTGAAGAAAAAGATAAAAACTTGAAGGGGGGTTTTCTGCGATGCAAACCGTAAATATTTCCGTAAAAATCCCGATAGAAATGTATATAAAGATGGAAGAAAAACGTATAAAGGATGGATATGCGACAATAAGCGAATTGATACGAGTTTTGATACGCCGATATTTAGAGGAAACAGCCGAAATAAAAGTAACGAGGTGAAATATGATGGAAAGCTGTCTATGTAAGCATGTAATTGACGGTAAGGAGATATACTTTGAGAAAAGTAAATGCCCTATATGTCGTGGTACACTTCAAAAGATGGTTGAAAGAAGACAAACAGTTTATAGGAAAGGCAATACGGTTGTAATTAAAAGCGGTAAGAATAGCTTAAGTACAATAACATGGTGGAAGGAAGGTGAAAGGTTCTTGATGAGTGTAAAAGAAATGGTTAGGGATGAGAAGGGTAAGGTTGTTCTTGGCAACGATGGTAAACCGATGTTCAATCAGCTAACTATAAGACTTACTGTTGAGCAAACGAAGGAACTTGTTAAACTGTTGGATGAGATGATTACAGAGGTGAAGCAGAGTGATATACGAATTGAAAGAGGATGACGTAATAAACAAGTATCTTGTTGATGTGAGTATTCCTCATAGTAGCGATGTACCGCTTGAAGTATATATTGCGTTTCCAAAGTCATTAGAGGATGAAGAGATACGAAACCAATTAAGACAGCAATGGTTGTACGGTAACGATAAGTATGTCGTAAACATGGATTTAATGTTCAATAAAACACTAACGGCGATTTTCAGACCTGTCGGATTGCTTGTAGATTGGAAAACTGTTACGATACAGATAATAAGCCCATCAGGTCTAAACATCAACATACCGCATAGACTACTAGACGAACTTGGACGTACAACTGAACAGAAAATAGCGAACTTAAACGACTACGTATATGTGAGGTTTCGCAGAGAAGGTCAAGTATTGGTAGCTGAATACGTGATACCGTTGAGAGGTAAGGTTGAAGAAGATGCGGCGGAAGAAATACTTAACAAGACCAATTACAACCCGTTACAGGTATTATTGATAGGGTTAGGTCTTAAACCTACACCTGAGATGGGAAGAATATATCTTCCACGTATCTTATCATGGTTTAGAGGTTTTGATGGTAGACCGTTGCATATTGCACAGTTTACGCCACCCGAAACAGGTAAAACATCGTTTGGATTGAGAAGTGAAACGCTGTTTAATTGGCGTTATATAAGTGAACCACCGACATTAGCTAGACTTGTACTTGATGCCCGTACAGGTATATTAGGAGAAGTATTCCTACGGGATGGTATAGTGTTTGATGAATTAGACAAATGGGATTTAAGTACGGCGGATAGACAGCATACGTTCTATACGATACTTACAGGTATGGAACAGGGTAAATGGGTTAGAGGTGTATCAGCTATGGGAATAAGACCACCTGAGATACCCAGACATATACCGATACTATTCTACGGCAATATTGGAGAATTCTTGCAGTACAGAGGTTTTAACCCGTACTGTACAAGAGCGTTCTTTAATGAAGTGTTTTCTAGACGTTTCGGTCAGGATACAAGTGCTTTATGCGACAGATTGGCGTTAGTTGATATTTGTTACCTTGAAGAGAAAGTCATGGATAACCTTACGTACAAAGTACTACCTGACGGTATTATTCGTGGTATCGTTAAAAAGTTACAGGAAGACGTATGTAGATGGGATGTATCAATACTGAAAGGAAGACTTAAAAGACATAGCGATAACGTTTATGCTGTAATGTGTACGTTGTTCAAAGAACCTGAACCGAAACTTATAGATGCAATAGTTAGCGGTGTAACACCACTAGACGATTGGGTTATTAAAGGTGTAGAGAAAGTTAAACAGGAGATACCTTCAGATTTGATTGAAAGAAGGTGATACCATGATTACGCCTAGATGTGTAAACTGTAAATGTGAAATGGTGGCAATAAACCCGTTAGACAGCGAACATTCAGACTACATATGCCCTAAATGTCATCGTATCTATAAAAATCCAAAGAAAGAGGAATGTGAAATGATAGGGGGTTGTTGTTCATGTTAAACGAGCAATTCATATACGATTTATTCGCCGAACAATATTACAAACGAATTTACGATATTGACGATAACAAAAGGATACATGTCTACGAAAGTATAAGATGCCTACTGAAAAGCTACTATACGAGGAAACTTAAACGTAAGCTTTTTGACAGTAAAATTGTTGTATTGAGTATAGGCGATGCAACACATAGATTGATACAGGATGTATTGAGAGAAAAAGGATACCAGATTGAACCTGAACTTACATTCAAATATAGCGATATAACGGTAATCGGTCATCCCGATATACTTACCGATAACTTTGTGATAGAACTTAAAAGCGTATCAAGGATACCACAGAAACCGTTAACCGAACACTTACTTCAGACAACGGCATATATACGTATGGCTGAAGTTAATGAGGGTTATATCGTATATATCGGTAAAAGTAGCGGAAAAGTTAAGATATTCAGGGTTTTATACGATGCAGTATCATTCCATCATGTCGTTTCCCGTGCAAACTTCCTTTCGGAATGTTTGACTAACAATAATCCACCGTTACCCGAAGTAACCCGTTTCTGTAAGTATTGCGAGTATCAGGATTTATGTATAGGAAAGAATGGGGGTGAAAACGGTGGTGATAGAAATAAGTTTAAATGAAATAAGTTTCGCATTTTTATTCTTTCTCTTAGGTTTTCTGATTGGTGCAATAGTAGGAAGTGTAATAAGAGGGTGATAGGAAGATGTTACGTAGAAAAGAAGATTTAGATAAAGAACTTGACGACCTACTGATGTCGTTACACATAAAATGCGATAATTGTTACGGTGATAGGTTTCAGCTATACGGCGGTGTAAGAGGAAGATTTGTTAAACGACTTTACGTTGTATGTGTAAACTGTGGGTTGGTGTATAAGCTAACGTTCCTAAAGCTTTTCGTAAAAATATTCATGCTTAAACAGAAAGTACCCGGTGTATATAGGTTGGAGAGGTGGGAAAGAAATGAGTAAGGGATTGAAGAGTTACAGATACGGTAGAAGTCTTGAATATAGATTGATGAGGATGTTACGAGAAAAGGATAACTGTGTATGCGTAAGGAGTGCAGGTAGTCATACACCGATTGATATAATCGCCGGTAACGGAAATCAGGTATGGGGAATACAAGTGAAAGGTGGAAAACGACCATACATAAGCCGTAAAGATTTAGAAGAATTGGCGGAATGGTGTAATAAACTGAAAATCCAACCGTTAGTGGCTGTGTATAGGAAAGGTAAAAGGTGGGAATTCTATACGGTAGCAGGTTATATGCTTACACATGCAGACGAATTAGATATAAGAGGTGGTATGTAATGTTATTGAAACAATTTGATTTAAACCAAGTGAAAAGGATACGTATAGGTATAATTGGGCAAGATTTGTTTGAGAATATAGAAAAAACTGAAACAAACCAAATTGTAGCCGACGAAAGCGGAGTATATGTCTTCACAATAAAAGACAAAAAGTACTCTAAGGTATGTTTTTACAACCTTGCCCTGATAGATACATTAATCATAGAATACGAATAGAAACGATGGTTTACCCATAAAACCAAACACCCTTTTTTTCTGTTATTGAAGTGTAAGGTGGGATTTAAGGTTGAAGCTAGAAGAAATTTATCTTGAACTTAAAGAGTTATTTGAAACGATTGAAGAGTTACGGAGGAAATTAGATTATGCTAGGCTACATATACGTAGGCGGTTGTCTTGCTTTAGTAGACAGGAAATAGAATGTATGGTTTTGGATGGTATCTTAACAGAGGAAGACCTAAAGGAGGGCTGAAACGGATGGGGCTTTATAAGATGGTAACAACTACCTTACTCCTTTGGATACTTGAAACAGTATTGGAAACGAAATTTGAATGGTGGGTATGGATTATTGTTATTCTTTACCTTCTTTACGTTTCTGTTTTGGATGAAGACATAGACTATGGACGAATAAAATCAATCGTAAAGGAGGAATTGGAGAGATTTTTCAAAAAATGTGAAGAGCATTT
>Ga0190309_1000487_pt1 | contig 11288 bp, 10 predicted proteins | sample 48700767_MG_FD_161656 | JGI IMG/M metagenome (GOLD analysis project Ga0190309, IMG submission 161656) | Hydrothermal vent sediment bacterial communities from Southern Trench, Guaymas Basin, Mexico - 4870-07-6-7_MG | ecosystem: Environmental > Aquatic > Marine > Hydrothermal vents > Sediment ... | reverse complement strand
GGAAATATAGAGTTGTCGGGAGGAGATGATATATGGTAAAGGCGGATCCTGATCTTATAGATAAAGTTAGGGAATTAGGTGCATTTGATATATCAGCATGCTATAGCTGTGGTAATTGCACAGCCATATGTCCACTATCAAAGGAGGGGCAAGAATTCCCTAGGAAAATAATACGATACGCAGTCTTAGGTCTTAGAGAGAAGATATTAGCTAGCGTGGAGCCTTGGCTTTGTTACTACTGCGGAGATTGTACTGAGACGTGTCCTAGGGACGCTGATCCTGGAGGATTCATGATGGCTTTAAGAAGGTATTTAACCACTGAATATGACTTCACCGGCTTTTCAAAAGCATTATACTTCTCTAAGAAGATTGAACTTTTAAGTATTATTATTCTAGCAGCAATTACTGGATTAGTCGTGTATCTTCTTAAAGGACCCATTGTTCCAACTCATGCTGATTTATGGGTTTTTGCACCAAGGCATATTGTCGCATGGGCTAATGTAATCGTATTTGCAGTACTTTCAGTAATACTGATAATTAACATCTATAGGATGTATAAAATGAGCGTCGGCAGCATTCATTTCAATAAAATACCAGTAAGTAAATATATAACTGAATTCATCAAAGTTATACCACTTCACTTCTTTACACAGAAGAGGAGAGTTGAATGTGGTGAAGAGAAAAGATACTATATTATACATTTACTATTATTCTATGGTTATGCTGCTATCTTCATACATCATACTATAAGACACATGCTTCTCCCCTTAATAGCGCCATCTATACATCCAAGTGAGTTAGCATCGCGTATTGTAGGTATATCCGCATTCTGCGCATTAATATTGGGAAGCTCGATAGCAATATATGGTAGAATAACGAAGAGTGAGATATACTGGCGTTATTCACATCCAACAGATTGGATGTTCATAATACTATTATGGTTAACATCCATCACCGGATTACTAACAGATATATTTGTAATATGTAATTATCCATTACCGACATATATAACGTTCTCAGTACATTTAATGTTTGTAGTACCTTTATTATGTCTTGAGGTTCCATTCGCTAAATGGTCCCATCTAGCATACAGACCATTCGCATTATATTTCCAAAGACTCAAGGAGATCGCTTTAAGCCAAGCAAAATAATTGATATAGGCTATTCTTATTCCCTTTAAAACTTTTTAAATTATTTTAATTAAATTTTAATACTTGTCTATAATCTCTTCAGCATTGTAAGTTAATATATAATATAATTTAACCATGTAATCATTATGAAATATATATTTTAAGAAAAATTTTAGGAAGAATTCAATTATTATAAAGCAAATGTGTAGAGTATTAAAGAAATTTAGTTTGATATTAATTATATTATTAATAATATCTATTATTCATGTAACGACTACATGATATAGCTAGGAATCTAATCCCACTGCCAACGCCTCATTAATACCATCGACCTCAGATGGTTTAACGCTGCACATTAATACCGATGCAAATGGATATGCTACTATATTAGTTAAGCCCAGGGTACATTCGATAAATGTAGAATCCTCTGGATCTAGATCTAAAACAGTGTCCAACGTGGACTTTAGTAATGTGGATAATTTGGAGATAAGTGTCTCACCAGCCCCTATAATCACTGGTGTAGTTACAATTGATGGGGAGCCTGCTAGGCGGCTTTACATACACTGATTCTGAAGGTAGGTATGTCCTACCAGTCGATGCTGATTTGGGTGACCAGATCTTAATAACTGTAGTATCATTCGGAAATATAAACATGCCTAGATATCCAGCCAAGTTATATGACATAATGAGGCGCTTCTATAATATACCTCCTACGGTACCTTAATGAGAATCTTATTGAATGATAGTACAAGATCGATATTCATCGGATGGCCGTGCACTGGTATGACCGGCTTTTTCCTATATACCTCATTTATAACATTAGAATATATTTATCTCGATAGAAGGGGATATAGACTCTCAAGGTCTAATATCTTAGTCACCTATATAATTGTATTAGCTATAGTTTTCCTAATAAATATACTTAGAATTATATCCATAGTCCTATTAAACATGTATTATGGCTATGGAATAGACCGCTAATTCCATAGCCTAAGATATGAGGTGATTTTTCTTATTTGGATCGTGGTCTATATTTATATAGTAGACTAGGTATATGAAAACCCTTATATCGTTATAATAAAAATCCTTTATAATATATTATGAACGGATTAAGACTTGGATAAGACTATAAGATATTGGATATGGTGTTTAATATGTATAGAGTCGGGGTATTAGTCTCAGTAGCCCTATTAATATTAGTCTCATCTATCTATACCTTGTCATATGCGAATCCCATTCCAGTCCCAACTATCATAATGCCGAATGAATATATCAGCATCTTCTTTAGAGAATCGGGTGGAAGGTATTATGCAGATGTCTATGGAGTCTACCCATTCGAGAATGCAGGATATAAATCTATTACAATGTACTACCCTATCCCCAATAATTCTCTAGTTACGGTATGGATAGATGATAAGCTTATTGAGTGGAAGTATACCGGTGAAACTTATCATACAGTAATAGGCGATTATAAGATGATATCATGGACTATAGAGAATCCTCCAGAAGAATTCACGATTAAAGTACAGTATACACATGAGCTGGAGATACGTGATGGATCCATATTATTCCTATATGCACTTGGAACTGGAAAATATTTAGAGTACTATGCTAAGCAGACGGTCGCATATATCAACATATCGTCAACATTCCCAGTTAATACATATAGAGTGTACTTTGATACTGGATTGAATAAGAGTATAGACCTGAGTGGAAAGCCGATATTTGATAAAATTGTTGTAAAGAGTAAGATGTTTAGACCTTTGACCAAGGACCTAGTTATAAGGATAGAGCCCAGTGAATTAGGTAAAGATATAATATTTAAGACTGATAAGAAGGTATACTCCCCTGGTGAGCCTATAAAGATAATGCTTTATAATAATATGGAGTCAAGTATATACCTACCTAATTCAGCTCCATGGGGGATTAAAGACGCAGCTGGATTTACAATTTACAGTCCTATATCACTGCAAGTCGTCACCGAGGTTAAGCCTGGTGAAGTTAAGGTATGGATATGGGATCAGAGGGATAACATGGGTAATTACGTTGGGCCAGGGATATACTATGCCTATATCGAGATCCTCGAGCCTAGAAAAACGTTATATGCCTCCTTCGAGATTACTACATTATCTCCACCTACATACCCTGTAAATATCTCTGGTATAGAAGGTGAATTAGATATTAAAGTATATCCTGATAAGGTTAGACTAAATTATAAAGGCCTTATCAACCCCTATCAAAAGGGTTTGAAGCCTCTGTCCAGCATGTTCTTCGAATATAATATCACAACAGAGGATAATACTTCGAAGATATCATTTATAATGAACGTTAGATTGGATTCTAGCGAGTGTAAGAGGCTACCCATTAATAAGATGCATGCCTATTATAGCTACTTGAATGGTAGTGGAGAAGGCTTTATAAAGGCATTCTTCAACGCGACCGAAGATTTTCCATTAAATAATATGACTATAATGGTTGCAAATCTATATAACGCCACTCTAAATGCTACAGATATTGATATAAGCTTCTCAATATACTTCTCGATAAGTCATATGACCCAGGACCAGGTGAATGAGATTGAGTATATTGTGACGATGATTAACAACCCCATATTCCAAGATAAGATTAAGAATGAAATATATAAGGAGTCTAGAGGAGCTATTGAATTGAGATATATTAAAGACTTTACTTTTGGTAGGGAGAGTGGATTATTAAGCGGTAGCACTGGATTAAGGATATATAATCTGGCTGTAGGTAATCTAACGATCCTACCCTATGGATATAGTGAAGAATTTAAAAAGTATCTTACCTATGTCGATGTCTCAGAGCTATATATGTTTTATAACGTAACTGAGTATGTTAAATTAAAGTCGTTAAACATTACACTCGACTATGATAGTAGCTTATGCACCCTAAATATATCTGGGGATATTAAGGTTGAGGGAGATATAAATAAATATGTTAATACGGTCAAGAACTCTATGTCAATAATTAATATCCCAAGTTACCATAACCTTAACCTACATGATATCTTCAGTAACATCGCGGAGGAAACATATAGAGACTTATATATAGACATATCCAATTCGTATGCCTTGATAAAGTACCCTGTAGATGGTAGAATCCTTATCAATATTGGAGGGATCTACGTTACATACTTACCTGATCCTGAGAAGACATATGATGTAATTAAAGATATTCTATATTCATCTAAAGACTCCATGTCAAGCAACTTTAAAGTTATTTTGACTGGAGGAAGTAGCTCAAAGCTTGATGTAGCTCTCAGCCATAGTAGCCTAGGTGTTGTAAAGGGAGTGACATTAACTAAATCAAATATCACGATGATCCCGAAGCTTGAGTTAGTCATAGGTCCAAATAAGTATGGAATAGCGGATTATAAGATTATATCCAGGAATGTATCGATAGATGGTAGGGTATTTAGATTAACGTTAGCGACGAACTCTACCATCGACGAAGTTAAGTCTCTAGAGGATGGAGTAATTATAAAGGTCTCTGGCAGACCCAGTTCAATAGGCGCATTAAACATAACTATTCCAAAGCCTGAGGGAGTATCTAAAGATAATGTTAAGGTATATGTAGATGATGAGGAGGTTGACGTAATTATAACTGAGGTAGGTAATCAATTAAATATTTATGTTGAGTACATGCATAGTACGCATGTAATTACAATTAAGTGGAGTAGACCTATAAATTATCTCACATATGTAGCACTAATATTGGTTGCTGTAGCAATTGTAATCGGTATAATATTATATAGAAGGAGGATTACATAGTAAACCCCCTAACATATTTATTTAAACTCTAAAACATACATTAGTCTATGCCACCCCACCACCACATAGTTATAGATTTAACTATAGTAATTCATTTATATGGGTGTTATATCGAAGGATCAGAAGGTTATTAATGAGATTTTATATAGGGGTCAAGTATGTAGAATAGCTTTATGCGTCGACAGTAAGCCTTATATTATACCCATGAACTACGGCTATAAGGATGGAATAATATATCTACATACGTCCATAAATAGTAAGAAGCTTGAGTTGATTAGGAGGAATAACTTTATATGCTTCGAGGTAGATACTGATCTAGAGCTTTAGTGAATGAGGATCCATGTAAGACTAGCATGAGATATAAGAGTGTAATTGGATGTGGATCAGCATACATAATTGAGGATAATACCGAGAAGACTAATGCATTGAATATAATTACTCTAAAGTATCTGGGTAGAAGATATACATATAAATCGAGTGACTTAAATAGGACTGCTGTCATCAAGATAGTCATTGAAGAGGCGTCTACCAAGATATCTGGATACTAACACTTTTAATCCCAGAGTATTCATCCAATTATCATCCTTAGATACTTTAAAGGATCATTATATAGGATATTAAATTGAGATGGCGATTAATGTATTGGTTAATGGGCTTCTTGAGAGGGACTCGGGGAAGACTTGGTTTACAATCGCATTATATAATGCATTGAGGAGTAGGGGATATAAAGTAGGTATATATAAGCCTATATCAGGCCATGATGGGTGGAGACAGTTCAACACTATATTAGAGTCTATTAAAAGGAGCCTACTAGTTGGGGAGGATGTATTGAATTACCTTAATTATACCGACTTGAAATATAATATTATATTAATCAATCCAATAGACTTTCTTTTAATCCCATCTGACTATAAGAGTTATAAATCTACATCCGAGTATATCACATCCCTCGAGGATCAGTATAAACAGACAATCCTAGTTAGGATAAGTAATTATGAAGAGGGTTTCACGAATTACTATAGGATACCAGAGAATTATAATAGGGTTATGTATTCGCTTAGAATGTGGATAGATAAGTTATATGGGATATTCAATCCTATCGATATAGATATTAGACAGTTATTCAACATCCTTTCAACTAAGTATATTGATAAGATACTTGATAGGAGTCTAGAGATATTATCAGACGAAAACGATTATGTACTCATTGAGGCATTCAACAATATATCCACACCATACAAAAATATATTGAGGAATATAGATGTAATCCTGACTGTGACTCCGGGGTATATAATTAAACCTAGGTTTAAGAAGGCTATGGAGCTTCTCAAGAAGGACCTGGGTAGGTATATGACTACAGAATATCTATTGGCTGAAGCCGGTGTAGATCGTCTAATTAATGTGCCTCCCTCTAAGAATATTACGGAGTTATCAAATTATATCAAGAATAACTGGAGTAAGTATCAGAGTTTAATCGAGTGATAAAAATCCTTTAACCATTAATATATAGTTCTAATCCTACGCCCCCTTCACCCAGTTTATCCGGATACAATTCTTCTATAACCTTTCTAATTTCATTTCCACTACAATGTATAGGATATATTTTATCAGCACCTAACTCAGCAAGTTTGTTAGCAACCTCTATACATCGTTCTCTAGACGCGCCCATCATGTGGAACCCTCCGATTACAATATAGAGCCTCACACCTAGATCCTTAACAGCTTTCTCAGCTATATTATCTACCCCGGGATGGCTACATCCAACGATTAATATGATCCCCTTACTAGTAGTTAATGCAAGTGCCTGTTCATATATTGGCGTGAGTTCTCCGATTATATAGACTCCAGGAGCAACCTCAGTCGTATCCTCAACTGGAATCGGAGTTAATCCCAAGCCTCTTATCCAGTTAGATAATCTATCATATGTATGCATAGGTATATAGACCTTATAATTTGACTTATATTCTTGAAAGAGTGGTAGACCACCTATGTGATCCCCATGTTCATGACTTAATACAATGAAATCAACCTTACTCAAGTCTATGCCAAGCCTTTCTGCATTATACCTTAAATCGGCTGGATCCGGCCCGGTGTCGAAGAGGATCTTCAACCCCTTATACTCGATATAGATGCTTATCCCCCAGGGATTCCTTAAACCGCTTTTAAATGGATTGTTATCAACTAATACAACTATCTTAATCTCCCCACTGATATTTGACGGAGTCTCTGTTTTACTAGGTGATATGTAGCTACTGGTATTCTCGGTATGGATATATTGGCCCTGCTGAGTCTGTAGGATATTTATATATATTGATAAGCCTGATATTAGGAATAGGATTATAAGCAGGTATAGGATGTTTTTCCTCTCCATCAACCAATTATAATAATGTTATACTTCCAATAATAATCTTTAGAATATAATATAGTCTACTATAATAAATTACTTAAATTGAATGTAGGATATTGAATATGATATAATGAATCAAAGTCTAAAGTTGTTTACTGCTGGGCCTGTGGCGTGTTTCCCTGAAGTCCTCGAGGCTATGGAGACTCAGATGTTTAGCCATAGGAGTAGGGAGTATCAGGAGCTTCATATGGAGACTATAGAACTGTTATCATGGTTCCTTGAGACTAGGAAGACTATATTACTATTCCCAAGCTCAGGGACTGGTGTGATGGAGGCTAGCATTAGGAATGCTGTTTCACATGGTGGTAAGGTCTTAGTCACTATCATAGGCGCGTTTGGAGAGAGGTATGCTGAGGTCGTGGAGTCTAATGGTAGGACTGCTATTAAACTGGAGTTTAAGTGGGGTGAGCCAGTTGATTTAGATAGGCTTAAGGAGGCTCTAGACTTAAATCCAGATATAGAGGCTGTTGCAGTGACTCATAATGAGACGTCTACGGGTGTATTAAATCCATTAAAGGATATCGCTAAGATCGTAAAGAAATATGATAAACTACTGTTTGTAGATGCGGTTAGTTCGATGGGTGCTGCTGACATCAAATTTGATGAATGGAAGATCGATATAGTATTCTCAAGTAGTCAGAAAGCTTTTGGAGTCCCCCCCGGCTTAGCGATGGCTGCATTAAGTGATGAAGCACTCGAATTGTCTAGGAACATGAGTGGTAAGGGGTGGTACTTCGATTTATACAAATATTATAAGGTTCAGCTTGAGAAGAAGAGCACTCCATCCACACCTCCTATTCCACAGATTATAGGTTTGAATGTGATTCTAAAGAAGATTAGGGATATGGGTAAATACAATTGGCTTGATATGTACAGGAGGAGGAGTGAGAGGATTAGAGAAGGAGTTAGGGAGATTGGTTTAAGGCTATTTGCTAAAGAGGGTTTTGAAAGCCCTACTATAACGACTATATATTCTCCAGAAGGTATAGACGGATCTATAATATATGAGGAGATGCGTAAAAGAGGGTTTGAATTGGCTAAGGGATATGGCAGGATCAAGAAGATTACATTTAGAATAGGTAATATGGGCGATATTAAGGATGAAGATATTGATGAGATGCTCAAGAATCTTAGGGAGGTTATAGAGGAGTTGAAGTCTAGATAACTATCTCTTAGACTCCATCTTCTTAATCCTAGTCAGATAACCAGCAACTATATTCCTAACCTTCTTAGATGGAATATTCAGAACCTCCTTAACAAGCTTCTTATTCTCCTCAAAATCCCTCGATACCCTATCCCTATACTTATTATAGATCTCTAGAGCAAGCCTCCTAACAAACTCTGGCTTCGCCCCCATATTAATCAAGAAATTACATTAGACATAATTAAATATTATATTGATTTATAATAACATCCTATAGGATATAGCTTAGACATAAGTATATCTAGATAATTATTCGATACGAAAACATTATAGAGTATCTGGATAAATTAATTACTGGTTATAATGACTATAAACAAGCTATTTAAGGATATTGAGGAGGCAATTAATAGATTATATAGTTATCCCTCGAAGGATGTTATCCTGATTCATCATGACGATGCAGATGGATTATCGTCGGGAGCAATATTATGTAAGTCTTTGTCGGACGCTGGATATAACGTCAAGCTCGTATGCATTGAGAAGTTGATGGATCAAGTTATTAGACATATCCACACGACTTTCAAAGGTAAGGTTATATTCTATGCAGATATAGGTTCTCCACATGCAGATGTAATCTCCAGGTATAACAATAGTGGGAGTCTAGTTATAATACTTGATCACCATGACCCGAGTGAAGCTACAGATGAGATGGTTCTAAATATTAATCCAGAGTTCTATGGATTGGAGGGAGAGGTCGATGCATCAGGCAGTGTCATGGCATATCTATTCTCTAAGTATCTAGATGAATCGAATATATCATTATCTAAAATTGCATTAGTAGGTGCTCAAGAACTTCCTAGTCAAGGTGGTAAGTTAGTGAAGCTTGTGTATGAGGATGTGGATAAAGTTGGGTTGGACATCGATTTAAAGGAGATGTTTAAGATCCTCCAGATTCTAGGGCCAGTAGGCTATTATGAAGATGGACCTAAGTTAGGTGTTAAAGCATGTCTAGAAGGTTTAACACAGGATGTAATGGATAAGTATAGGCTTCTCGAGGAGAGGAGGAGGAATGCGAATAGGAGGATGCTAGCCATATTATATAAATATGGATTGAGGAAGGGTAGGTATATCCAGTGGTTCGATAGCTACAACGTATATAAGGGGATGGGGACGAAGGTAATCGGATCCTTCTGTTCATACTTAAGCTATCAGAAGAGGTTAGTCGATCAAGATAAGTATATAGTTGGGTTTATGGAGATGCCTAATATAATCCCCGGATTAATGGAGCTGGATGGAAGATGGATTAAAGTATCGATGCGTGCACCGGAGAAGCTTAGGAGGCTCATTGAATCTGGTAGATATCCGGGGATTGTAGATGTATTGATAGAGGCTTCTGAGAAGGTTGGTGGAGTTGGAGATGGACATAAGTACGCTGCTTCAGCAGTCATTCCATATGAGAATAGGGATCCCTTCATCCATGAACTAGATAATGCTATCTCAGAGTCTCTAGGTAAATAGTTAATTGAATAATACTGATCTCAGTTAATTTATTTTATTAGGATGTATAAACGTATAATTATAATCCCGGCTATAATAATCCTATTATATCTATATATCACATTTATATCATATCCATTTATCTCATATCATATTAAATCATGTAATGATCTTCAAACTAGATACATAGAGTTTAAACCAATTGAAATAGTATTCTATAGAAGTGGCTTAAAATATAGTCCTCCTGTCTATTGTAGGTTGCCATCAGGATTTAAGAGATCTGGTTCTGAAGTAAAGATAAATTTATATCTATATAATTCATCCAGCTTCAAAGCAGATATAAAATATAGAGTGGTGTTATACTGCAGGGATGGTAACTGTCTTATAACTGTATTTGATAAATTATTGAATGGGTGTAAAGTATCCATACTCGGCCAGTATATAAATGGGACTCGGATTAGGCTTCCAGATCTACATGGTGAAAAGCTGTATGTAGTGGTAGAGGCATTGAGGGACGGTATAGTGGTAGATTATATCATGTCTAATATAACACTAGTATCACATGTAGATGCTGAACTATATTTTGATAAAGAAGTATATAAGGTCGGAGATAAACTAAGGTATACAATAGTTAATACCGGTATAGAGCCTATAATCTTCGGTGTAAATTATATTATATATCGATGGAATAGATCTACATGGATTGTCGATGAGAGGTTAACTCCAAAATGCTGGATAGATATTTTATATGTTCTATATCCAAACTCCTCGAAGACATTCTCGATATCGCTCGATAATGCTGAGCCCGGTAGATATAAGATTGTTAAGGATGTTGAGGGGGAGTATAGTGGTATTAAATGTCTTTTGGAGGCTGAATTTAAGATCATTGAAGGCTGATATTCGGTATAATATATCTTGAGATTAAAGAATGTGATACACTAAATTTAGTATTATAGTAATTTAATTTTAGCCTAAGTCGATCCGGGTTGATGGATATGAAGATTAACTTGGTTGAGGACCTGGAGTATGTTAAATATGCTATTAGGGATCTAGTTCCTATCGCAGAGGATCTAGAGCGTAGGGGGATGAGGATAATATATTTGAATATAGGTGATCCACTTAAGTATGATTTCCAGACTCCCAAGCATATTATTGAAGCAGCTTATAAGGCTATGCTGGAAAATAAGAATTATTATGGCCCTTCACACGGCTTGAGGGAGTTGAGGGAGGCTATAGCAAGGCATGAGAAGTCTATGAATAATGTTGATTTAGATCCAGATGATATCATAATTACATTAGGCGTCTCCGAAGCAATA
>Ga0190309_1000486_pt1 | contig 11300 bp, 17 predicted proteins | sample 48700767_MG_FD_161656 | JGI IMG/M metagenome (GOLD analysis project Ga0190309, IMG submission 161656) | Hydrothermal vent sediment bacterial communities from Southern Trench, Guaymas Basin, Mexico - 4870-07-6-7_MG | ecosystem: Environmental > Aquatic > Marine > Hydrothermal vents > Sediment ... | reverse complement strand
ATGGGTTTCACCGTGAAATAAGTTTTAAAAAGGGGTATATATGGGTTATGTATTCCCACGGGGGTTATTCTTTTTCAGACTAATTCAATTCAAAACGGATTAGCGAAAACTATTAATTCAATCCAAAACGGATTAACAAGTGAGGAGGTGAGGTAAAGAGAAATGGCAACCCCAGAAATAAGACTAAAACCCGTAGACATAGTGGTAAGAAAATGGGCTGACAGAGCAAAGGCTGGAGTAGAGCTATACAGAGAATTCACCAGATCGCCTAAGAGAGATCCAACTGCTGCTGCAGTCGCCATGAAGGAGTCTCTGATCGCCAAGATGTCCAGCAGGGAGACATGGGATAAATGGGAGTCAAGGCTACGTAATGTCGGATTCAACGGCTGGCTCTACGGAGTCCAGACCAAGGGTGTCCAGAGATTTCCACAAGGTATAGATGCTGGCGTCGGCTACTTTGAGCAGTTCTACAGCCAGTTTTCGAGACACCTAGCGGCTGGGTTGGCTCAGGTGTATTCGATGCCTAAGAGGACTCTAGAGGATAGCATTAACAGAGCGGCGGCTATGATTAGGCATAATGCGAAGTTCAAGTTCCAGAAGAGGCCGCTGACGGCGGGAACCTAAGCCTGCCGTTTCACCGTGAAACACGGAGGTGACGTTGGGTGGCTAGGAGCGTGATCCTTGATAAATACCTCGCAGACGGTACTACGTATAAGACGCATGAGAGAGAGGCGTGGATAATCCAATACATAGGTACTGACAGCTCAAGCGCCGGTAAGCTGGTGATAGACAATAAGCCAACCGGAAATATAGTAACGACTGTGGCTCCGTTAAGGCAAGTGGCGACCAACCTTCTAGGTCCATTAAACCTCGGAGACCTCTACTATGTCGTGCCGTCTGAAACCGAGATTTACTGGGATGGTGCCAGCGGAAGCGTATGTAGAGTACTTGGAACCAAGATAATCTTGGAACCCGGGGAGACCCTCGGAGAACCCTATATAACCAGATTCAAGAGACAAAACTATGAGTACATCACCTATGTCGAGGACAGCTACAGTCATGGAACCGATACTGCGTGGACTGCCGATGATGAGAACGAGGTCTATTCTTTGACCCCATCCACGATCGAGAAGTATGTCTTTGACGGTCCCGTGATGGTCGACGTGGATAATGTTTCCGGCGGTATGGATGAGAACTACTTCTATCTCAGATTCTACTTGGATAACCTTCCGATCGAGAACATCTATGGAACCAACATTTACGGCGGAGTAGATGTAATGAGCATGCCTAGACCGCCAAACACCACGGATGGCATGGTGCCATTCACCCTCAAGGAGACACCCATAGAGGTTCTCGGAGACCACACCCTAAGCATCAGAGCCATAAACGTGAGCGGTGGGTCGATATCGCCTACAAGTGGAGCCAGTATTACGGTAACGGTTACGGCGATCGTCAAGTACTTCAAGCAGATAAGCTAGAGGTGATGGCATAAGATGGCGTTCTACGCCTTCAAAACCATAGACGTTGGGACGGTTGCCACGGGTGCTAGTACGGAGAAGACTTGGACGTTTGACGACGACTACACCATCCACAAGATCAAGTTTATTGAAAAGAGTGGTGGAAGCCTGTACCAGTACGAGGTTACGATAAGCATAGACAACTATGTGATCACCAAGGATGTGGTTTCTGCTAGTGTATTCGTCGGAACATGGGATCAATTGCCAATCCTCGATATTTCGGTGAAAAAGTCGCAGGTGATTAAGTTCAGTATAGAGAACGGCGAATCAGCCGATAGGAACTGCTATATCGTGCTGGAGCTTCACAAGTAAAATCCACCATCTCCTCAAAACCTCCCCTATTTTTTTATTCTAGTTTCACCGTGAAACGCTTGGAGGAGTGAGGGTAATGGTCAAAGTCCTGAAAGAAGAGTATCGGTTTCCAAGGATAGCGGCTTCAGCAACCGATCAGAAATTCACCAGAATCCTAGAGCCTCAGCCATGCAGAATAACCGAGATCCACACAACTGGAGGATCATCAACAAACTATGACGTTTACATCTATGATGAGGAAGACTATGACAACATAAACTTGATTTACTCGAAGACGGGAATAAACCTCGAATCTCATGAGAGACTCAGCAAGGGGGTATTCGCCTACAATTCAGAAAAACGCTACATATTCTTCCTCATCAACAACAACGATGGCACCAACCCATTAGACCTGAAGGTGAAGATAGTCTATGAACTAGTCGAAACAAAATAATACATGGGGGCGTGAGGTCGTGTCCATAACCATAGACGTGGACATAAAGGAGATCTATAAATTGCTATGCTCTAAGTGTAAGAAGAAGGTTAAAGCCCTAGTCATGCAAAAAGTATCTGAGAAACTGGCAGAACAAGTATTGGAGGAGAAGTAGCATGTCTCCAGATGCTCCCGACTACACGCTGTTATCGGATGTTAATGTGGTCGGCTCCGTTACCCTAGACGTTAATGTGGTCGGGAGCGTCACCATAAACGCGAATATTACTGGCGTCGAGTCTGGGGTAACCTTTGACGTGAACATAGCCCACTCGGATATAACTTTGGATGTGGTGATAACTAATGCCACCGTAACCCTGAACGTGAACATAACCAACGAGTTCCTACAATCATCTATGGTTAGACCCGTTCTCGCATTCGTGAGAGACATGGCGAGCAGGGTTGATATGGGGGCGGACTACCCGTTTCCAACGCAGGATTTCACCTTGGCGTTCAGGATAAAGTGGCAGGCTTCTGCGACTAAGGTCTTATTTAATAAGGATAATCCTTGGTGGAACTATGGTTTCTTGATCCGAGTCAATAGTGATGGAACCGTAACTATTGTGATAGGGGATGGCTCCACCCATGAAGTCTTAACCACCGTGAACGCCATCCAGAGAGGGGAGTGGATAACGCTTGGATTCGTCTTCTACCTATCAAACGGGCAGATCATAATCTACCAGAATGGCTCACAGTTGGAGACCCTCAACCCAACCCTGACCTCGATAGCCTATGACAATTCCTCGACCACGATAGGCTACACCACGGATCTCAGCTTCTCGGGTTTCATATCCCACTTTGCGGTTATGACTACGGTCTCTGGGGCGTGGTGGCATCAACAGTTCCACCAAAACCCAGATCAGCCTCCTCCAACAAATCCACTCGAAACCTACTACAACTTCATGGAAGGCGAGGGAACGCTGATCAAGGATCGTGGGGTTGGAGGCCATGATGCCACGGCCGTAAACTGTATGTGGATGTCTTCTCAGGGCTCGGCTCCAGCCTTGGTGAACGTGAATCTAATCGCATCCCAGATAACTATGGACGTTAATGTTACCAACTCGGTTCTCAACATCCAAGGGAACGTGGAGATAACGAATGCCGAGCTTAACATCAGGATCACGGCACAAGACATAAACGTGGAAGTCATCAACCCGACGAACTGGAGAGTGGCCTTCGGCTCTCCAACCCTCCTCCCAGAAACCTTCTCGGACACTGTGTCTGGGGGAACCTTGGAATATAGCGTATGGAGCAAATCGATAACAGAGGGCGTTAGGCATGTTATGCGGATAACGCTTATATTGTATAACCCATCCACCTATTGGTCTCCATACGACGTGGTGATCCACGTGATAGCGGATGGCTCAGATGTCATCAACTATAGGATTTCGGACAGCCACTACTATCTCGGTGCTGGATTCTTGGAGGCGTGGCTAAGCGGTAAATCTCCAGACCTATATGTTCTAGACCCTCAAGACCCCGCTCCAGTAAAGGTTCTATGGATCAAGACTGGAACCACGGCTCCCACGTTTGACGGCTCTCCATGGACTGCGACCACGGCTCCAGACATCTATGCGATTGGAATCCTGATAGATATTCCGTTCGACTTCACCGACAGCGCCGAGATAAGGGTTTCAAACACGCCGTCTGGAAACCCAGACATATATGTTAGGGGGGCTGTCTTCTATGGAATATACAAGTAGGCTGATCGGAGAAGGTAGAGCCAGATTCGATGGGAAGGTGAAGATAACGAAGGAATACTTAGTTGAGATCAAGCTGGATGGTAGAAGATACGTGGATATATTTGTTGTGGATAGTTCTGAAACGCTTGAGAAACTGGTGCGTGATAGGATTAAGAAGCTTAGGGGATGATATATGCGATCGCTGGTCGCCATAATCTTGTTTCTGACATTATCTTCAACGCTGACCTCCTACACCATGCTCTCCACTCCTCACGTGGCTGATGATACTATAGATTGCTGTGACTGGGCTAGAATCTCATGGAACAGCTATCTGCTTGAGAATAACGTTTGGGGTGATAGGAGCGCCGAGGTATGCTCGTTTACTGGGGGTTTGGCTGGATGGTTTTGGCGTAAGCCGTTTCCATCCACTCACCCAATATATCCCGAGATCATCTATGGTAAGAAACCGTGGCTCAGGCATTCTACCACCAGCATGCTACCCGTGAGGATAAGGGAGCTACCGAGCCTAATCATAGAAGTTGATTACACCACGATAGCGAGAGGCAAGTATAACGTGCTAATAGACATCTGGATAACCCGCAATAGGAGAGCCGATCCCAAGTCGATCACGGCCGAGATAGGCATATACCTGAAGCTCCATAAATCTCCACGTGACTGCGAGCTGGTTGAGATAGATGGCCACTACTACTGTTATAGGGTTACTCAAGGCGGTGCTGGATCTAAACTATACCAGTTCATGCTCCTCGACCCTCCACCCGAGAGGTTGGACTTGATGAAATTCATCAGATTCACGGGCTTGGATAGAGACCTATACGTGGCGTCCGTGGAGTTTGGAAACGAGGTTTGGTGGGGCTATGGAGTCACCATAATCAAATATTTTAATGTCACGGCCATAGACCCATAGGGTGAGGAAATGACCCTCTACGTGATAGACTTAACCGTTCCAAAAAACACCCAGCAAACGTCTCCAAAAGAGGAGACCGTGAAGATAGAGGAGGAGGTGATCGTGTCAATAGAATGCCACTTCCCACCCGGGTGCCGTGGAATGGTCTATACCGCATGTTATTATGGTGAAGAGCAGTTGTTTCCTAGGCCCTATGGATCCTACTTACATGGTGACGGCGAGACAATTAAATGGAGTGAGTATTATGAGTTGCCTCACACTCCCTGTGTCTTGACTATTCGTGGATGGAGTCCGGGGACAAATTATGATCACACCGTTACTTGGAGAATTAACGCCTTACCGAAATGGACTGTGTTTTGGTGGCTTCCTCTCCGACGCTTATTAAACTTTTTAATTCGAGCCATCACCATGTTTAGTAGAGGAGGTGGGAAATAATGGCTGAGGAGAAGCCCAAGGCAAAGATAATCCGAGTATATGAGACCGTCACCTTTGATCCAGAGGTTGGCACTAGGAGAGTGGTTGATGTCAGGTTCGAGTATCCAGTTGGCTCCGGGAACTATCATGATATAACGATCCCGCTTGAGGAATATACTCCAGAGGAGGCGGAGAGAAGGGTTAGGGAATGGGTTGAGAAATACGGTAGCATAGTCGGAAAGACGCTATAGCCGTTTCACGGTGAAACAAGATGGGCTGGCTGAAGACTATAATCGACTGGCTTGAGGAGCAGGACTGGGGCATATTCAACTGGCTACGAGACACCTTAATTGTAATACTCGACTGGCTCCAAGATCTGGCCGAGGAATGGCTCGGATGGCTCATAGATCTCGGCAAGTGGATAGGCGATCATTTTTGGCGCTTCTATAAGCTGGTGGTTGATTGGTGGGATAAGCTCTGGAAAATCCTATGCGATTACTGGAACCGCTTCATGGGTCTCGTAAGCGATTTGTGGGATGGTTTGGTTGCGTGGGTTGATATTTGGTGGGATGAGATTACGGACTTTTTCTACTACACTTTACCCGACTTATTTGATGAGTTGGGGAATATTTGGGATCAACTGGATAAGATCTTCAGCGAATTATGGAGCGATTTCTACGACTTCATCCAGAATATTTGGCCTAATTTCAAAGAATTCGTCGAAAACAGCATAAACGACCTAAACAATTTCATCGAGAACCTCCAAGAAGACCTCTCGAAAGCCCTTGAATCACTCTCAGACCTTCATGATCAATTTTCAAATTTTGTTTCAAATGTTTTCGACGAATTCAAGAAAAAAGTTCTAAGCGATCTCTCAAACCTATCAAAAACCATCTCAAACGTGGTTCTCCCATCCATAGACTGGCTATCCGAGAAGCTTGGAAAAATACCAGACCGCTTACTGGAGCTTATAACCACTCCAGACGAGATTAAAGAAGAATACCCAGCCCTAGAAACCGTCATGCTCGAATACACCAAGCAGAGAACGGGTGGAACTTCACCGTATCAGATTGAATTACCGCTTGAGTGGAGAACAAAGCTCCGTGGATCGCCTGAAGGATGGCTTGAAGCTCTACTATTCTTCCTGTTACCCGGCTTTATAGACAATCTTCAAGGACTCTGGAAATGGTGGGAATACGGTTCACATCTGGTAGAAGGTCGAGATGAGTTGCCGGATTTTAGGCCCACAAGCCTACAGGAACTGATTAACGGAGTGGGATGGGTTATCGGATCGCTTGAAGCCATGATCCTCGGGGCCATAAGAGAAATCTCTGTTAGAATGCCGGATGGATCAACCCTAAGTCTCGAGGAGGCCGGAGTATCCGATCCAGAGGCTATTGCTGGAGTGTATGGAACTCCGCCTTGGGGGCCATACTATGTTCTCACCTATAAACCGTATGCGATTTACTGGATAATTCATCCAATGGTTGACGGCTGGAGAGTCATATATGATCCCGAGAAAAAGGTTTGGAGGGTTGAGCGGGTGGGTGCAGAAAAGTGTAGAGAAGTATTACTTAAAGCCGGTATAAGGTTTGCTGGAGGCGGAGGTGGAATGACTTGAGCTGGATGAGGCGAATAAAGGGAGCCATAGGAAGGATAGCCTCCTCAAGGCTTGGAAGAGTGTTTGGAAAATACTTGGGTTACCAGATGGCCGGATTAGCGGTTGGAACCGGATTCGAGATCGCTTCACTATTTACCATGGAGGCAACCCTCCAGCAGGCTTTAGCCGATATGGGTAAGGCTTTGGAGGATTTGGGTAAGCAGATACAGGATAACAGTAAGGTTTTAGAGGGTATTAGAACCGCCTATCTCAGAAACTTTGTTGTGGGTAGCTTTCTCGGCAGGTTATCTAATCGGATTGCGGGTATGCTTAGGGCTAGGCGATGGCTTGGATGGTTCACGGGGTATATCGTTTTTGTGGAGTTCAGCATGTTGGCGACCGAGTTATATCAAGTCATTTACCAATATGTTTTGGCACGTATGCAGAGATTCGCCATGATAAGCCTTGGGAACTTTCCGGGCGAGATGGAACATGACATCCAGTATGAGCGACTATATCAAGCCTATCGAGAAAACCCGGAAGAAATGGCTAAGCAGGCTCTAAAAGAATTCCTAGACCTCCAGCACGACTTGAACTTGATAGCCTCGTTCTTTGACACGGTTGGAGCAAACTCCGCCTTGGGCCATTGGCTCGGCTTCAGATCCGTCGCCAGAATGGTAACCAATATTTCATGGAGCCTCGGTATTGGATGGCTTTCATGGATTGCGGTTGGACCCGGAATGCGTTATAGTATCGCTAGAGGGTTGGAGAAATTCTATAGAGAGAAGATCAGACCAGAGGAATTCACCCGTGAAATGGTTGCACGATTCTTGAGGAGACATATCATAGATGTCGGCGAGGCAAAGGAGATCTTGGCCGATCTGGGCTGGAGAGACGATAGAATCGAGAAGATTATCGAAGACGCATGGGATTATCCGTCTAGAAGCGAGTTACAGGATTTGTATGAGGATAAGATCATAACGGATGAAAAATTAAACGAATGGTTCATGAAGCTAGGCATACATCCAGAGATTCGAGATGACATGCTGACTCTCACCATTAAAAGGGCTACTTCATCCGTTATGAAATCCTATATCTCAGCCGTCGAATCCAATTATCTTAAAGGCTATCGTAGCCTTGAGGAGTTGAAGAATGCATATAACTTGACGATAAGCAACGTGAACGTGGACGATCTAAGAGCATTAACCATAGCCGAAAAGGACTTCGGAGAGCGAAACGATGAGAGGGTTAAGACCCTGATAGAAGCCTTTAGGGATGGAACCATAGACGAGGAGACGTTTAGAGCCAGATTAGCGGAAATAATAGTTAGACCAGAAGTTTTAGAAAATCTGGTGGCGCTTGAGAAGCAGAGGAAACAACCCAAGATAAGAGTAGAGCCCACCGAGACCCTTGAGCGTAGGCTTAGACGGTTGGAGAACAGGCTTGAGATCCTCCAAATCCAGTACAGATACCAGTCGAAACTCCGTGAGCAAGACTTGGCCGTTATGGATGCCAGAATAACCCGCACTAAGACCCGGTATGATGCCATGATAGAGCGGATACGGAGATTAGCGGAAATAAGAGTCGAATCAATCTTAGCAGAAGCTCAAATTTCAGCCGGTTATGATGTTGAGAGAACAGAAGCGAGGATAAGGGAATTAACGGCTGTAACGGAGGCTCAGATAAGCAGGCTTCAAGCAGAATTAGAAGCCATAATCAAGGCTTTAGAAGAGGAGTTCGAGACGTTTAGAACCGCCACCACTTATGAGGTTCAGGCCAGAATAAGATATTGGCAAGTTAAACTTGAGGAGGCTTCACCTGATCAGAGGCCGATTATCGAGGCCAAGATAGTATTGCTACAAGAGTTGGCGGCTTTAAGCGTTGCAGAGAGGGAGCAGAGGGTTAGAACCGTTATTGAGCGCTATAAGGCTCGGTATAACGCAAGGATAGAGGAGCTTAAGGAGAGGCTTGAGGCTCGGGTGACGTTTCTCCGTGAAACGGCCGGACTGTCAAGAGATGAGGCCTTAGCCAGAGCCAGAGAAATGGCCGAACGAATCAAGGCTGAAGCCGAGGAGAGGATTAGAGAACTTGAGAAGCGTAGAGACGCAGAATTAAAAGAACTTGAAGAGCGTAAGAAAAAACTTGAACTACAGTATGATCGGAGACTAGAGGAATTAGAGACACGAATACGTCAAGTAAGGGAAGAGCTAGAAATAGTGAGAGAAGCATTACAGAAAATTTCACGGTGAAACCCCATGAGTCCAGAGTTTATCGGATTGATTCCAGAGGAACTGCTTCACCTGAAAAGAAGAGAGAGTTTCTCTTATGGCTTCTAGCTCTTCCCCTTGACGTGATGACCAAGAAATATATTCTGATCGACTGGTGCCGTTATGTGGGAATAGACCTAACAGAGGAAATGGTGGATATAGTTACCGGCGGTAGAGCGGATGAAACCAGAGGATAGTGGGCGAAGTGGGACTGAAGTCGAGTTTTGGGCGCAAAAGGGTTAGGTCTAACACGCCGAAAAATGCGTTTCAGGGGATCTATGGGTGTTTTCAAAGTGGCCACCCATAATAATGTTTAAAAGCTATGGTGCAAAACCCTCAAATGACAAAGAAAAACGATAGGAGGGTTCTGAACCCATGCCGGCGACCGAGTGGATACGTCCAAGATACCCTCACATGGGGCCTTGGGAAGCCTCTATTTGGAGCGACTTCCTGCGTAAAACAGATCTAAAGTTCATCAAGATCGATTACGACGTGAAGGTTGGGCCGGGGAACATCCCACCTGGCATGGAGGAACTAGCTAAACTTACGGGAATGGATGTATTAACCAAATTGCGGATAGATGCGGTTGGAGAAACTGAGGACGAGATCTGGATATTTGAGGTCAAGCCCAGAGCTGGTAGAAGCGCACTAGGCCAACTATTAGCGTATGCCGACTGGTATTATCAGGAATATAGACCCAAGAAACCCATTAGATTGGCTGTGGTCTGTAGGGATGTGGATCGGAACATGTTGGAGCCTTATAGGCGTAGAGGCGTTAAGGTGTTTCTGGTGTAATACTCCTGTTTCCTATGGCCATAACGGTTAAATACTATTGGCCACACATAAAATACGAGAAAAATGGGTGGAAGCATGTTGACCGTGTATGTTAAGCTTTGGAGGATCGATGGGCAGAAGCAGACCCACATCAAGGGCAAAAGCTTCAAGATTTCAACCGTAGATGATGTTTCAGAGGTTGAGTGCTGGGTTGGCGAAACCATCCTAGAACTACTGAGAAAGGAGGTTGAGAATGTTGAACATCCTTGAAGCAATAAAAAAATATCGTAGCCACCTAGAGAAGGCGAACGCATACGGTAGAATAATCGGAACCGCACTAGTTGATGCCCTCAAAACAATCGTACCCGACATAGATTTTACAATTGGATGGACTGAGGCAGGGGTGGACACCATTTGTCTATGGAGTGATAGCCACGACGTACAACATAAAAAATGGTATAAGAGGAGATACACCCGCCTAGAGTCACTTATAGTAGAGATATTTCCAGAACTCGAACGCCATGTCGATACACCATTTGGCGTGTTTCTAGACCCTGAAGAGGCTGATAGGGCAAGGTCTGCCTTGGAAAAACTTAGGGGTGAGAAAGATGAGTGAGGTTGAGGTTAAGCCTAAAGCATTTCACGGTGAAACCCTGATCGCAGACTACCTCCTACAAAAACATCAAGAATCACTTGAGAAACTATCGATGAAGAAAGAGAATGAAATATGGGTACATGAACTCTGCGAATGCAGTCTAAAGAGAGAGTGGAGGAGGAAATTGCCTTGGCTTGAAGCTTCATCTCCTCAAATGGTTATAGGAGACTTTCTTCATCGAGGATTCCTATCGTGGCTGAAGGAGTCTGGATTCTATGAAATCGAGGTTGAACTACAGAAAGAGTTCAACGGATACATAATCAAGGGAAGAGCAGACGCCATATCAGACGAAGAGGTGTTGGAATTGAAATACATGGGCGGGTTCAGAGAGAGGAAACCATTAGAACACCATGTTCTCCAGCTTAGGATATATTTGTGGATGGCCGATAAATATCGTGGGAGGCTGGTTTACATGACTCCAGACGGATTCGCAGAGTATCCGATAAACGATCCAATATCAGAGATGGAGCTGGTAGAACTATTTGAAACCCAGAAGTCGCCACGATGGGAGGAGTGGGAATGTAGCTACTGTCCCTACAAGAATTGGTGCGGTGAAGCCGTGTTTCACCGTGAAACAGGAGGGAGAAGAAGATGAAAAGAGTAGTTATGGAAATGGTCGTGGTCTTCAAAAAGACTCCTACAATAGGCGAGTTGGCGACCCTTATGGATGATTTGCGTGCCTTCA
>Ga0190309_1000484_pt1 | contig 11309 bp, 17 predicted proteins | sample 48700767_MG_FD_161656 | JGI IMG/M metagenome (GOLD analysis project Ga0190309, IMG submission 161656) | Hydrothermal vent sediment bacterial communities from Southern Trench, Guaymas Basin, Mexico - 4870-07-6-7_MG | ecosystem: Environmental > Aquatic > Marine > Hydrothermal vents > Sediment ... | reverse complement strand
CAATGTAATCCTTTTATTTGGGCGATTAATTGGTTTGAAACACCTTGTTGGACTTCTGGGATAGTGCAAGGTTGTGGTTTATTAGATGAAGAAGGAAATGTTATAGAAGGTGGATTAGGGCATTCATTTAGTGATGCTTGGATAGGTGATGAAAGATTGAGATGGTTGATATCTTATAAAGGACAAAAAGAATTATATTGGTTAAAATGTTCTGATTTTGCAGAATATAAGATTGGTGATAGGGTATTCATACAGAAACAAGGCCTTTCTAAAGCTTTAAATTATGATGGAACTGAAGCAGAACCTGATCCAGCTTGTAGATGGCCTTATCCCCATAAAAGTGAACTTCCAATGAATCAAGAAGATGGTAGCCCACCTATATTAAGTGATTCTAATGTCACATATACGCTTGACCCATCAAATGATGTAATAGTGCCACAGAAATTTTATGCATAGGTGATTTTTCATGCCAAGATTGGAAGCGGAAGACGCAACATATCCAATAATGAGACATGATTTTAAGTGGGCTAAAATATTAGAAATTGATTATGAAACTGATACATGCAATATTGTTATAGTGGATAAAGATAAAGCAGAAACTTCTGAAACTTATGAAAACGTACCGATTTTTTATCACTGTTTTCCTAATGTTGAAAAAAGAGATAATGGTGCATTAGAAGGTGCATCTTCAGCATTTGCTAGGAATGATTTTGTATTAGTAAGATTTGAAGATGATAGTCCAATAGTTGTCGCAAGATTGGATGGTTTAGTGCCATGTTTAGATGTTATTTTGTGGGGAGATAAAGCTTATGCAGTTCCTAATCTTAATGAAGTATGGGACAGAACTGTTTGCCAAACTGCTTGTCCAGTTGATCAACGATTCAATTATCTTTTTTCTAATACATTTAAATTTGATGATCATTTTATAACAATAATTCAAACTTTCTCCATTGGAATTTTTAGTGCAGCGCCTTCAATGTACGGAAATGCGCATTATGTAGAAATAAGGGATAGTGAATTATATATTTTAACGGAAAAAGGAGTTATATTGAGTGATTCTTTCGATGGTTATTGGCTTGATTATAATAATAAACATATTTGTGTAATTAAGCGAATATATAGGCCAAAAATTGGATATTTAATTTCCTTGTCAAGATATCATCCAGATGGAACATTTGCAAATGAAGATAAACTTATAGTTGCTAAAGATTATAAATTAGGAAATTATGATTTGAACCATTATAGATTGTTATGCGATAAACATGGGAATATATATGCTTATAGTCCTCATCATCCTGATCATTATTCTAGAATATATTATAGGACAATATGGCAAAGCTTTCCAGAAGGATGGCAAGAAATAAAGATTGATGAAAATCCAAATCCTTTTAGGGGCAATTATTTGAAAACCTTTGAACAGGATATTTATAAACATGATATAATAATTGATGAATATCCTAAGATAATAGAAGATTCAGAATGTCATCCTATAGATTGTAATATAGCGATTGAAGAGAATTTTAGTGTTCCTACCGTTTGGACTGGTCTCGATTGTACTTATCCTTATTTAGGTAATTATCATAAAGTTGATGGTGGTTGGGTTATAATTACTTATAGAGAATATCTTAAATGCTTAGATGATACTACCGCACAATTTCAAAGATTTTATCATGGAGCTAATTGTGAAGAAGGTGAAATATTGGTAGAAGGCCCAATTCGTACTGTATATGATTGGGATTTTTGTGCAGATTGCGAAAAAAATGTTTGGCTTTGGTATCAAGATGGAACAACTGGTTGTGATCCTGCAATATATATAGAACCAGAATGTAATGGGAAAAGCCCATATGATAATGAATATCTTATAAAAATACCATATCTAGAAGATGGTATTTTTGCAGTAACTAAATATAATTGGTGTCATGGGCCAAATAATTTTGATAAATATATGCTTATAAAAACACCAGAATATCATATAGATAAAGAATTATCTGAAAATCCATTTGAAGAAGCATTAAATAAAGGCTTATTTTATGTTTGCCATTCCGAATTGGGAGATAAGAACGGTGATAAATGGATATTTGATAGTAAGTATATTGATAAAGAAGAATCTTATTTCGAATATACATTAAAAAAGAATGGCCAAATAGTGGATATAGAAATAGAAAATGATTTTGAATATTGGATACTAACTTTGAACAGATTGATTAAGACTTTACAACAGTAAATTTTAAACTTCTTGGTATTTTTGGATAAAATTTTAATAATGCCAATTGTCTCTTATGATTTAATATAAACTTACTACTGGAATGAAATCCTACTTTTAACCAAGTATTATTTTTTACTAAAGCATTAGTAATTTGTATCAATCCATATTGCATTGCCAAATTATCTAATAATCGCAAATACATTAAATAATTTTCTTCATCAATTTCACATTTAATACCTAATTCAACTTTATATCTAGCATTAGGATAAACAATTATTTTATTTATATTTAAAGATTCATCACTATTAGTTCTAAATTCAGGTATCAACCTTTTTTGCACTTCATTCATATCTGTAGTAATATTAACAGTAGTATGGTCTTTCCACACTTCAATTTCACTATTTTTGATAGAAGCATAGCAAATTAATTCTTTATCACTTATCTTTTTAGGTATTAGTTCTTCACTTTTGACAATGATTTTGTTCATAAAATACCACCCCAATTTCTGGAAATTTCAATAATTTTATACGCCATTTGTTTTGCAATTTCTGCATTAACATTCCTTTTTCCTTCTTCAGTTTCCATTTCTGGCACATAGACTTCTTCAAATGGAAGATGAAATTCATCTAAATACTTTTTTATATAATAAACAATTTCTGCATCTTCTTTTTTATTTCTAATTAAAAATGTATAAATGTCATATTTAACTATGTTATACTTTGTTTTATTGTAAATTAAATTAAAATATTTTTTTTCTAAAGTTATTTTACTATATGCTAAAGAATCAATAAATGTTCTATCTGTAATAATTGAATAATTTTTCCAGATATCAAATTTAAAATGTTCCATTTCATTGATTAACCATTCCCATCTAAAAGTCATTTCTTGATTGGAATATAATAGAGTTTTGGCATCTTTTTGTAGAATATCTAAAAATAAAGTAGCTACTTCGGGAAGGAAAACAAAGCCCTTCAATAAATCATTTTCTTTTAATAAATTGAATAATGTAGTTTTTCCAACATTATGGCTTCCAGATAATGAAAAAATCATTTTGTTTCACCCGCTTTATTTATGATTATGAAATTTTTTGGCAATGATTTTTTAATTCGTATCATGTATTTGGATTTAATTTTTATTTTATCTAACATTTTTCTAAACATAAATGCTAATGCATTTAATCTTTCGCAATCGTCAGATTTGAAAACTATCCAAATATTTACAATATTTTTTTTGTCATTACCTAATCCTACAAAGATATCTTTGTTAGAATCTATTAGTAATCTTAGTGGAAATAAACTAAATGGATTAATTAAATCGGTAACACAAATAAGCAAAAATTTGTCTTTCATTTTGTCTCCTTGTTATCTTTTAATAAAATTTCATATAATTTTTTTAAACAAGTTTTGTAAGATTTGTTAACTATTATTGGATCTACATAATCTTTCACCTTTCATTGTTTTCTTCCTAAATATTAATATCACTTCTACAATAAGATAAAAGAATCTTTGCAAATAGTGCCCTCATTCTAATTACCCTATTATTAGAATGAACAGCTCTTTTAATACATTCTTCTAAAGATAGATTACGTTCTTTACACCATTGCTTCAATAAATTTTTATGCATAAATTGAATTTGTTGAATATAACTCATTTTGCCTCCTTACTATTTTTCCCTTTCTTTCAAGGCTTCTGTGACTACGTTAGGAATATTTTCAATTCTTCTTTCTTTTTCATAACCTTTAAATACATCAATCAATATTCCATTGGCTATTAGTTTTTCTCTAAAATGATTAAAAAATTTTTTAATTTCCTTTTCGGAACTACTTTGGTAAATGTAAGTTTCTTTCTTATTCGATATAAATACTAATCTAAAATCATCACACCATCTTTTAATGCAAATAATGTTTCCATTGGCTATATTTAATAAATTTCCATTTTGACAAATAATCCACATAGCTTAAACTCCTTTGTAATTTTTGTAATTTTTTAATGCTAATTTCAAGTATTCTTTCATAACATTATCATTCAAATATCCATCAAATTCCGTACCAATTTTCTTTTCAAATATCGCTTCGCCAGCTACTGCTTTCCAAATGTCATCTGTTTCTCCGTGAGATATTCTAATACTCAATTTTCCCCATCTATAGCGCACATAAACCATTTTACCATTTGTTAATTTAATTTCCCATTGACTAGGACAGCATTCACATGTCCTTTTGATGTACTGTATTTCCAAATCAGAATTAGAATCATAAATTTCCTTTAGAGATTTCTTTTCAATGCCTTCAATATAATCTAATGCAAATTTAACTCCATCGATAAATGACCTATTCCAAATATGCTTTTCATCTTCTAATTCTTTACATTCTCTCCTTAATTTTATAAATCTTTTCATTATTGCAAAAAAATCTATCTTCATTTTTAAGCTCCTAATTTAGTTTATTTACTATGTAAATCAATATAATTAAATATAAGATGCCGAATATTATGGCTTTCATTTTATTTTTCTTCTGGAAATAATCCCCAATAAAATCGACCCCAATAGTTATTTAATACATCAAAAGCTTTCATAGGAACTTCACAATTTTCAAAGGAATTAGTTTTTTCGTTATATTGGCCTAATTTAATGCCAAGTTTTTCTAAAAATTCTTTATCTTTATAATCGGCTATTATCCATCCTTTATATTTCATTTTTTTTCTCCTATTTTTCAAAACAAAATTCAAAAACTTCTTCTATACTTTTAACAAATTTGATATTAATCTTAGATTTTGTTTCTTCATCTATATCCGCCAAATCAAATTTGTTTCCAACTGGAATTAAAACATTTTTAATTCCTTCTCTAACAGCAGCAGTTATCTTTTCCTGTAATCCACCAATTGGCAATACCTTTCCAGTTAAACTCAATTCACCTGTCATTGCGATATCTTCTTTAACTTTTTGTTGCTTAACTGCCGATAATACAGCAGTTGCAATAGCAATTCCAGCAGAAGGCCCATCCTTTGGAACAGCTCCTGGTATAGCATGAATATAAATATCAACATCATTTGGCCAATCTTTATATAATCTTTTAACATTGGCAATGGCAATATTTACACTTTCCTTAATAACATCTTTCAAATTACCACTTATATGAATTTTTTGTTTTTCCTCTTCTTTTGGAACTAATGTTACTTCAATAGGCAATATACTACCACCAGTTCCAGATACTGCTAGACCATTTACAATGCCAATTCCTTCCAGTTTATATTTATAAATTGGCTTTTGCAAATAATATTTTACATCATCTTTTGTTATTACTTCTTTTTTAATTCCTTTTTCAAAGTAATCTTTCAATACTTTCCTTAAAATAGTCCTAATTTTTTCATCTAGCTTTCTAACGCCAGCTTCATTAGTATATTCCTTGATAATTTTAATAATAGCTTCATCTTCAAATCTAACATCAAATAATTCACCAATTCCAACTTCCTTCCTTTCTTTTGGAATTATATAGTCCTTTGCAATATATAATTTTTCAATATCTGTATAGCCGTTTAATTCTATAACTTCTAATCTATCCAATAAGACAGGATTAATATTTTCAATATAGTTACCCGTTAAAATGAACAATACATTGCTTAAATCAAATGGTACTTCTACCCAATGATCCCTAAATTCATTATTTACAGCAGGGTCAAGGATTTCCATAAGAGCAGCTTCGATTGATCCATGAATACTATGTTTTGCAACTTTATCAATTTCATCTAGAATAATAACAGGATTTTTACTTTTTGCTAAATGGATTCTTTGCATTATTACTGATGGTTGTGATCCAATGTACGTTCTACGGAACCCTTTTAAATAATGTGGATCAGAAACTCCGCCTAATGATATTTGAATACATTTTCTTCCCAATGCTTTAGCAATAGATTGTGCCAAAGTTGTTTTCCCCGTACCCATACTGCCAATAAAGGTTAATACATTAGATTTTGGCCCTTTTATTTTCCAAACAGCCAAATATTCCAAAATTCTTTCTTTTGCCTTTTCCATTCCATAATGTGTTTTATCTAAATGTTCTTTAATTTCATTTAAATCTAAATTATCTTCTGTATAAGTATTCCAGGGTAATTCAAGAACAAAATTAATGTAATCTTCAATATTACCAGCTTCAGGTGAACTTTCACTTATAGCAGTTAACCTTTCAATTTCCCTATCAAGTTTTTCTTTAACTTCTTTTGGAAGTATATCTTGCTTTTCTTTAATTTTTTTCTTCAATTCTTCCACTCTTTTTTCCATGCCAAGCTCTTTTTTAATAACTTCCATTTGTGCATGAAGGAAGTTTTTCCTTCCCCATTCTTCCAATTTCTTTTGGGTTTTCATTTGAAGTTCTTTTTTCCATTCAATTGTCTTATTTTCCCTTAAAATATAAAACAACAATTTTTCTACTTTAGTTTTTATGCTTCTTTCGAATAAAACTTCCTTTCTAGCTTCCATATTTGGAAGGTATCCAGTTAATAGATGAACCCTATCCAAAAATGTATATTTCCCATCGGAGATAATATCAGGATTGATTCTAATAATATTGGCAATTTTATTAACATAATCCTGTTGTTCTAATAGCATCAGGTTATATGCTCTTTCTTCTTCTTCACTTAAATCGTTAATAAGCTCATACTTTTCTACGAAGCCATCTTTAATTTCAGCAACATATCTAACAGCTAAAAATAAATTGATAAATTCATCTATTGTTAAAAATTCTGCAATGACGCCTTTATTTTCTTCATATTCAATGAAAACTTTGAATTGCTTTTCCTTTCCAAAAAAATCAATTAATTCACTTTCACCTTTTATTCTAGTTGTTTGGAAAGGACATGCAATGATTGTAGAAGGAATAACTGGTACTTCAATAATCTTATCTTTATCTTTTAATTTTGCTACTTTCATAAATCTTCTCCTATGAAAAATTTTTGAAAAATTTTTACCATACTATTGATGTTGATTTAAGAACCACTTTTTTACCACACCATTGGCATTTGTATGGGGGTTTATCCACATAGATATTTTTTCCTGTTCATTGTTCACAATATGGGCAATAAACATTTCCATTGATGCTTATATTTGGCTGCCAATAGACTTTTTTTATGTTTTTCATATTATACCTCCTAATAAAATGATATTACATAATCCATTTTTTCTCTTATACTATCATATATTGCTTTGCATCTCACACAAATGTAATTAGCCAAATACCAATCGTAGTAATGAGTAGGAGTTCCACAAAAACAACATTTAGTTTCTTTGAGATAGAATTCCGTTTTAATTGGCTTGATTTGTCCTGATAATTCTTGCATTTGTGTTTGTACCTCCTATAAAAAATATAACAATTTTTCACGCAAAAGTCAATAGGGATTTTTCAAATTATTTAGTAGATTCAATAGTTCTAATTTTGTTTATGAATTTAGACAAAATTCGCATATTTATCTTTTTCTTTTCTTTGACAGTTTTTAACATGAATTCATCTATTAGATTTTTTGTAATATAGTAATCTACATATACAGGTTTTTTCTGCCCATATCTGTGTAATCTGGCAATACATTGTTTGATTGAACTTGGACTCCATGCTAGTTCACAAAAAATCATTCTATTACATGTATCCTGCAAATTTAATCCATATTTTGCCGTTTCAATCTGTGCTATTAATAAGTTCTTTTCATTTTTAAATTTATTAATAATTTCATCCCTATTTGATGCATTTCCTAGCAAAACAACACAATCATCACGGAAATGATGTGCCAATATTAATGCAGTTTCCCTAAACCAAACCCAAACTATTATTTTTTCATTATTTTTCAAAACTTCCTTAACTTTTTCAATAACTTTCTTTATTTTTGAACTTCCAAAATGTTTTATTTTATCATCTAATTTGATCCAGCCACTACTAACTTCCATTTCCTTTATCAATCTGTTTTTTATTACTTGTAATTGTGCATCTTCATCTTCAAATACCAGTCTTCTAATATCAGTTGCCAATATGTATTGTTGTTTGGAAGGTCTTTCAAAAATATAATTTTGTATTAATTTTGCTTCTAACGACGTTTCCTTTCCCTTCATTACTATACTGTTGCTTAATACTTTTTTATTTAAATCTTCTTTTGCCCACGGTCTAATTTTGTAAATAGTATATCGACTTGTCTTAATGCTATAAAAATAGTTTTGCATAAATGTATGATAATTATATGGAAAGGCCCAAGGATTGATAATTGATAATTGTGTAAATAAATCATTTGGTCTATTCATTATTGGCGTTCCACTTAAAATGTACCTATACTTGATAGGTTTTATTAATTTAATTAATCTTCTAAATGTTTGGCTTCTAATATTTTTTATCCTAGTGCTTTCATCAATAATGATTACCTTTAAATTTGCATTTTTTAATTTGTAAAAAGATTCAGGTATTAATATGCGTTCGTAATTAGTTACAACAATACATTGTTCATTTGGTATTTCTTCTTCAGGATAAACTACAACTGGAAATTTTAAATCAAAAAATTTATTCAATTCGCTTTTCCATTGTGCTTTAATAGTTTTTGGACATAGGATCAATCCACTTCCATTGCTTTTTATCATTCTATTTATCATTGCAATTGAACTAATATAAGTTTTACCGCTTCCAACTTCTAAGAATAAAGCGGCACGGACATGCTTCAATACAAATTTAATTATCGGAATTTGATAATCTAAAGGTGATATTTTAAGAAAATTAGGTAATTCTATGGATGATTCAAATTTCCCTTGATTGAATAGTTTACAATCATGTTGATAGATTTTAGCCCATTTTTTTAATTTTGTTAAGTTAATATTTTCGTCTTCAATCAAATTTGCCCTATATTTTAGATTATAGATTTTAAACATTTTATTATGTATTTAGTAAATTATTCTTCCTTTCCAAAGCCAAATAATTATACCAATCCAAATTAATATTGCTAAAATTTGCATAGTTATCTCCTTAAAAAGTATCTATTTCAATAATATTATCATCAAATGATTCAAGGTTTGCTGCTTTAATCATAGATTCTTTAATTTTTCTTTTCCATTCAAGAACCATTTCCGATGGCACTTCTTTTGCTAAAGGACAACCTTTGCATTGCTTTCTTAGCATTACCAATGCACAAATTTTTCGCCAATCCTTTGTTTTTACACGGAATTTATGTCTTCTACATTCAAACCAAGGATAATCAGGCTCAATTATTTCTATTTTTCTCAATGGTAAAGTAACAGGGTCATAATCCTTAGGCATCTTCTTTCCATGAATAATCTTATTTCCTTCTTCATCTTCAACATAATCAATGTATTTTTTCATAGTAACCTCCTAGTAATGGATAGTTACTATTTTATCATCTTCATATATGACTACCATTTGGCTGGCTTGTATCCTTTTGGTATATTTTTTTCTGATGATTATAACTTCCCAATATGGATCATCTGGCTCTGGCGGATGAACCATAACTTGGTCTTCATCTATCCAATCAATGCCATAGCATAATGTTTTTCCTACCATTTCTGCCTCCTTTCGTTTGAAAATAGTGGGCCGTACAGGATTCGAACCTGTGACTCTCGGATTAAAAGTCCGATACTCTACCTACTGAGTTAACGGCCCATCAAAAATATTCCTTTCCCATAGCAATTTCTGGCGTATCAAATAGTTTTGCTTTAGGATTTCTAATTACTCTATATTCGTAAACTCTGTTACATTCCAAACACAATACGGCAAAATAGTCATCCCAAGGCAATAATAGTCTATGCTTAGTTTCTCTTTTACAGTATGGGCATTTTCTTTTAAAATCATAATCTCTCATTTTATGCCTCCCCAATTATCTTTTTGTATATTTTAATTAATGATGGAGAATGAGTTAATGCTACACCAATATAAATCATCACCAATCCTAAACGATTAAGCCAACTTTGCATGATTGTTACTTCTGTAACTTTCCAACCAAGCCAGACAAGTATAATTCCTAATACAATTGCGATGTAAGCTTTAACTCCCATGACTTTTCTCCTTTCTCATTTTTTCAATTCTTAGTAAAGTATCGCCAATGGTATCTAAAACTTCATAATATTCGTTTAATTCTTCTCTTATTCTAATAATATTTTCTTCTATCTTTTGTACTATTTCAAAAATTTCTTTTATTTTACAATTTTTCTCCATAACATTCACACTCCTTTATTATTTTGTGATATTCATTAAGCTCTTTTAATAATCTAATAAACGCATCTATAAAACGTACATCCATTTTTAAATCAATTTCTGTGGAAAGATTATCTGTTCCTTTTATGTAGATGTAATCTTTATCCACTTCAATATCCAATTCCAAGACAAAATTGCTTCTTTCCCTTTCTATGGTAGCAGCATATTTGTGTGACTTTTTCCTTATTTCTAATTTTGCCATCTTATACCTCCTTTTTTTTATTTTATGGCCATTCAGCCATTACTTCCCATTTTTTAAGTAAATAAAGTTTTCCTTTTTTATCTATTATTAAACTTGTACAACTATCTAGCATATCTCCTATTTGAAAAATTACTTGCCCATTTTCCCTTTTTATAATTCCGCACCAATGTGTATGCCCAAAAATTAGGTTTTTGTTCGCTTTATAAGCATTATTCAATACTCTTTTTACAGCGGCATCATAAATCTTTTGTTTTTGTCCATATTTAGCTTTTCCTGGAGTAACAAAATAGGGTATTATCCATCTAAAGAATTTATATAGCCAAGCATGTTTACATATAGGATCAAATTGGTGTCCATGTAAAATGCAAAACATAGTTTCATTGGCAGATATATAATCCCTATCACTATCAGTATAAGAAGGAAGCCCAAAAACTTTACCAGATTCCATATCATGATTTCCTTTTAATAAGAATAGTCTATTTGCCTGCTTTAATTTTCTTAACAATCCTATTTCAATGATACCTTTTTTCCTAACTTCATCTTCAGTACATTCTATCAATTCAAAGATATCTCCTAATCCATAAACTTTAGCTTTACTATAATCTATGATTTTTATAAGCCATTCTACAAAAAATTCATTATTTCGTGGAATGTGACTGTCGCTAAAAAATATTTTT
>Ga0190309_1000483_pt1 | contig 11340 bp, 16 predicted proteins | sample 48700767_MG_FD_161656 | JGI IMG/M metagenome (GOLD analysis project Ga0190309, IMG submission 161656) | Hydrothermal vent sediment bacterial communities from Southern Trench, Guaymas Basin, Mexico - 4870-07-6-7_MG | ecosystem: Environmental > Aquatic > Marine > Hydrothermal vents > Sediment ... | reverse complement strand
GGATTTGCAATATTATATGCAATATTTTACCCTTTGGTCGTTTATGCTATATATTCTCCGAGCGTGGTTGAAAATTCCGTACCGGTTTTTGGAAAGATTATCACCGGCGGAGTGGAGAATGTTCATATAGGAGAGAAAGTAGAAGTTTCGGTTACGAGGAAGTATTTGTTTTTGACCTTGCCTAAATATATTGGAAGTGTTTGTATAGATCTATTTAATAAGCTGTGGATGGTCTCATTTTTCGGAAGTATATTTTTTATAGCGTATAAAGTATTATGAGGAGAAGCGTATTGTTTTTGTTGATGAGTTTATTTTTAATTCTGCTTACAAATATTGCTATTTCCCAAACCTACAACTGGCAGGCTTCAGAGGAAAGAGGAGTTGCTCAGCAATCCTCAGCGAACTGGAGATTCAACTTTACCATAACCAACAACTGGGAAAACATAACTCAAGTTAATATAACTTTGCCAAATGGCTTTTCTTTCATTTTGGGCACAAACGATACAACAGCAGAAGGAGCAACTTTTTACAACACCTCCGATACTTTAATCTGGGAAAATTCAACCTGCCTAATAGCAAACAACACCCAGGAATCCTTCTATTTTAATACAACCATTCCTTCAACTTTAGGCTCCTACAATTTTACCATAACAGTTAAAGGAATTTCCGGAACAGTAGACCAAATGAATGTAACCATAAAGGTCCAAAACATTTCTGTTTCCATAACTTTGGACAACACTACAGTCAATCCAGGTCAGAACATAACTGTTTCAGGTCAAGCTTTACTCTTACCAGACAACACTCCGGTAGCAAATAACTCAATCTCAATCTGGCTGGATGGAACCAGATTAATTGATACTGATGGGGATGGGATCTTAGAGGAAACTACTTGGTGGAACAGCAATTGGAAATACCGCAAACCCATCTTAATCTCCAACCAAGCAGGCAACCTAACAGACTACCAAGTCAAAATCGAAATAAACCTTTCCCAAGAATTCTCCCAAGGGAAAATCCAGCAATACTGCCAGGATGTTAGATTCACCTGGCTTAATACAACTTCCAACCAAGAACAAAAAATCCCTTACTGGATTGAAGAATGCAATTTATCAGCTAATGACAACGCAACCTTCTGGATAAAAGTCCCTTTCCTTGAGAATAATACAAACACAACGGTTTATCTTTACTATGGAAATCCTTCTGCAAGTTCTGAGAGTGATGGCGATGCTGTTTTTGAGTTTTTTGATGATTTTGAGGGGATAGAATTAGATACAACAAAATGGCAAACCTTCGGAACTTTTGATGTCCTTGAAGTAATAAACGGAGAATTGCACGGAAAAACAGAACAGGGAAGTGCATTAGTAGTTTCAAAATCAACATTCGACCGTAATATCATAATAGAAAGCGTAACAAGATTAATTAGCAGAGAGATAGGAGAGGCTTATTTAGTCCAAGATATTGACAACTGGATGAATAACTATTATTTTAAGGGAGACCAATGGTATGAAAGAATTAAAAGACGAAAAAGCGGTTCGGAAAGTGTCTTAGCAACGCAAACTGTCTCGCTCGCTTTTAACACATATTATCTGCTGAAAACAATATTGAAATCCTCTGACATTATCTTTAAAATATATGATATGGACGGAAACCTGAAAGTAACAGTAACAGCTTCAGACACCACTTGGTCAAACGGTTATGTCGGATTCAGAACGTATGGAAGCTCTGGAAGTCCATCAGAATGGTATGTAGATTGGATAAGGATTCGCAAATACACCTCCCCAGAACCTTCCATAGCAAGCATAGGAGAAGAGCAAGTTATAACCTCCACCGATTCCCAAGGAAACTACTCCTATACTTTCAAAGCCCCTCTAGAGGCAGGAACCCATGAGATAAAAGTCAACCTAACCGATCCTAACGGAATCTATGGAGAAAACTCAACAACATTTACAGTAACAGGTGCTATTGTAAGAAATGTAACTATTGCTATATCTGTAGCTGAAATTTCTTCCAGAACTGGTTCTTGGTACCGAAACATTAAAGAAGCATATACTACTCAATTGGAAATTTCAAGATATGGTTCATTTCACAAAGAGACTACAGAAACGTTTACAGCAGAACATGCAGTTTCAAAAAGCAGAAGTATTGTTGAGTCCCTTTTAAGCTTGATAGATATTTCGGATATAGCTTCCTTTTTAGGAACTTATTACAGAGAGTATAACCTACCAGTATCTTTACTCGGTATACCGGCAAGAGAGATTTATGCTCTGAGGTATTCATCTCTATCCTTTTCGGTTACATCTCAAGCAATAAGAGAAATCGGAGCCGGAAGAAGTATATATTTGCAAGCAAAGGTAACTCCAGAAATTGCAAGACTTCTTAACATAAGCAAGGAAAGTAAAATCACTTTAATAGTCACTCCGGAACTCGCCAGACTTTTAGGATTGCACAGAGAATCGGAATTAACCATAACCTTTACTCCTCAATTGCTCAAAATCCTACAAACAAGCAAAGAGTTTAAGGAAACTTTGACTGTAACTCCGGAGCTACTAAAAAAGCTCATAGCGGAAAGAGAAAAAGTCCAAGCTATTTCTTCGATACTTTATGTAAGCAGAGCGATTAGCCTTCTCAGACCTATAGATTTGCCGATATCTACAATTCTTTCCGTCTTTTATGAGAAAATTATACCCGGAATTTACGAAATATATCAGCCGGTATCTTTGGTAATAACTTCGGAAAGAGAAATTTCCTCATACAGGAGTGTAGAATATCCAATATCCTTCCAGATAATCACAACAAGGGTATACGGAGTTTTCAGGGCACTATTCCAAGCTTTTACCGGTATATTTACGGTGGATAAAACGGCTACTTTAGGCAGAGTATCATTCCAAAATGTAACCGTAGAACCCGCAACAATAAGGGAAATCAATCTAAGCAGAGAAATAACCGCAAAACCCGCATTCCAAACAGTCATAGAAGTGTTTAGCGGAGCCATAAGAGGAATATTCGATACAATTTCAAGTATATTCAAGGTGGAAAGAACTGTCGGATTAGGCAGGGAATATTCTCAAAATCTAACCGCAACCATCGAACTATCGAGAGAGATCAATGCAAGCAGGGAAATCCCTACCGAAACAACATTCCAGTTATTTGTCGAAAGGTTCAAAGGCTTTTACAGGAGTATATTCGGCTTTATAGACATCCAAAGCTTCATAGAAAGAATAGCGAGTATATTCCGACAGCCTACTTTGGAAGAGCATATCTTTACAAAGATAGATAGAATAGGAACTTTCGGAAGGGAAGTTTATAAGAAAATATCCTTCACTCTAACTACTTTAGGAAAGAAAGTAGTGGTTGTTGTGGCGAAATACTATAACATTACAATATACACCCAAGAATATGCACCCGGAGATACAGTATATATCTATGCAATAGTTACACCTTCGGTAACGGAAGCACCTTCTATTGCCATATACTATCCGAACACAACCCTTCTTTTGGAAGACACTATGAACCTGCTTGAAGATAATATTTATTACTACACTCTAACCGCTCCAAATGTAAAGGGAGATTATTTGATAAAAGTTACGGTAGAGAATTCTACCGCTATAAATACATTCAGAGTTTCCGGAGCCTATTATGAGGCGGTAGGAGGAATAGGGATAGATATCCATACTACAGGAGACTTCTTCTACTATCCGGGAAACATAGTCAAAATACCTTTCGTAATTACTTCCAGGACTGATGGAAAGCCGGTAGATTACGATTCCATCAAAATAACTATTTATAATCCGAGTATGGAAGTAATAGCGGAAGACCCTATCCCAACCAAAATATCGACCGGTATTTACTACATAGATTACAACCTTTCCGATTTAGCCGATTACGGAGTTTATCCTGTTATTATAAACGCTACCTACCAAAGCTATCACACTGCAAGAATAGCAACTTTCAAAGTCTTACCTCCGGCTCCTGTAGAGCTTTCGGTAGAGACAGATAAAGAGCAGGTGTTCCAAGGAGGCTCCTTAAGTGCTAAATTTACCATAAAGAACGAAAGGTACAAGACCGAATATGCAACTTTGGAATATACTTTATACGATAGCAATAAGGAAGAAATTCTTTACAAGGGAACAACCCAGCTTGTTTTAAGCCCACAGCAAACAACCGAAATAACAAGAACTTTGTACATACCTTTAGAAGCTCCTACAGGCTTGGGTATTGTTGAAGGAAAGCTTACTTTGAAAGATAGTACAGTCTTTACCTACGCTTATATAACGATTTCGGCGAGGGCGAAAGGTATTGTCAAGAATAAGTACATTCTAACCTTCAACAATCTAACTCCGGAAGAGCAGTATGTAGAAATCTACAGAAATAATACCTTAGTGTTTAAGGGAGTTGTTAAGAAAGGATACTCCGTAGAGCTCGAAAGAGGAACTTACAAGATAAAAATGTATGTTGAAGGAAAGAAACCGAACGAATTTATACTAACTTTGGACAGAGATATGGTAATAGATTCCCAGTTAGTTGAGAAGTATCCTACCTGGTATTACCTCTGGCTGTATAAGGGACCTATTCTGGCGTTTGTAACTGTCTTGGTTGTTGGATGGTATCTTTTCAAAAGTAGCAAAAGAATTCAGCATTAATATTTAAATATTTTTCGGATATAGTTTTATGGAAAATAATGTATATATAACTGCTGTCGTTAAAGGTAAAATATCAATTCCCAAAACTATAAGACAAGAATTAAACATTAATGATGGAGATTATATTTTAATCACCATGCAAGAAGACCATTTTTCCTGCAGAAAAATAACTAAAGATAGGTTAAAAATGTTGTTGGATACCGAAAATGTTCAGAAATGATTACGGATCGGGTATGCTAATGCTTATAGTGACAGCAGGGATAAGTGTTATTTTGCTCGGTTTTGCAGTATGGTATGCATGGAGCGGTGAAGTAGAAAAAGCCAAACAGGAAGATATTTGCAAGAGATTTTGCGAGACTTTATCTCCTTATGGTTTCTCCTACGACAAAGTCGGTTACGATGACATAAGAAAAGACTATGTATGCTATTGCAAAAGAAAGCAAACTATTTATGTTAATGGAACAGATTATATTGTGGAATATTCTATGCCTTACGGGCATATTTACAACTTTACTATTTTGAATGGGACAAATGTAACAACATGATTGAAAAAGTAAGATTGGGTATGGGTTTAGCCTTGGCATTTTTACTTGTAATAATGCCTTGTTTTTCTTCGTTGGAAATATCAAAGACCGAAGTAGTTGAAGAAATAAACCTGAGCAAGGAAAACACAAAGATTATTTTGATTAATATAAAGAACTTGCACAACCAAACAGTAACGGTAAATTTAACAACATCCGATGCAAGTGTTGTCGAGCCTGCAATACCTTCAGTACCTTTATCCAGTAATGAAACAGAGCCAATAACATTTATAATAAAGGCTTACGAAGTCGGAGTAAGGAAAGCCACTGTTACTTTACACACCAGCCCGGACATAGGAACCTACAAAATAAACTTTACGGTAGTCGGAGTAAAAGCCTTCGCACCGGAAGAAGTTGTATATTTGGAACCTTCGGTTTCTACCTTCATAATGACCTTACAGCAAGGCACGAAAACCAGCAGAACAATCTCTGTAAGAAATGTCGGAAGCAAAAGAATTGAGATCAAAGATATCCAAACCATAGGGACTACGGAAACTCCGGAAGGAGAAAAACCTATCTCTGTTGCTCAGGCGGATTTGGGCTGGTTAGAACCGGGAAAAGATTTAACCTTCACCATAAACATAGATACCCACAAGGTAGAACCCGGCACCTATACTCCTCAGATAAAAATTATCGGCTATGTCGATGTAACTAAAAAGGTTGAAACTACAATAAACTTCAACATCAAAGTAACAAAGTCTGTTGAAGCTATGGAGAACAAGACAATTAGAATTGCAATATTTCCGAGCAGTCCTACTATAGGAGACCTAATCTATTTAGTAGCCTACGGAGAGAACAATCAAACAATAGTTCCGAAATATAAGGTAGAGGTATACAATGAAGAAAACAATAAAATCTCAGAATTTATATACACTACACCCTTCAAAATAGAAAATCCCGGCAAATACTGCATAGTTGCGGAGAAGGAAGGCTATAAAACAGCAAGAAAATGCTTTAACATAACCCTAAAGGAAGCATCTCTTATAATAAGCCCGAGCAATCCTACTGAGGCGGATACAGTAGTTGTAAAATATGTAGACCGAAACAACGAACTTATAGAAAATCCGACCATTTCGGTTGACGGGCATGAATATTCTGATAATCCTTTGCATATTACCTTATCGAGCGGAAACCACACTATAAAGGCAAGTGCAAAAGGATACAAAGAAATATCCAAAAAAATATTTGTAGAGCCGAGAATAGATGTTTATTTGCCAAAAACCGAATATACTTTGGGAGAGGAAGTCGAAATAACCTTTTCCAAGAACACCTCCTACAAAATAAAAAGAAACTCGATTATAGTAAAGCAGGGAACAGGAAACCAGGTAAAATTCAAACCGGATGAAGAGGGTACCTACTATATATATGTTCAGGATAAATCACTAGCAAGTTTTGAAGTAAAGCAAAACCGGATTATAGCACTTATTTATGAATACTGGTGGTTGCTTGTAATAATCGGAGGCATAGTTGTTATAATACGCACTAAAGGAAAAGGAGAAAGATATAGCAGAACTGCCATTGGCTATGCTCCCACCCAAAAAGGTCCTGTAAGAGATATTGAGGGTAAGGAAGAATTTTAACCATGGTAGGGGATATTTTAGAGAGGATTATGGAGAAGCTAAAAGGAAAGAAGAAGGAATACAGAAGGGCACACTATAGACTTCCTGCCGATCCAAAGATAGTAGCCAAATACATAGACGAAGCTGCCCAGAAAATCCTAGCCGAAGTAGAGGCGGAAAGGGATAGATTAGCTCAGGAGGTTGAAAGGCTAAAGAGCCTGCTAAGGAAGGAAGAACAAAGAAAAAGAGAAGAACAAGCCTTAATGGCAAAGCAAGCCGAAATAGAAATCAAACAGATGAGAAAGAAAAACACGAGAATTTTCCTATTCGCTAATAAAAAACTTCCTAAAATTATAAGTGCCTACGACGGAGATATATTTACCGATAGCGGAGGAAATCCGTTGCCTTTTTGGGAGGGAATCGGTTTCAGATTGGAAAATACAGGAGACACAACCTTTTTTCTGATACTTTCAAACGGTAAGAAGAGAGGAGAACTAACTATAGGACCGGTTACTATGCTTCCTTATTTGCTGGACTGGAACAATATAGTCCAAAATCTGAAATTAGGTGTGGTACCGATTTACGTAACTAAAGACGGAGAGTTCCGACCGAGATATTTAGAATGCAGTTTGGATGAAATAGAGCATTTGAAGGAAAATGCCAGACCGGAAATAGCCAGAATGATTAGGGTAGATTTGGAAAAGCTTAAGGATGTTGATCCGGATATAAGAGCAGCCTTTTTCGCTCTATACAGCAGGCTAAATAGGTTATATTCCGAACTATTATCGGCTAAAGAACAGGCAAAGATAGCGGAATGGGAGCACCTAACTACTGAATTGGAGAGAGCAGTGCAGGCTAAGGAAGCGGAAATATCGAGAACGAATATGCAAGTAGCGATAAACAATCTTCTGGAGCAATACAGGAATATAGGACCTATGACAATAGAGTCTCAGCAAGCCCATTTGAAAGCGGCGGGGTTAGAACAGCTTTTGCAAACCATGTATCACACCCAAATTAGTTTGATGGAAAGAATGAAGACTATGGCGGAAGATCCTAGAAAGGTAGCAAAGCTTGATGTATTGCAGGATTTGGAGATGTTGAGCAGGTTTGTAAAGGCTAAATTAAGATCTGAAGAGGAAAAATCATGAAAGGCAAGCGTGTAGTCGGGTTAGAAGATATCAACTTTCGACCGTATTTTGAAATGATGAGAAGTAAGCTGTGCACCGAAAGACTAGCATCTTTATTGGATTTAGCCGACCACTCTATAGAGACGGTTAAGCTTATTTTGAACTACTGCGATAATAAGATGAACCCTCCTCAAAGCTTGATAGTAGATTTGCAAACTACGGTAGAAAGAATAGAATTGGAAATGCTTTCGCTTGTAAAGGAACTCAGTCCCAGCACGACCGATGTAGAAGAGTTCAAAAAAGAATTTACCGAGAAAACTAAAAAGGTAAGGCAGGGATTGATGGAACTAACGAGGAGAAGGTTCAGCTGGGATACGGTAGCGGATATTCTTACTCCGACTTTAGCATTAATAAGAGCGTTTTTATTGAGCGTCTTCGATGAATTATACAGGAAAACAGCGGAAAGACAGGAGGTATGGTTCGTTGCCGAAGTTATGAAGAGAGTGGGTATAGAACCTACCTTTGCCGAAGAAGAATTAGAAGAATATAAAAAAGAATTTGAGGAAGAAGGAACATGATACTGAAAAAGATACTGAAGAAAAAGCCGGAATATCCGGAGTTTTGGGCGGTAGTTGAAGTATCTGATACAGCCAAAGATATGTTTGTAAAAAGCGATTTGTGCATGGTAATTAAATATTTTGAAGGAGATAGGCAAGTAGGGCAGGAGATATACTCTCCTCATAAAGTAGAAATGCTTATGAAGAGAGGAATCCCTGTTATATACGATGATAGTATAGAAGGTTTGGAAAAGCCGCCTACAAGAGTCAACTTCTTCGGAAGCTGGTTCTTTTATAGAGCTTTAACTAAATATAGAAAATGAGACCTAAATATCATAGCATGGTTTGTCTACATCACGGTTGCCCTTATTGCCCGGAGACAGTGCTACCTATAGCAATTCATAACATAAAAGCGATGTTCGATTTCAAGAAGCAGGTGCATATTGTATATACAGATGTAAAAGTATTGAGAAATCCGTTAGAGATAAAACTTTTAAAGTTTTTTAGGGAAAGAGGAGAAAAAGAGCTCTGCCCTACAGGATTTACCGACAATATCATGTTCAACTATATAAGGTCGGTTGCACATTTTGTTACCTATCTGGAGAAATTTTTCTTGGAAGAGCCAGAAGAGTAGCTCTGCAAAAAATCCAAAATTTTTGGATTTTTCAAAGAGAAATCAAAAATTTTTTGTTTTTAGAAAACTTTCGATAATTATTATGAACGGTGTTCAGTTTTGAATTGTTTCTTCTCGTACAGGTAAATCATTATTGCAACCTTATGCGAGCACAACCTATCAGGATACAAAGAAGAATATTTGCAGGTGCAGGTAATCCTTCCATCTTCCCAGACCTTTACCGTATAGTATTCTGTGTCACCTTTCACTTCGAAAGTCAGTCCTCTTTTTCCTGCGTGGATTAGCACAACTCTGCCTTCTTTGAATAGCCTCACTCCTTTCTTGTATATGTTTTCCGCCATTTTAGAAAAAAATATTTAAATAATTACTCAAATATATATTATGTTCGGAAAAAACGGAATAGACCCAAAGAAAATAATTCCGAACTGCAAGCCCAGCGATGAAGACGGAATACTGGTATGCAAACCTATGCTACAAACTCCTGACGGACCTGTACCTATGGGACAAGGAGGAGAAGTAAAGCTGGAAAGAATAGGCCCTAAAGCATGGAGAATATTGAACGACGGAGGATGCACGGTCGAAGAACTGAAAGCATTGGAAAAAGCATTAACAGAGACGTCGTTGAGATGATTTAAAGTATGATATATATCTTTCTTCCCTTTTTTTCAATTTTGAATTTTTTTTCTAAAGCGGGCAGAATATACTCTTTGAAATCTGTATAATTAATGTGACTTAAATAGGCTAAATCAGACACCGAAATAGATTTCTCTCCGAGTTTTTTCAACTCGTTGATGATGTTTAAAACTGTGTCTAATTTACTCGAAAAATATTTCATAAAGTATTTTGTCAAATCTCCTTAAATAATTTTTAATCACCTCTATTAAAAATTATTTAAAGCAATATACTATTATAAATTATGGACGAGAAAATATATTTTTACGAAGTTATTTCCTTCAAGAAGCCCGTATCCAAAGTGTTATTTGCAAAGATTAAAGAGGATACTCCGGCAAAAGATTTAATTAATCTTTTAGAGGAAATGAGAAAATACGGAGTTTCCTGCAACATGACCAAAAGAGACAAATATATAGACGGAAAGAAAAAAACGGAGATTTATTTGATATGCGGTTCCGAAACCTTTGCGGTTCCTTTCGAGAAACATGGCAATGGTAATATCTGATAGCGTAGAGTACACTCTTGACAATAGAAAAACCGGAAGGCAGGTATTCGAAATAGACAGTTTAATCTCGGAAAAGAGACCGAAATGGGTTGTGCTGAGAGCATACGGATACAACATATTCAAGGCTGTTTATGCTTACAACGCTCTTAGAGATAAGCTTTCCTGCATGGATGTTGTACTGGGAAGGTCAAAATTCAATGGAAAGGAACTCAGCGAGATTACCATCATTGCAAAAGTCAAAAATATTTAAATATTTGCTTTAATATAATTATGTTTGAGAAGTTGCTTGAAAGAATACTGGGCAGAGAAAGAGCCAGAAAGTTCGATATTAGCTTCGACTTACTTTCCGGCTGCAAAGACGAAACTACTTTCAAACTTGATGAGGAGTGCTGAAAGCAATTTCTCTGATTATTTTTTCCCTTTCGTAGCCAGAGAGCTTTCCGTCTACTTCCAGGAATACTACTCTCTGAAATGCTGCTCTTTTCCTTTCATCTCTTAAGCAGTCTATGCATATAACATCTCCTTCCGGGTCCTGACAGATCATACATTTCCCGTTAATCTGGCTCGTAGTATCTACCCGGCTCATATTCAGAATAATATTAAAACTTATTTAAATAATTAATCCATATCCTATTATGCTTGGAACTTTAATTAGAGAAGTTATGGCTAGAACAAAACCCAAAAAATATTGGAGAAAATCCACAATTATTGATTTCATCAAAGGATGTCGGAATGATTTAGGAATTCCTTTATTTCAAAGGGTAAAGAGCAACGGATACAACACAACCCTCATAGCGGAATGTTGGGGAGGAAATAATACCTTCCCGAATGTTCAGATATTTGAAGATGTAAAGCCGGAAGATATGGGTCTTAACTGGACGGAGTTGGTTGAGAAATACGGCTCCGAAAAGGATAAAGAAGAATTGTTGAGAAAGCCCATTCGGGTTAAAATAAAAGGAAATATTTTTGAGATAAATCATGGCGAAAGTATATAGGTTGAGAATAGGCATAATCTATGAAGATAGAGACCACGACGGAGTAATTGCAAGATGCACTAATTGTAGCGGA
>Ga0190309_1000481_pt1 | contig 11367 bp, 9 predicted proteins | sample 48700767_MG_FD_161656 | JGI IMG/M metagenome (GOLD analysis project Ga0190309, IMG submission 161656) | Hydrothermal vent sediment bacterial communities from Southern Trench, Guaymas Basin, Mexico - 4870-07-6-7_MG | ecosystem: Environmental > Aquatic > Marine > Hydrothermal vents > Sediment ... | reverse complement strand
ATCCAAAACTTTAAACTTTTCTCCGGTGCTCAAAATTAGATTTTCCTCTTCGAGCTCTGAAAGTATTTTTGAGACAAAAGATTTTGAGAGTCCTGTTTCTTTAAAAATTTCCTTAAAACCGAAATTTTCCTTTAGGATTATTGCCCTGAAAACCCTTTCCTTTTTGATCGGAATTTTCATAATTTTGTTTCCTTAAAAGGTATTTATAAGGAAACAAGGAAACTAAGCTATCTTTTCCAATCTTTTTATCCTTTCTTCAATCGGAGGATGGGTTGAGAAAAGCCTTGCAAGAAAATCCTGAGAGAAAGGATTTACTATCCATAAATGGGAGGTTGCTTTTGAACCTGAAGAAAAAGGCATTTCCCTAGCATAGCCCGCAATTTTTCTCAAAGCGCTTGCCAAGGCTAAAGGCTTTTTGCTTATTTTCGCTCCTGTTTCGTCAGCCAGAAATTCTCTCCCTCTTGAAATTGCAAGTTGGATTAGCAAGGCAGCTATCGGGGCTAAAATAATTACTGGCAGGGCAAAAAGAAGGTTTTTATCATCTTCTCCTTCCCCTCCGAACAGGGAGCTCCACCAAAGCATTTCAGCCAAATAGGAAATTGCTCCTGCCAGGGTAGCCACTACACTTGAAATTAAAATATCCCTGTTTTTTATATGGGCTATTTCATGGCTTAAAACTCCAGCTATCTCTTCTCTATTCAAAACTTTTAATAAGCCCGAGGTAACGGCTATTGCACTATGCTTTTGACTCCTTCCTGTTGCGAAGGCATTTGGCTGTTCCTCCATCACCAAATAAAGTTTTGGTTTTGGAATCCTTGCTTCTTTGCTTAGCTCTTCAACAATTTCATCAATTTCCTTATTTGCCAGAGGTTTAGCGTGGTACATTGCCAAGACTACTTTATCCGAATAAAAATAGGCAAAAAAGTTCATAGCAATTGCAAAAAGCAAAGCAAGGGTTAAACCGAAGGGACCAGCAAAATAATAGCCAATGCCAAGCAGAATCCCTGCTAGCAAAGCCAAAAGCAGGGAAAACCTAAGGTAATCAAGGAGCGCCATGGTATTTTTTATTCTCATAAATATAGATTATCAAACATGAAACAACATACCAAAATAGCAAGTCGTAGAGCAGAAATTTTGTTCCAAAATATGTAATTTCCTGACTAGAGGAATAAAACACAAAAGGGAAACCTATTCCAGAACTTACAAGATTGCATGAAATAGCCCAGCCCCAGCCACAATGCCAGAACGGTGTGTATATACTTAAAGCAGGCAATATCAGAAATACTATTAAAAGTGAGAGAATAAATACCAAGACTCTTTTTGAGTCTGGTTTTAGACTTTTACTAATACCGGTGATTTTGTAGATCATAATTTTATTTTTAAATTCCCTTTATAAACCATACCACACTAAACCTATCTCCAAGCCCGGCCCTAAATAAAGGGTTTTTGGAATAAAAGTTATAGAAAAGATAGACATTTGGTTCCAAAACTTTCGATTCTTTTTTCGGAAGCACAAGCTCCTCTTTTTTTCTCAAAACCAAGCCTGTAGTGTATTTATTTGCCTCCAAATGGATTTTTTTCTCTTTTTTGAAGGAATGCCTGCTCGCAACTATGCAGAATTCTTTTTGGTGGAGCAAAACCCTTTGAACCTTTCCTTCAAAGAATGGCTCCAAAACCTTTTCCAAATTGTTTTTAAAATAGAATTCGAGCTCTTCCCTATCCAAACCGAATGAAAATAATAAATCTTCCTCAACTAACCTTTCAAACGCCTTAATCATCGTTTTGTAACCATATCCGAATTCTAGATGAATCCTTACCTTACTTTTCCTCAATTTTTCTACCAACCAATCTATTTTTTCTTTGTACTTTCTTTCTTTTATCAGGTGAAAGCCAGAAAGGAAAAGATACTTTGCCTTCCCTATATTATTCCAAAAATCTTGATCAAGGATAAAATTTTCCGAGATTTCATCATAGGTAAATATAGCCCTTTCATTCCCCTTTTTGAAGATTAGATGCAGGTAAAGGGGGTGCCTTTCTATAGCTTTTATCGGCCTAACCTCCTTTTTCCCCTTGCACACAAAAATGTTTTGGTAAATTTGGAGCAATTTCATAAGCAGTTCATTCCTGCAGGGAGATGAAAGAATAACTTTGTATCCTAAGTCATTTAAGGCTATAGCCGCGTTACCAGCATTCCCTCCAATCCTTATCTCACCTTCATCTATTTTTAAAAACATTCTGCCAAATTCCTCTTTTGAAATTGTAACCTCCTTTCCGTACATATCCTCGGGAATTTTTAACCTATGCTTCCTAACCCCGAAATCCAGGTTTGTAAAAAATGCACAGAATACTTTTTTCATAATATTATTTATTTTTCAATTAACGGCACAAAAACAAAATAGCCCAAGGAACTTTTTCTTATCCTATCCTTCCTCAATTTCTCGACCAGATACATATGCTGGCATTCTAAGTTTCCAACAGGAATTACCATTCTGCCTTTGACCTTTAGCTGCTCTATCAAGGCTTTAGGAATTTTTCTAGCAGCTGCGGACACAACAATTCTGTCATAAGGAGCTTCTTTCTCATAGCCCTTACTTCCGTCCCTTAAGATACAAACGACATTTTTGTAATTCCTTAAATTCTCCTTAGCCCTTTTCCAAAGTTCTGGGATTATCTCTATACTTACAACTTTACCTTCTTTGGCAATCTCAGCAAGTAAAGCAGCTAAATAACCTAAGCCGGAGCCTACATCCAATACCTTATCCCTTTTCCTTACCTTCAGAGCTTCAAGCATTATGGCTATGGTTGTTGGCTGGGAAATTGTTTGTCCATAACCTATAGGTAGCGGAATATCTTCATAAGCCAGCCCTTTATACTTTGCGGGAACAAACCTTTCCCTTGGCACCTTTTCAAAAGCCCTAATTATCTCTGGAGATTTCAAAACCCTCTCTCTTTTCAACTTTGCAATTAACCTAGCTTTCTCCATAACTAATTTAAATTTTCCCTTCTTCTAAGTTTTATGGCAAAGCCTTTGGCAAAAGAGGTTATAAACCGGCTTTATAAAAATGTATTTGTTTGCCATAAGTGCAAAAGGAGGATTAGAGCCAACCCTCAAAAAATCATGCAGAAGAAAATTGTTTGCAGGTATTGTAAAGCTAGCAGAAGCTTTAGGCCTGTTTCTAAAGGAAGGAAGAAGTAAATTATGGAAAAAAAGGTTGCTCTGGCTTTGCTGTTTTTACTACTTATCATAATAGGCTTAAAATTGAATGCCGAGCTTCAAAAAGGCTCTAAGGAATTAAAATTTACCTCCTACATGGACAGATATGTTAACCTTTACCTAAGGGGAATTAATTGCTCTCATAAGGATATGAAGATTGAAAGCAAAAAAGTTTGCTATACTTGCAATGGAGAGAAAATAAAAGTTTGTTTCGGTTATGCATTTGCGGGGATGAATAAAGAGGAGGCAAATCCATACGGAAAGCCGAGCATTGAGGGAACTCAAAACCTTACCTATCTTTTAAAATTTTACTCCTTTGGAATTTCATCCCTTTTGAATTGCAGGTGCAAAACCGAATCTTTTTGTCAGTGCAAAGATAATATAAAGGCAGAGTTTGACCAAGCCGGAAAAACTGTTTATTTTATTTTCAACACTTCAGACAGAGATGAAATTTTTGAATTTTGGAACTCAACCTTAGAAAACTGCACCATGCTTTTTATTAAAGAACCTCTATTTTCCTTCCGATGTAAAGATTTTTTAGGCTATGGAATTAAAAATAAAGTATGGTTCGAGGTAGGATAAGGCTAATTTTGATTTTTATCGGCTTCTTGCTTCTTTTGAACATATCTAAGTGCGATTATATTTGCAGGATATATTCGGGAAGCTGCTCCTCTGTTTCATGCCCTTCTTCTACAATAAAACCATGGGATAGCAGTAAATGTTGCTATGGCTTTACTTATTGCCAATATTTTTCGGTTTGGGGTATTTCTGCATGCTATTACGCAAATTCCGAAGATAAGCCGGCAGGTTGCGTAACCGGATGCTGCGACTGCTCCTGCACCGACTCTGGTTGGGTAGCCACTCCTAACGATGCAAATTGTGCAAGCGATGAATACTGCGATGCTTCCTGCCAATGCCAGAAAATAGCTTGTTTTAATGATAACGATTGCGATGATGGTAATCCCTGCACTCAAGATACTTGCAAGAATCCGGGACAGCCCAGTGCCTATTGTACTCATACAAATTTTAGTTCAACCCATTTATGCAATCCTACATTTAAATGCTCGACCCCTGGAGATGGAGGGTATGGAGATGGCGGTACTTATTCCTGCCAGGGTTATTGCGACGGCTCCGGAAATTGCGATTATGCAGGGAATTGCACAGATTGCGGTTCCGATACCTGCTACGATTCCGGAGACGATTGGTTTAAGAAAGAATATGTTATAGATAATGAAAGCTGCAATCCTTTTACGGGCAAATGTGATCCAGACAATATCTATTGGGATTATTGCTCCTCGACCACTGTTTATGATAGGCAATGTTCTGGCTCTGATTTGGGAAGCGATCTCTCAAAGAATTGCTGCGAGTTTGAAGAAGAAGCTAATGATACTTACGGAAAGGACCCTTCTAAAACCGAGACATGTGATGGAGGAACAGCTGCTGGTTGCTCAAGCGGAGCTTGTTGGCTATCTAGCAATCCTGACAAAACCGATTATTGCTCAGGCTCTTTCCAAAGCGCGACTTTTATAGAATTTTATCCATGTGATTCCTCTGACCCTTGCCCAGGAAAAGATAAATGCTGCTCATCCTCTTATGATCCGGATGGTTATGAAAATGCCTGCAATCAATGCGGTAAAGATGTTGATTCGAGGATAAAGTGGAATCTTGGCTGTTCTTTTGGTGATTGTGCTTCCTCTCCAAATACTTGCTGCGGAGATGATGCTAATGAATATGCTATAACCTGCTCCTGCAATTCAAATGCCTGCTCCTGCTCGGGAGATACTAAAGCTTGTTGTGCCCATAGCGATGATTGCGTTTGGAACGACGGTTGCTATTTAAACGGAAGCTCAACCGATATAGACGGAGATGGGATAAAAGAGTATTGCAACTCAGGAAAATGGTATGCCTATCCTAATATAACCTCAGTCTCCGTGAATTACAATGAAATAGATAGGGATAAGGAAACTTCAGGAACAACAGACGCAGTGAGGATATCGGTAAGGGTTTATGATCAGGATAATTGGGATAGGGAAGGAGTTTATATAACAATCTATGAACCAGACGGGACAACAATTGCAAAGGATCAAAATGGAAATCCTGTAAACTTAGTCCAGATGACTTGTTTTAACTTAAGTGCAAATAACTGGAGTTGCTATTATGATTATAACCCTAAGGATGATGCGGAGCTAGGCTATTATGATGTTATAATTGAAGCTAAGGATAAAGAAGGATTAACCGATTCTGTAACCAAAAACGACCTTTTTAAGGTTAACGATCTTTCCATAACCTTTTCGCTTCCAATAAAAAAGACGAATCATGTTAAAATAGAGGGAAAGGTAAAAAAAGCTTTTGAGAATTCTTCTTTGCCTAATGCTAAAATTCATTGCTCCCTGAACGGAAACATCTTTCCTTCCCAGTTTGATCACGGTGGAAATTCAAATACCTATCAGGAAACAACCGCAGACTCTAACGGAGATTTTGTAATAGAGTTTAACGGCTCTTTAGAACCCCGGCTAAGCACTAAAAGGGAGATATTTTGTATGGCTCAAAGCTCGAGTTCCCCTTATTTGGATGGAGGGATAGGAGCAGGGTTGCCTAAAATAAAGGCAGAAATAGTAAAAGCAAACGCAACAACTCCTTGCTATTACTGGCTTTACAACATAACCGACTATAATGAAACCAGATGGGAAAATGCAAGCTTTGCTTTAGGTCCTAAGGACGGAAGATATGCTGAAGGAAATTCTAGCATTACCTTTGAATTTGAAAGGGTTTTGCCGAGCGGATGGATAGAGTTTTATATTAATGGAAGTGCAAAAGTTTTTGCCTGGAATACTTCTTCAACTTATCTGGGTAGCATTAGTAACTTTTCAGTGCTAAATTTCTTTTCAGATATAAAATATATCCAATTAAAACCAGCTTCTCCAAAAATAAAAATAGATGCGATCATAGCTCATTCTCTAACCCATGAGCTCAGAGCTGATCAAATAGCAAGGATTAATGTGACTGTTAGGGCAGATCCAGATTACGATTTAAAACATGCTATTATTGGTGCTAACTTTTCTGGAAGCTCGTCAGAAGTAACTTTGAATACTTCCGAGTTCCAATTGGACGTTTCGGAACAGAAAACCTTTTCTTTGGGGATGGAAGCATATCTTTTCGGGCCGGGAATTTTGGATATAATACCGCATATTAGGGATGCAAATGTTGATTCAGACAACGATAGCTCTTACGGAGAATTTTGGGAGGACGCTTTAGATGTTTGTTTTCAAAGTGAAGGTTGCTACGATTCCTCGTACCAAATAATAAATTCTCCGCCCTACGGTATAAACCTTACCTGGCTCGGAAATAAGGACGGAAATAAAATAATAGACAGGAATAAGGATGCACCTCAGACAGCAGATGTAATGTATTTCAACATAACCGCAAAGGATTTGGATGCTATTCACAGTGATTCAGAAAAGCTTTATATTACATTAAGATTCAGAAGCGATCAGAACAATATTTATCAAGGTAGCAATGTAACCAATTGCGTTGACAAGGAAATGAGTCTTATAAATAAATCTACAGGGACTTTTTTTGCGAGGTGCTGGTTCAATGCTTCAAACTCCATGCCAGATGGAGATTTGGGGTACTTTGATTTAGAAATAATTGTTAGGGATAATTCCAGCTTGAAGGTAATCTCTGATTTCAATACAAACAGGGATTTGTTTATGGTTGATGATATAAGAATAGGGGATTTTGAGATAATAAACAATACAACATTTGCCTATGCAAAGGGGAGAGCTTATCTTGTTTCTGAGAATAAAAATTTAACAAAAATTATAGCACAAAATTGCTCTTATTCTTTACCTTTGGGATTGTATGAGGAAGGAGCAAAAGTAGAGAGTTGCGGAATCAAACCTTTTGCTCCCAGCGATTGCAAGTTAGATGGGTATAATTTTTCTTGTTTTATTTTCGATTTAAAACTTCTGAATAAGACAACTTCCCTAAGATACATAATAACCAATGAATTCAACATTTCTGGATACTTTGATTACAATGTTACACTTAACGGAACCATAAATTCGATAAACATAACAGATAAGGATAAGTGGGTGAATCCTTTGGATGATATATGGTACGCAATTAATCTAACTAATAACGGAAACCTAGGCTGGTACGGTAAAGTGTGGAACCAGACAAGAATAAAAGTATTTTCCCCCGCTTCCCAAAATTCCGCTGGAGAGTTACATGTATCGCTAAATTATTCCGACCTAACCTCTTGGGTAAATTTGCCTAAGAATAAGACGGGAAATTTCTTCCATTTTTTAGGAAAGAGCCACTCTGTTTTAGGTTTGTATAATTATACAGCCGAACTTCATTACTTCTGGCCTTATTTTAACGGAAGTTTTTATGGTAAAGCACCAAACAAACTTAATTTCTCAATTACCGAAGGAGGATTTACTTTATTTAGGGTTGCCGCAATTGATTTGGTTGATTGGGAAGTTCCTAAAATAGTGATGATGACAGAGCCTTTGGAAATTAAGGTTAAAGGTTATTTAGTTGGAGATATGGATTTCGATAAATGGGAAAAAATTCAGGCATTCGAGTTTTTAGCTTCAGATAACAATTCCTATGCAAAATTCAGGGTTACCAAGTATAATTGGAATAACGGAAATGAAACGGAAGAAATTCCTTGGGAAAATATGAGCTTTAACGGGCTAACCAACTACTGGGAGGCTTTGATAGATACCTCTAGACTTTCCTGCGATAATGAAAGTACCATCCATAGGATTTATATGATGATAAATTTCACCCGGTACGGGATTTACAAACCTTATGTAAAACATACTTGGAATCCGACATACAACCCTTACTTTTATCAGAAGGTGATTATAGATTGCGGAGAAGTAATAAAGGAGCTTTACCTGGTGAATCCGGAGCAAGCAAGTGTACCTTTGGGAACAAAGAATAAAAGGCTGTTTATAATCCTAATTCAAAACCCCGGAAATGAAAGCAAGGTGGTAAATGTAAGCATAGAAGTTGAAGGATATGCAAAAAATTGGGTTTGGTTGGGAGATATTGGTGAGAAAAACACCCAAATTACCTTAACCATACCTAAAATGCAAGGAAGTTCATACGGAGCAAACTCTACCTATGTGTGGATAGAGAATGCCGGAAGAGCAGGATATTATCCGATAGAGATAACAATTAAAGACCTTTCTGGCAATACTTTGTTTAAAAAGAAGACCTATATTAATATAATTATGCATAAAATGGATGAAATTGATTTGTACGCCTATTTACTCTTAACCTTATTTGGGGCTATCCTTCTAACAAAAAGAAAACTATTTTAACTTCTCAAACTCTTTTGCAAAGGAGTTTGCCTTATCTCTAAGTATTTCCAAACTTTTCCTGAAAAGCTCTTTTGGAGTATAAGCCGAGCAGCTTTCGATTTCCAGCACAAAATTTTTCTCGCTTTCATCACTTTTATAACCAACAATTCCTCCCTGCCATTTGGCGTGCTCCTTACCCTTATTCACCCTTGCCACAATCCTTAAATCCAGCTCCTGCTTTTCTGCCAGGACAACTACGGGTATGTTAGGATATAGAACTGAAATTTCCTTATTATCAGAAACTATATCCTCGGCCTTTACTATACAAGGTCCCTCCTTTTTCAGGGAAAAGGTTGCTCCATCAAGCTTCTCTACCTTATTTACCGGATATTTTAAGGGAATCAATCCAAGCCTGTGGGCGAGCAGCTCATCCTGCAAGGCGGAGTTATTTTCTTTAACCTCCACCTCCTCTATCGCCAATACAGGAATTTCCGAGATTATTATTCTTCTTATAGCATTTGCGAAGGAAGGAGTTGTATTTTTTAACTCGACTACAAATTTTTCGCTATTATCCTCAAGAACCTTAATATCCATTAAGAAGTTTTTATTTAAATTTTTAAATATCGTTTATTTATGTTCAAGGCTGTTTTGGACGATATATCCTTGCTGAAAGAAAGTTTAATAGCAATTTCCGAGTTGATAGATGAGGCAACCTTCAAGTTAGAAAAGGGAGGAATATCCTTGCTAGCTCCTGACAGAGCTGTTATAGCGGTAGCTGACTTTGTCATGTTTCCGACTGCATTTGAAAGCTATAAATGCGACAAAGAAACTTCCATAGGTTTAAACCTTCAGACCATGCTTAAGTTCCTAAAGAGGGCAAAAGCAACAGACAAGTTAATCCTTACCTTGGATGAGAATGAGGATCGTTTCGTTATGGTACTTTCCGGAACCTCTACCAGGGAATTTCACTTACCCATTATTTCCATCTCAGAGCAGGAATTGCCTGATTTAAGTAAATTTAAATTCGACACCAAGGTTGAGATTACCCCTTCCTTACTCAGAGAAGGTTTGGATAACGCTAGTTTGATAAGCGATTCTGTTTTGATAAAGGTTGATAAAAACCAGGTAATTTTCAGGGCTGAAGGAGATTCAAGTTTGTCAGAGGTAAAAGCTGAAGAGGGAAATCCGAATGTCTATTCAATATCAACTCCAGGACCTGTAGAGGCAAGATATTCTATAGACTATCTTTCAAAAATGCTTAAGGCTGGGAAGCTTACAGATAAGGTAAAACTGGAATTCAACAAGGATTATCCGCTGAGGTTAGAATTTTCCCTGAAGGATAAGATAAGACTAGCCTTTATCCTGGCGCCTAGGGTTGAGGATTAGAGATAGGTAGGCCGGGTAGGGAGAGGAAAGAGGGAGGAATCTATCAGAGCAGAAGATTATCTTTGACTAAAGGATTTTTATCTTTTTCTCATTTTTGATGCTCGGATGATGGGCTAAATAAGCTATCAATAAATTTTCTAAATCGATTTCAAAACCTGTGCAGCTTAAATAGCCATTATTACTCTTTATATTTAAAAGATTTCCGAGATTTTTGTTTGGCATAACCTTGGCAATACTTATCCACTTATTTCCTTTTGACTTGGATTCGAATTCTATTCTATTCCCTACTTTTTTTACCCTGTACCCCAAACCGAATTTTTTTAAAATACCTTTTAAAAAGTTTGTAAGTTCTTCCATAAAATTATCGGCATCGGATGGATAACCCATTACAACTCCAGCAATCCTTTTTTCTGGGTCGGAATATATTTTTAGGGGGATGCTTTCTTTTGAGATGAATTTCCCTGAAAAAGGAATGCACAATTCAAGGTATCCCAAATTCATAACACCAATCAATTTAATATTTTCCTTCATCTCCTCTTCATCGAGCTCAAGTAAAATTTTAAACTTATCCTTTATTCTCTCCATTTCCTTATTTTTCTTGTGGTTGAGGACATACAGAAAATTCAGGTCTTCCGGGTTTATATTCAACTTTCCTAACTTTTGGATGAGTTCTTTTCCGCTTCTATAAGGAAAAATAACCACCTTACTAAATCCTTTCTCCTCCAAATTTTCTTCTATTTCCCTTTTAATTTCAAAATACAGCCCGGAAATTTCAGGAGATAATAGGTTTTCTAAGGAGTAAAGGTTCAGAATTTCCTTTCCGTTCCTCAAATCCTTTTCTTCCTCCCGAACCTCAATAACTTCAGCTATTTCCTTGCTTTTTCCTTTTATTTTCTCTTTTACCAATTTCAGCAACCTATCCATATTTCCCTTACTGAAAAAGGAATAATCCAAAAGTTCCAGGACAATGGTTACTTTGCTATCTATAGCTTTACACGATTTTACAAAAGGGATTTCGATATCTCTTACCCCTTCGCCTTTTACGTTTAATCCCAACTCATACCTTTTTGCATAGCAGTCTCTAAGGCCTATCCTGAATTCGTGAAGAAAATTTTTAAGTTCTTTAACTATTTTAGGTAATGCTCGGTGGGCAGGAATTTTTTCTGTGCAATATTCCAAAAATATTCTATCGTAATGAACTTCCAAATTTTTGAGGGAATTTTTTTCCTTTATAATCCTGGCAAATAGCTCTTTTACAAATTTTTCCAATTTTTCCTTTTCGTATTCGTTTGGCGCCCTACTCAGCACAAAAACAAACTCCATGAAACTCTGCATAATAATTTCTAAAGCTTAGGTTAAAATAATAATTGCTGCTATAACTAGTTTGTTCGAATAGCAAATTTCGATTAAAAATGGTCTAGCGAAGCATATAAAATTAGAAAATTTCATCAA
>Ga0190309_1000480_pt1 | contig 11377 bp, 10 predicted proteins | sample 48700767_MG_FD_161656 | JGI IMG/M metagenome (GOLD analysis project Ga0190309, IMG submission 161656) | Hydrothermal vent sediment bacterial communities from Southern Trench, Guaymas Basin, Mexico - 4870-07-6-7_MG | ecosystem: Environmental > Aquatic > Marine > Hydrothermal vents > Sediment ... | reverse complement strand
TAAAGACCTAATATATTCACAATACTTCTTTATCTCTGAAGGCATACTTTCTTTCCATTTCGCTAAGACTTCCAAGGGTATCCGTTGAGGTTCAAGTAAGGCAAGACGATGCAACACGACTAAATTATCAGAAGTCTTTCTTTCTGGTACTGGTTCCATCGCCCTATTTATGTATCCTGTATAATACGGGTATTCTGGATGAGTTTCATTTGCATTATAGAGGACTTCTTCTGAGGACACTCTGAGGACATCTCCAACATCACACTTAATTTTTGTGTTATCCGACTTTCCGTATTCCATAAAGAATCGAGCACCTCGTCTGTCTAAATAATCTTGACACTCTCTCTTCTTATAAAGATGACCATTATACAAACATCGAACACGTTTATACGCCTGAGTGTCGTCAAGCATCATCTTAGCATATCCGGCTGGTATTTCAATGCCCAGATAATAATTCCACACATCGGTTTGTCCTTTTACCAACTTCTTATCCAACACCACAGTGTCAACTTCGTGCCAGAACTTACATTTAGCCGCCCCTTTATTCGTAGGAACTTCGTAGAAATGATCTAAAGTTTTAATCATGACGCCCTCTTGCAATCCCTTATGGAGACCGTGTTTTGAAGTTTTTATCAAATGAATGGCTTTATCTATCGCACTCTTGTTATTCCCGTCTACTATGTATCCAGAATAGCTTGGTATTGCAACTTTGCTTACTCTTTCTATTTTGATATGTGCGGTAGACTTAAAAGTCTGAAGCAGTTTTAACCTTTCTTCGAGAGGTTTATCTCGGACATCATTCCCTTTATAAATAAGGACATCGAATACAAATGCGTACGCATAAGGTATGAATCTTTCGGGAGGAAGCTTAGTATTTATAATCCCATTTATAACAGTTCTGTGTAAAGCCTCATTTCCCTTTGCTGCATAAAGTTCCCCGTCGAGAGCTGTGTTATCGGGGAAGTGCTCCTCAATTTCTTTCACTATCTGGGGAATATATTTGTTTATTAATGGAGACTTATGTTTCAATTCTTCTGGATCTACAAACACGTACCCTTTACCGCCCGACTTCCAAAGAGTAATTCTAAGACCATCAGCTTTAACGTCGAGAAGGAGCTTCTTTTCATCCCATCCAGCACTCGCAATATCTTCGTGAACAGTAGGAAGGAAGAATCGTAAATATGGTTTAGCCTTGGAAAGGTATCCAACCTTAAGGTTCTTTGTCTCTTCAGATGTACTTATTATTTTTGCTCGCTTCTTATTCCACTCTTTTAATTCCTCTTCGTCTTTGGGAGGTTTGGACTTCATGTATTTCTTGGCTTTTAAATATGTCTGCCAGAAAGAAGTCTTAAGTGCTTCCTTAGGATCTTTATTAGGATGCTCTATTTTGTACAGCTCAGGTTGAGTAGGAGGAACGAGCGTAAAATATACACTACGAAGAGCATCTATCAAAGCGGCAAAATATTTATAACACGCATCAAGAGTCCACTCACCCCACCTCTTTCCTGCTTTCAAGCGAGGTACGGCGTTATTAGCCAAATATCGCAAATCCGCTATGCACTCTTTCCATCTTGTCTTGACGTGCTTTATGTCATAATCAACCCCCTTGGATAAGAATTCTTTAAGGTGAAGCTTTTCAAGTTCATTTGAAGAGTCAATTCTTTCCACTTGACCACTTCGGGAGAACTCAAGAGTCATGCCCTTTTCTGCCCAGAAGATGGGAATATCCCACTTCTCTTTGAGCCTCTTAAGGACTGCATTTTTATGTTCTTTTAAATCTTTCCTGAAGTTTGTAAGAGTGATGGACAAAAGACCTTTTTCCTTACCGCTTCGAGTCTTCTCAAGCTGAAGAAGAAAATCCTCAAATGATATTTTGTGATCTGACTTCTTGTAAGAGCCAATACCAACAATGATATGAGACGGTGGCAACCCGAATGCTTTTATCATCGCTTGTGGAATGTAGGCAGGCAACTCGGGAACAATATCTACATCGTAACTTGGGATTCTAACTCCACCTGCTGGTTCATGAGGAGCAACATTAGCCTTTAGCCAATTCATGTGAAGACCCTTAATTGAGAACTTGTTGCTTATCACTTGAATGTGCTCACGAAGCTCGTCATCTTTTGCCCATCTCTTTATTGCTGCTACTGAATATATCGGAACTCCTTGGTCTGCATAATATTTCCATTCGCTATATTCATCTTTGTCTATATCCGTAATTATAACAGCATCAACATCCTTAACTCGCTGAGTGGGCTCTAAAAGAACTTTCGCTTTAGGAGACTCAATCAATATACAAGAATGTCCCTTTGCTTCTGCATTTACTCCGAGAAATGTTATCTTCAATGACATAAAAAAACAATAAAAAAAGAAAATAGAACTAAACGTCTACTGTTCGTTTAGACGTAGATAAGAACGAGGGTGTGTTTCTGGGAAATCTGCTGGTTTTACATTCTTAATTACTTCCTTTACCTTATCGAGTTCGCCTGAAATTCTGTTCGCATCGAAATCCAAGAAGCCCACTGCCAGACCAGAAGACTGGGAAGCTATAATTTCATCCTCTATCCTCTTCAATAGAGCTAAAGCATACTTTGCAGTTTCATTCTTTACCCTGTCCATTTGGACCATCTCCCACATCTCAGATATAGTTAGGACCGCTCCCACTCCGTTAATTGAATATCATTGGAGAGTGTGGCGGACATTTTAACGAGGGAATTTTTGTGTTTAAAAGTTAAGCTTAGAAGTTGCGAACCCTTCCTAAATGGAACTCTAAACATTACCGAGTTCGTACCTTTGTGGAGCATGCGTGGAAATCGGAATATTCCAAAGTTGGGTCTTACAATACAGTCCCAAGGAACAGTAATCTCGAGTTCAATACCAAGCCCAAATATGGACATTCCGCATATCGTGTTTTTAATTGTTATGTCGTCAGGAAGCAAATCATCGTGATCGTTTCCAAGCCTCGGCTCAACTATCCACGCTTCGGCTATCGGATAGTTCAAAGGCAACTCCCCGTATCCCCCATTTCCCCATTCTGTTCCCCAAGAATTTTTGAATTCATAACACTTCTTTGTGAGGTTATATCCTACAATCGTAATAGCGTGAAAACCTAAGAATTCACCTGAAGGCATGGGTATACGAGCATCATAAGACCAATTATCATATACAGGAACGGCTGCAAACACTGGCAGTTTGTGAGTATACATTGTGCCAGTGATGTCATTGAACACTCTGTGATATTGACCTATCCTGTAAGATAAAGCGTTCTTCTCCATCGAACTTTCGCTGCATCGCTCTTGACACGTTGTGAGTGGAAAGCACATCTCTTGACAAGTACCTTCTTTTTGCATTATCTTGAGAGCGTTTCTCAAGACCATGCCGTCACCTTTGTAAGAACGACGCTTGTAGATGTAACATTCCGATAAATCGGTATTGTAAAACTGCTTGGATTCTGCAATTGCACATAATGCACATGGAACACAAATTTGTCGAGAACCTTGGTTCACTACAGGACCTTGGTATTTTTTAAGGCTAAAAACCTTTGGCTTCTCCTTAGACGTAAGGGCTGCATATATAACGTCCCTCTCATCCCAAGGAGAAGGAACTGCTCCCAAATTAAAAATAGAGAGGAAAGGAGGATTCATCTTACGCTCCTATTCCTGGAAAGATAGGATAGACGGGACTCTTCTGTCCCCATACACAGAGGCTTGATATGCCAGTATCTGGCACTTCTATTGCACCAGCAGGCTTAGGTACAGACCAACTCAACTGACCTGCTAATGTGAATTGCTTAGCGCCTCTTATTGATGTTTTCGCATAAGCCTTTCCAGTATTACTCACCTCAGCAGCACCAAACCCTGCACCTCCATCCTCTCCCGATACACTGTACTGGTAATCTAATTCATAAGGAGACACACTCGAAGCGGAAACCACCGAAAGCTTGGTCGATGACACGCCTTTTAAGCCTATCGTACCTAAGAAATAACTTGTGTTGTGAATGTTAGCGCCACCCATGTTCTCAGTTAAAGACGTACCAGCAATCAAAGCTCGTCCTCGTAAATAAGAATAATTTGTAGCTACCATCATAGTATTTCCAGTATTCATGGTTTCCTGCTTAAATAGGACTGTACCATAATCCGCAGTGTTGTGTGAATCATAAATCACTCCTTCGTCCAAATCTTCTCGATAATCAATGTAATACAATACGTGATCAACACCAGACGCATCTGTTGCGTTAAGAGTAACTGTGCTGGTCAGAGCCGCTTGAGAAAATGGAACAAGACACAACACGAAGAGGGTTACCAATAGAGCAATCGTTCGCATTTTCCTCTCCTAATCATGCTTAATTATACAAATAGCTTTAGGTTTAGTTACCACAACTTTATATTTCATTTCCACTATTGCACCTCTTAAATCATCAAGAGGATCAGAATATTTCTTAACTGTTATATCCTCCTTCATGAGAATTAATCCTGCCATTTCAGCATCCAAGACTACCGCTCCGACATCTCCGGTATCCTCCCATGCCCAATCCTCATCGCCGTTTGATGTAACAGAAAGCAATTCCCATCCGAGAGTTCCACCTCGCTCTTTGTTATAAACTATACATGAATTGTAAGGTTTGGATACAAGAGTAAAGTAAAATTTAGGTGTCGCAATTAAATATGTTGGCATAAAGTTGGACTCTGCAATATATTCACAAGCTGTTCCTATCGCACTAAACTCAGACGTCCCGTCACACGTTACAGAATGTGAAGCATTATCAATCAACTCAGAAATACCGTCTTGATTTAAGGTGTTTTCCAACCTCATGCCAGCGAGAGAAACCTCGTTTTCAATCAAACCGAATTCCGCATCTTCAATCAATTCTTTTGGAGCGAGAGGCAAGGTCCAAGCTTTTTCGGTAACGGCATCAACGCTTGTGTATTTAGGATGAAAAACAGGAGGTTCTCCTTTATAAGCTCCCTTTGAAGCATATCCATTTGCGTCAGATGTAAATACCCTCACTCTATGCGAGCCTGTTTTAACAACAGGGAGTATCTTTCTCATGAATTCTCTCCGTTTAGCTCCAGCTATGACAGCGTTATAGTAGGCTTTCTGTGTCAGTCGTCGTAAGTCCTCAGACGCACTGAGTTCGTGTGACTGCACCTTGGTGGCATATTCTTTTAACCTATCAGCTAATTCACCCATTTCTTTCCTCCTTATCTCTTTCGTAGAATTTTATACTACTCTTGCAGATGGTGACGCTGGAGCCGGAACAAGAGCCAAATGCTCCAACGTCATGTCTTTTATAAGAGTATAAGTTTTGAAATCTTCATCTATCGAAGAGAATCGCACAGATAAACCGTGATTTCCATTCAGAAGTTCTTTAATCACTTCTTCATTGTGCTTTGGATAAACGTGAATATCTCCTCTGAGAGCTTTACCATCCCATCGAATATTTTTAACTTCTCCGACCTCTTTACCATTATGGTAAATTTGAAATGGTAACCTTTTGGGGACGCGAGCATTCTTTAGGACGTTAGGCGGAATGTAAATAGGAATACCTTGAGAAGTTGAATCGTAAATAAGGTCCCCGCTCTCAACTAAAATCCTATCGTGGAATATATCTTTCTTCTCTCGTCCTAAAGGAAAATATGTATCGTGAATCATCCTGTCTTATACGAAATTTCTTTGGGTTCGTTTAATTTAAATATAGCTCCTTCGGCTTTTTCGCCCATGAGGTTATCATTAATAGAACACTCCAATACTCTTTGGAAATACGGAATTGTATTTTTCAAGAAGAACTCCATTCTTACCTTAGCAGTTGCATACTGCGAAGTTGCTATACCTTGCCCGAGTGTCTCAGCCGGAACCATTAAACCAGTTGCAGCAAGACTTGTGTAATACTGAAGATAATCGAGAAGAGCTGGAAATCCAGATGTATCAATCGGATCAATTTTAACTTTATCTGTTGAAACAAACTCGTGTCCTACATGAATCTTTCTAAACTCTCTCTCCAATTCCTTGAGCTTATTCTCATCGGGATATAGTCCTCGTCTGTCTGGGAGACATTGAATATGGTATTTGGCAAAACCATGTCTTATAATACCTTCGTGAACACTTTCGTCGATCTCTTTCTTCCACTTAAGAGGTTGTCTTGCTACGCCTATCATTGATATGCCAAAGGGGGAATCTGTACGAGCCATAGCTTGAAAGTGCCAAATATTCGGAACACGAACAAGTTTTCCACCTTCTCGCACAAAGTAATTACCGTTTTGAATCACTACATTGAGTGGAAACAGGACTTCGATATCAGTAAAGTGGTTATCTCTCCCGAAGAGGATCCTCGAATAACTATCACCAAACACTAAGGCGTCCCGCATAACAGAATAAAGTTTTGGAAACACTTTATCAAAACGTCGTGTGTATCTTTCCCTAATTTGCTCACTCTCACTATGAATTTCAAAGCCAGCGGAAAGAACAGCGAAAGTAACGGCTTCAACCGCTGCAAACGCAGGAGGGCTTGTTAAATATAATTCCCAATCTTCTTGGGACGGTCCACCCACCTCTAATGCGTGTGTTGTCTTAAAAGTTCTGGAGGACTCATCGCTTTCGTCTTCACTACTTGGAGCACCCACATTCCAAGGGTCTGTATCCCGATCACCATACAATCGTCCAAGGACTTTCCTCCACATCGAGCGACCGTTCTCCACCAATCGCTCCCCAACTGTCAGTATTTTCTTCTTCATCTATATGTCGTTCGAGTCCCAAGGAGGCGAGAGCCAAGGCATCCACAAGGTCGTCATGAGCTCCTCCTTCGGGACCACACTTACTCATGTTATCGTCTAAATATACAAAAGCTGAAAGTTGATCAATCAGCTTTTGTTCATCTTTGGGTATGTGAATCGAATTATAAGCAAAACACAAAACTAAATTATCAATAATTTTCTTTTTTAATTTATCGTTAGACATTAAGACGGGTTCAATCGGAAGGTCAGAAAGCTCTTCCAATATAGGGTCACCAATTGATGTCTGATCTGCATATATCGTAACAGGATTAAATTTTTTCGCTCTATCACGTATTATAGCATATTGTTCTCGCCAAGTTATCTTGAGAGGCAGAATTTCGGTGTATATGACATCACCTTTATCATTGAGAACGACCAAAGCTGTATGGTCTCGCTTACGCCCAAAGTCGAGACCCATTACCGTCTCTCCTATATGTCTTGATCTTTCATCTGTGATAGCATTAAGAAGTTGTTCATCTGGAATCACCCTGTTAGAGGTTGCTACAAATTCAGCTTTAAATACCTGATCGAAAAACGATGGAGACATGTCTTTTTGAGCAGCTCTTATCATTTCTTCGGTGATAAACCAACAATCTTCGAGTTTCACTGAATGAGTTCTTGCTGTTCCCGAATACCAAAGCGACATAAAGACGCCTGAAGTTCCAAAAGGAGTCGAAACGCCTATCTCGGTTGCACCTTTGGATTTTCCCATCTGATAAAACAAACCGTAATAAGCAGAAGGTCGTATACGAGCAAGCTCATCCAACAATATCAAATCTGGATGATAACCGCCTCGAGTTTTCTCGTTCTGTGCTATCGCTAACACTCGTGAACCTGTTTTGAGTTTAATTTGTTCTTTACTGTCATAAACTATGAGAGAACGAAAAGGAGAATCATTAACCCACTGTCGTATCCTGTCTATATGTTGAACTGCAATGGGCATTGAAATTGAGCCTATAAGAGTGAAGGAATTGTCAAACAATGTAAGGTTCATGTAAGCAATTATATCCTCAAGAATTGACTTTCCCATTCCCGCTGGTCCACGAAGAAGAATTTTCTTTTCTCCGCTAAGCCAGTCTTTGATGATTTCGTAAGACCACCAACCTCGTGGGTGTACAGGAAGTTCTTGAGTTGCTTCAAATATTGCAAGATTCTCCTCGGTTGCGTGTTCCTCACAAAATATTGCTGATTTGGGAATTTTTTTGTAACAATAATGACAATGAGACTGCATGTCTTCTGGTATAAGAGAAACTTCAATTTCAGGTTCTTCTTTGAGTTCGTCTGGAACATTAACAGGCGCTTTTCGGTTCCACAAATATTCCGCACGAGCACGGGCTAAACATTGCTCTGAACAGAAGAAGTACCTAAAGCCCTGTCGCATCTTTGCATAATAAACTTGCTCGGTAACTTCATATTCTTTTCCACAATAATCGCAAATAACCTTAATTGTCTTCTTCTTGTTCACTCTCAGTTTCCGGTATCTCTTCTTTATTTTCATTTCGTTTTACAGTCTTTGTTGGAGCTATATTCTTTAGGATTTTCAATCTGTTCTTCTTTATCAAGGCTATTTCTTCAAGCACTCGACTACTCTCGTCGGTCTTGCTTATCTCTTTGAGAGAAGCATTTATTCGAGCGATCTTTTCTGCAATTGTTGCTTTATCTTTAGGATCTCCTGTCGTTTCGTATGTGTGTTCTAAATCGGTAAGAATTTTTGTTAGTTGATCCCTATGGAACGCAAGCGAACTCGTATCAGGAGAAGAAATACAATAGCGCATCACGTCAGCCTTGTCTAACTCCTTATCATCCTCATCGGCGTGAGAAATGTAAAACTCGAGGAGGTAAACAAGGAAATCGTCCCAAGTCTTTCGGAGTATTTCTTTTGCCTCCGAGAGCTTTTGTTTCGTCACACTCTTAACAAGAATTGGTACTGTATCTTTCATATCACGACAGCGTTTTGTTTTCGTTCTAATTCGTGAATTTCGTCTTCACTTTTACCTTCTAATATTGCTTCGTAAACGGGAGCTGAGAACTTTTTAAAATCAAAGTTTTCTTCAACATTTCTTATGCAAGTTTCAGGATCAGGCTCTCGTGAAAGAAAAGCTTCGACTCTTTCTTTCAATTTTTTGTAGTTTTCTTCTGGATTTTCTGAAGGAAAAATTAGCCCTCCTGTCTTCCCTTCCTTAACCGTCTCAAGCAATCCACCCATTGCGTACCCTATGACGTACTTACCAAAGTATTGAGCCTCGAGACAATCGAGTCCAAGAGGCTCTGGAACTATGCAAGGATGAACAAGGAACTTGCACGTTTGAAGCGCTTTAATCTTTTCTTTGAAAGAAGCATTGAATATTATTTTCACGTTAGGCATTTCATCTGCTATCTGTTTGAGCTTCCATGCGTATGTTCCTTCTTGTGTAAACAGAACATCACCCATCATTAGGAATTGCTCATCTGGCATATCTTGTGCCAACCGAAGGAATATATGCCCGCCTTTGATGTGGGAAAATCTATTGAGGAACAAAATTGGTCCATCAAAGGCGGGGTGGTTATTGAAGGATTTATAGTAGTCCAAATTTAGTCCCGAATAAGCGTAATACACCTTGTGTCCAGCGTGATGGAACTTATCTCGAATTTCGTTGCGTAACCACTTTGAGACGCATACAACGTTTCTTGGTCTTGGAGGAAGAACATTCAAGTTTTGCGGATAAAAGTCCCAAGACATTGCTATGTTTTGCTTAAAGCCCGCTCTTGACGCAAGGTAATTGTAAAAATGAAAGTGATTATCTTCAAGAACTGCATCACAGCTCTTCAGAGTGTCTAAATTGCGCATTATGATGTTTTTCTCTGCTTCGTAAGACGGTATTCGTTTTCCATCCCAAATCGGATAGTCTCCAGTATGAAGCGTGACGTTCTTTATGTGCAAAGAAGAGTCTTTAGTCGCAAAGACGTGCACGTCATGCCCTTTTTTGCTCAAATACTCAATTAGGGACAAAGTTCTAATTTCCATTCCGCCATAGAATTTGTAAGCGTTATCTATGAGCGGAAGGAAGACTGAAGTGATGACTCCTACTTTCATACCAGCACCAATCCCTTACCGCTTTCGAGAGCAGCACTTGTGATATGCTTAGCTTTTGCAGTTGGGAGGAATACGGGCTTTATTCCGAGTTCCTCTAAGCGAACAAAGAAATAGTAATCCTCCGATACCCTATACCAGTCCGGTAGAGTATCGAACTCTTGTGAAGCATATCGGAAATAAGGAAAGTCCATCTTGTCGAAGACTTCCCGCTTCACAAGAATACACCCCAACCCGCATAACATAAATCGCTTCACTGGCTGGGCATATACGGATATTTGCTTGCCCCTTTTATATGGCAACTCCGAATGCTCTACACACGGAACGCCTCCGTTGGGCTTTTGTGGTACGTTTGCAACTACCACATCTTCGTCTATTTCGAGCATTCGGGTCACCGTATCCTCGTACACTATCACATCTGAGTCGAGGAGCATGAGATGAGAATATGTCGTGCTAAGGAAGGACTGAACAATTTTATTCCTTGCGGCAGCTATACCGTGGTTACGCTCTATTTCAAGCATCCACCTTTCTGGCTTCTTAGCGTTTAGGAACGCTTGAAGAGCTTCTATATGCCAATAAGGGAAAGAAGGAGAAAAAATTACTCCCACATAAAGGGAAGTGTTCTTACGCGTTTCGTATTCAACAGCTTGCATTTTGTCCTTAGGACCTTTTATATTATTATAATAAAAATAAATATTAATAAATAATAATAGGAGTTTTTTACTACCTCCATACTAAGGGAGGACAAAACAAACAACCTAAACGATTACATAAGAGTTTAAGACAAAAGAAGGATGGAACGGGGTTGGTTTCACGAAACCGATTACAGTGAACATCCCGAAGTCCATCTTAAACGAAGCCCTCTCAGAGGTTTTTCACTGAAACTCCTCTCAGAATCGCCTAACGGAGGCAGCGTTGGGCTTAAAACCGAGATATTTGCCCCTACCATTTCGTTTGGCGAATAAACCATTTTCGTGAGAGATAGGAAAACACCCCTCCCCCTCCCCCTGTGGGGGTCTTCTAATGCCAGCATTTCAAAATTAATAATTTTTTCCCATTTTTTATGAAATTTTATGAAAAATCTATTTGTTTTTATGCGGATCAAAAAATATGAATAAAATCAAATTTTTTATGAATAATTCATAATCATAAATCCTGGCGAATTTTTATGAAAAATTCATAAATCTTAATTTTTAAGAAAATTTGAGAAAAATATATGAATAGCAAAATATAAGAAAAAATATTAAGCCTGTAATACAACATACAGGCTTATGCTTAATACAAAAGTTACCACATATAACGCTATTGCTATTTCTTTCATTTTGTTTTTCCTCCTATTAGGAAATTGCCACATAATTGGCAAAAAACAAATCTATCTTCTTGCGCGTCCTCAAATGAGGAATAAAAACCGCACTTCCATCCCCTTAGACACATTATCCGAATTTTTTCGTTTTTCATTTTTCAATCACCGTTAATATATAAGACATGATAAACCTTAAAGCTTTTGGTCATTTAAATTAAATTTAAAGATAACGCG
>Ga0190309_1000475_pt1 | contig 11397 bp, 11 predicted proteins | sample 48700767_MG_FD_161656 | JGI IMG/M metagenome (GOLD analysis project Ga0190309, IMG submission 161656) | Hydrothermal vent sediment bacterial communities from Southern Trench, Guaymas Basin, Mexico - 4870-07-6-7_MG | ecosystem: Environmental > Aquatic > Marine > Hydrothermal vents > Sediment ... | reverse complement strand
ATCACCTATCTTTAAACCTGTTGTATCTTCATACACTTGAATAGTAGCTATCTCTTTGTTTAAACTAATTATCTCACCTATCAGATTTTCTTTGCCTACATAGACTAACTCTCCTATAAAAGAGTTCTTTAAACCTTTAGCTTTAACTACTAAACCCCAAGCTTCTATGACTTCAGGCATTTTCTAAAATCTCTAAAATCTCTACCTTTAACTCTTCTTTGAATCTGTTTAGTCTTTCTTCAAAAGAATTGTTAAATAATTTTTCTTTGTTTTCTGAAAAGATTATGACTCCTCCCAGGATATTCTGAAATTCTATATTTATTACCTCTATACCTTGTGCTTTAAGATCTTTTACTATTTGAGATAAAATTTTTTCAGAATCTTTATTAACTCTGAGTATTACCCTTTTAGCATTCAAGTTCTGACATCCTTGGAGGATTAAATTTTTAAAAGAAATCTCTAAATCCTCTTTTTCAATATTACTTAATTCTTCTTCTACTTCTTTAAAGATAGCTTCTATTAATTCATCTTTTGCTTTTAATTCTTTTAACTTAAACTCTAATTCTATTTCTGAAAATGCGCTTTGCTTTTTCTCTTCAATAAATTTATCTATTTTCTCTTTTTCTTTAGTTAACTCTGCTTCTTTTTTCTTGTTAGCCAAAATCAACTCACGCTCTGCTATTTTGTGAGCTCTTCTAATTATTCTTTCTATTTCTCTTTCTGTCCTTTTTTTAATCTCCTCTTTAATATTCATAATTTTACTCCTGAAATTAGACTTAATATTTTTCTCACTTCAAATACTTGTTTTTCTCTGTAGTGAGGAGAAGGAACTTCCAAAATCACTGCCTTTTTGCTTTTCAATTTAATCTCTTGAACTTTATTTGGTATTTCTTTATAGATCTTTTGAGAAAGGAGTACCAAACATTCACTCTCACTCATCTTTTCTAAGAATTTAAGGACTTCTTGGGGAGATTCACTACAAAATACATCTATACCTAAAAATTCAAATACCTCGCAGAACTCTTTTTCTCCAACGACTTTTATCTCCATTTTAAATTTTCCCTAAGATCATAATAGAGACTATTAATCCATATATAGCTATACCTTCTGCTAATCCTACATATATAAGAGACCTTCCCATCAATTCTGGTCTTTCAGCTACAGCTCCCATAGCAGCAGAACCTACAACAGAGACTGCGATTCCAGCTCCTATACAAGAAAGTCCTACAGAGATTGAAGCTGCCAAAAATCCCCATCCAGCTATTTTAGCTTTATATTGGATTTGAGATTCTTGAGCAAAAGAGTTTTGTAGGGTGATTAAAAACACTCCTATTATTAAAAAAACGACTGCCAAACCTAATAAAATAAAATTAAACTTTCGCAGATATTTTTTAAATTTCATGTTGACCTCCTTTCTTTTAAAGGTTTAAACTCTCTTCCATCTAAATGAAAAAATTTTGAAAAGAATTCATAAAATTCCAATCTCAATGTTTGAATGAAAACGATCAAACCTTCTAATAATATCACTCCTATATTTCCCTCAACTATTAATGTTTCTTTTAGACCTGGTAATTTAGAAAGTGAATCAGCTACCAAATAAACAGACATTCCTAAAGCTGCGTGTGTGAGACCAAAAGCAGCTACTCTCACAAAGGAGATAGTGTTAGTAAGCAGACCCAAAATAACCTCGATGGGTTTTGAGACGACGATACTTAAATCTTTTGTTTTTCTAAAAAATAACAGGTCTCCAAACGTAATTAAAAATAAAGGAACTGCCAAAATAAAAATGATTAAAACCAGGTTTAGCTGAACACTTTTAAATCTTAAAGCTGAGATTAAAAAATAAAGTGAAAGCCAATAAAAAACAATGCTAAAAATGCCCCATTCTTCAAATAGAGCTCTTCTTATATCTTTTTGCCAGATTCTTTGAATGATATTTAAAATTATACCTAAACTAATCATAACTATTCCAATGAGTATACCTAAATTTAAAAACCTCTGAGGTTCTCTAAATGGAGAAAACCAAACAGGTTTTATTATGTCCTCTTTTCCAAAAAAGCTTCCAAAAAGGATTCCAAATGTCGCTGAAGAGATACCTACCAATTGCATTATCTTTGCAAAATCTCTTAGAGTTTTAAATAAAAAAAGAAATAAGCCTATTAAAAAAAGAACTAAGCCATGACCTAAATCTGCAAACATAATTCCAAACATTATTAGAAAACTTAAAGCCATAAAGATCGTAGGATCTATGTGTTTATAGGCAGGTATTCCATAGAATTTGAGGATCTTTTCAAAAGGTTTAAAAAATTTATGGTCTAAATAAGAAGGTATATCTTGATACCCTAAACCTTTTTTTATTAAAATCTCTGGTCTCTCTGTTTGAATCTCTACAAAAGGTATACTCTTTAAAGAATGTATTAAATCTTTCATCTTACTTTCAGGAGTCCATCCTACAATAATGTAGCCTGATCTTGAAGAAAGAAATCTACTCATTGCTCTATAGAGCTTTTCATTTTCTTCTAAATTGAACAAATAAAATTTAAGTTTATCTTTAGACTTTTCTTTAATCTCTTTTAACTTCAATTTCAAATCTACAACTTCCTCTTTCATGCTCCAAAGTTCTAATTCCATTTTATCTAAATCCGGCTTTAAATCTTTTTCAAAGAATACTTTTATCTCCTCAAACCTCAAAGCTTCTAAGTTTTTTATTAACTCAGATTCTTTTTCTTTTAATCCTATACAGAATATAAAAGTCTTATCTTTAAAGGTGCCTTTAAACTCAAAAACAAAATCTTTTAATAACTTACTACAGATCTTCACAGAATCTGAGGGAATGAGTCCTATTTTGAAGACGATATTTTTAAACTCTTTAAAATAATCTAAATCTAAACCTATATTTTCAATTAAACTTAACACTCTGCAAAGCTTTTCTCGTTCTTCTATTTTGGCTTGAATATCTTTGAGTTTAAAAAGAACTGATTCTAATTCTCTTTCTATATTCTTTACCTCTTCTTCTATCTCCTGAACGAATCTCAAAGAAATTGAAAAAGAAGATCTATTTTTATAAACAGCAGATATCCCTAACTCTCTCATAATTCTTTTTATTCTTTCTTTTATATCCTGGCATTTAAATAAAATCTCTTTTAAATCTAAATAGTCATAATCAGTCTCCATAAAGTTTTGAGCTCTCTCTATCTCTATGAATCCAAAATCATAAAGCTTCTTAGATACAGATTCCAAATGCTCTTTTAAAAAAAATATCTTCACTAGTCTCATATCTAATGGTCTAAACATAACTAACTCTGTTTACTATTTAAAATAAATATTAATCTCTCTAAAAAGTATTTTTGTTTTAAAGCATACATTAAAAATGGAGCTGAACAAAATAAATCCAATTCTCTTTTCTTCAAAAAATTTGAAAAGAAATACTCTTTTAAATCTCTTTCAAAATCTGAACTCTCAAATATCTTTTCTTTAAAATTCTCTTCTATTAAATTTAAAGCTTCATCTAAATTAACGACTTCTAATATTTTTGAGAGTATCTTTTCATTTAGAATTTGAGAAAAAAATTTGTAGATTTGAGCTTTATCTCTATTTTGAAAAAACTTAAATCTCAAAGCCCATATCAAAGACATAAAATCTACGTAATTCTCTAAGATAAAACTTCCCTTATCTCTTAAAAAATTTGCTACTTCTTTTAAAAATCTTAAGAATCTAATATCTAAATGCACCTCAAAGAAAAAGATATCTTTGTAATGTTGAAAAGCTTTAAAAGCCTCTTCAAAAATCTCTTTTAAAAATTGAGTCTTTTTTAGAAAATGCTCTATATCTTTATAAGTTGAAATTTGAGAAGGAAATCTTTTAAAAATTAAAAAAGGGGCTCCATAATAAAAAATATTCTTTGCTTCTTCTAAAGATAAATTGTAATAAATACTTCTTGTTAATAATTTAAGATTGAAAATCTCATATTCAAAAAGTAAACTCTTCAAAGCTAAAAAAGCCTTTCCTTTCAAAAATCTTAAAAGTTTAGTTATTCTTTTTATATACCCTAAATTTAAAGAATGTTCTAATTCTAAAAGAGTAGAGGGTAATTTATTTTCTGGAAGATAGAATTTGAGAATTTCTGTACAAGTCTTTATATCTTTATCTTTTACTTTATTCAAATGCTCTTCTTTGAGAGATTTACTCTTTAAAGCTCCTAATAGACCTACTGCTCCTGAATAATTAAATATCATAAACCAAGAATTTTATTCTTAATTAAATTCTTTATCTTTACTTTCTCCTTTTGAATCTTTTCTCTGAACTCTTTAAGAGTTTTTTTTAATGCTTCTTCTTTCTGCTTTCTTAAACTATCTATTTCTCTTTCTAACTCCTTTAACTTTCTCTCTCTATACTCAGATATTTCTTTTGATACACTTTCTAAAATATTTTCAGCTTTCTTTTGAGCTTCTTTTATTATCTTCTGCGAATCTGATTCTGCTTTCTTCAACTTATCGACTAAATCTTTTTCTAATCTCAAAATCTCTTCAATCTCTCCCATACTCCTTATTTTTTAAATTTTTTTATCTCATAAAAAAATACATATCCTATTACTAAAAGTATTAAAATCCTAAAAATTAAATACACAATGCCTATCAATAAGTTAGCATCCATTAATTAAAATTATATCACCACTGATATGAATAAAAAATTATTTAATATGATAATCTTCTTTTACATTTTTCTCTACACACAAAAATTTACAGAACTTCTTAAAATCAGATTGAAAAATTAAATTACCTTCTTCTTTTTTAAACTCATCTAAAAAAATTTTACCTGCAGTTATAAAATCTTTAAGATCATAAGCTTTAATTTTTAAAAGAGCTTTTAAATTTATTGTAGTCTCTGAAATCAAAAAATCATTTTCTTCTTTTAATTTTAAAATTTCTAATTCCTCTTTTTTGGTGCGTGGTATTATGAGTTTAGTGTTATGTGATATTCTGAAATGCTTTCCAAATTTTAATAATTCTAAATCTTTTAAAGAAAAATCAGATTCATGAGTTAAAAGATCTTTAAGTCTTTGAGAAAAAGAAGGTTGTGTAAGTAAACAGCCTCCTGCAGGACTGGTAAAATCTTTTAAAAAAAATTTTCTGGCTAATTCAAGTTGTATTTTTCTTGATCTTCCTTTTATAGAAAACAACTTTTCTCTATCTATTTTGCCTTCTTTTTCAAAGATGGTAGGGGGTAATAACTTTGCACTTAAAGGTCTTAAGATTAATCCTTTTAGATTCGTTTCTCTTTCTATTAATTCCAAAACATATTTTCTTTGAGACATACTTCTTTGATTGAGCACTTCTCCTGTAACCATAAGATCTGCTTTTTCTCTTTCCATAATCTCTTTTGCTTTTTTAAAAAAATATATTTTGCAATCTATACAGGGGTTTAAATTCTTACCAAAACCATATTTAGGATTCTTTAATATCTGAATGTAATCAGGCAAAACTTCTATTTCTATTAACTTTAAATTTTCTTTTTTTATAAATTCTTTAATTGGTTTGATGTCTCTCTTTATAAAAGGAGTAATAAACCTTACACAAATAGGTTCTATTCCCAATTCTTTGACTATCTTTACAGCTAAAGCAGAGTCCAACCCCCCTGAATATAAACAAATTGCTTTCATTTAACTAAAAGATTCTAAAAGATTATTATCCTAAATTTGGCTTTCTTCCTTTATTTGCTCTTTTAGACCTCCAAGAAAGTTTTCTTCTTCTTTTTCTCTTAGACATCTTAAAACCTCCTTTTAATTAAAAAAATTTCTTTAAAGAACCCGCAATTCCAAAAAATATAACTTAAAAAAGCAAGCAAAAATAATGTAAAATCAAATTTAAAATAGATTAACAAGGAAAATAGGATTATACTACACAAAATTATAAAGAATAAAACAAAATTAAAAATTATACTTAAAAAGAATAAAATTAAAAAAAATAAAGAAATTAAAGGTATTATTTGAATCTTCCTAAAAAATCCATACTTTTTAGTTAAGAATCCAGCTGATCTTCCATACCTATACATCATTTTTAAAAAATCCTTCAAACTCTGTGGACGGTAGTGATAAACTACAGCTTTTGGATTAAAGATAAGTTTGTAACCTTTTTTTCTCAATCTGTAATCTAACTCTACATCCTCTCCTGGCCATAAACCTTCTAAAAAACCTCCCTCTTTTAAAAAAACATCTCTTTTATACATCACATTGCAAGAAGGATTATGATGGGTCTCAATTAACTTTTTATGAGTCCCTTTTTTTATATAATCTGTGATAAAACTTACCTTCTTCATAAACAAAAATATTTTCTTCTCAAAAGGTGTAGCATCTTCTGGAATTTCTTGCCTTCCACCACAACCTACAACTTCAGGAAAACTCTCTATACCTTTAAGAAGTTCCTTAAGCCAATCTTTTGAGACTATACAATCAGAATCTGTAAAGGCTAAAAATTCTGCGCAAGTATTCTTGGCAGCTAAGTTTCTTGCAAAAGAAGGGCCCTTTTTATAAGAATTTAAGATTCTTACTTTATCTTCAAGATCTTTTAAAAAAGATTCTTGTATAGATTCATTCCCATCATTCACCAAAATTACTTCAAAATTAGAGTAATTTAAATCTAAAATACTTTCTATACATTTTTTGAACTTAAGAGAAATCTTTCTAAAGGGTACAATCACACAAACCTTTTTTTCCATCTAAGAACTATATTCTTCTAAATATTCTTTTTCTACATTTACTTTCCATAAATCGTATTTCTTTTTACCTAAAATTATATTCTGTGCTGCGTATATTCCAGTAAGAATTGAGTGGTCCATATTGTTATATCTATGCATTCCACATCTTCCTATCACTTGAAGATTCTCTATTTTCTCAATATATTCTCTCAGGAGTTTCATATCTCTTTTATAATACTTTGTATATACAGGGTAGGCATAAGGGACTCTCACAACAAAACCATCGATTATTTTTAATCTTCTAATTATTCCAATCTTTGATAACTCTGAATTAGCTAATCTCAAAATCTCTGAATCAGTCTTATTCCACATCTCATCCTCTTTAAAGCAGAAGTATTCCATACCTAAATGTATAAAAGGAGTCTCTTTAGGAAACAAGTATTTAGACCAATTTTTATATAACTGAATCCTTCCCACTTTAAAATGTGGCTCATGGATGTAAATCCATTGGTCTTTAAATTCAGTCTCTCCTTCAACTATCAAACATACCTCTATCAATGAACGGTATTTAAGTCTTTTAGCAGAATTTAATATTAATGGAGGAGGTGAAGGTCTTAAAATTTTAAAGAGGATAGAAAAAGGAATGCTACTTACTAAATAATCTGCATTTATTCTTTTGATCTCTCCTTTTTTATCTTTCAAAATAATGTATTTGACTTTTTTCTTTTCTCTTCCTACTTCTACAAGCTCATTATTTAAAAAAAGCTGAACTCCCTTAGATAGAGCTTCTTCTAACATTTTTACATACATTTGACCTACACCATACTTAGGATAGTAAAATTTATCTATCAATGTTTTAATCCTTCCTTTACCTTTAAAAAAAGCATTTTTTACAGCTGAAAATAGAGACAATCCTTTTATTCTCTGAGCTGCCCAATCAGATGAAATCTCAGAAGATGAAATTCCCCATATCTTCTCAGTATAGGTCTTGAAAAACGCCTTATACAATCTTTTTCCAAAATTTTTGATTACCCAGTCTTCAAAACTTTCTTCTTTTTTGAATTTATATGAAATATCAGAAACTAGATAATCGAGTATGACCAATATACTCTCTAATATGCCTAATTTAATAAGAACATCTGAAATTTTTATTGGATAAAGAAAGAATTTTTTATTAAAAAATATATGTGTACACCTTTTTTTTAAAAGAAAGTCTTCTTTTAATAAACTCTTCCATAAATCTTCAACGAATTTTGATTTTGTAAAAAATCTATGTGGTCCTATATCAAATCTAAATCCTTTGTACTCTATAGTCTTACAAATACCGCAAGGTAAGTCTTCTTTTTCTATTAAATAAGAAAGTATGTTATTTTTGGCTAACTCATAAGCACAAGCTATTCCTGCAGGACCTGCTCCTATTATAAAAATATTCTTTTCCCTCATTCTATTAAAATTTTATATAAAACTGCTATTTTTCCTAAATTTTCATCTGAATATGACCATACTTCTTTTAAATATTTATTTAAATTTTTATGCCAAGGGTGATAGAAATCTGTTCCTTTTATAAAAGGAAGTATCATTAACAATTTATATTGAGGAAAACTCTCTCCTCTTAAAGCAGGTTCAACCCAATATTTAACTTTGATATAATAGATACCATTTTCTTTCAATAGTCTTTCTCTTTCTGGAGAATATATACACATAAAAGGATCAAAAATTCCAATTATTCTACCTTCTCTATTAAAATGAAATTGAGTATTAAACCAATCCCAATTCCAATAAAGATATTTTACTTTGTATTTTTTAATTAATTCTAATCTTGTTTTGTCATCTGAACTATACAAAATAAGAGCTGCTGCTATATCCCTTTCAGAAAAATTTTGATAGGGATCATTTTGGTGGACCCATCTATTAGTAAGTACTTTTCTACCTGTCAATCCATTTAAAGCAAAACTCAACTCTTTCGTCGAAATAAAGACATCTTCTACAGATGTATTTTCAAAAATGTATTCTCTCAACGAATACCACCAACTAGGCAATGTTTTCTTTCCTATGGGAGGCCAGAAATTGTCTTTTTTTGGAGTGCGCAATAAAAGAAAGAAGGAGAAAATATTAGAAAAACAAAGAATTAAAACAATAAGAAATCTAAATATAGAAGTCTTAATAAGATTGGCTTTAATTAAAAAATGAAAAAAATAAAGAGCAGAAAGTATTTTACTTATATTTATAAAGAAATATTTACAATAATAAGGTAAGAAATTTATGTGTAAGAGCGGTTCTGTAAAAAAATAAGAAAAGGTTAGAATAAAGGAGGCAGTAAGAAAAAAATATAAAAACTTTCCTAAAGAATTTTTATTTCTTAGAAAAAGAAAAATAATTCCTCCCAAGGAAAAAAGAGTTAACAAACGTATAATAAGAAAATTAGAGCCCACAAAGAAATCCTTTAGTACTTTAAATAAAAATTTGTATCTATATTTCGGATTCTGAAAATTTCCTGAACCCCAATGAATGATATCATTTACACTTTTTAAGTGATAAATAAATATAGGTTTATACCAGTAAAGTAAAGCTAAAGGTAACATAAAAATTAGCAATAATACCCATTTAAAAAATAAATCTCTAACAATATTTAACTCTTTTTTTAAAAAAGCTCTGGCTATTTTCAAAAATAAATAAAGATGAGAAATAACCATTGAGCCCATAAAGAGCACCGTATGTGAAAGAGCTGTAAATCCTAAGACTATACCTAAGAAGATAAAATCTCTAATAGTATTATTTTTATAGACTCTATAAAAAAATAACATAAACAAAGGTAAAGTTACATAAAAACTAAATACAGTGTATTTTAGTATAGGGAAACCTATCAAATTACATCCTAGTAAAGAAGCTATAATACCTATAAATTTATCTTTAAAAATTAAATATCCTAAAGAGTACCAAATGAAGCTACTTATAATAAACAAAAAAAGTGAAAAATAAAATTCTCCTTTTAAAGTATCCAATTTAAAAAGATCTGAAAATTTGGCACAGAGCCATGAGTATAAAGGAAGATATCCACATATCCCCCCTCTCAAAGAAGAACTTTCAAAAGGATTACCTCCATCTCTTATATGAATAATAGCTCCCATTTGATAATAATAATCACCCCCATAAAGAGGTGAAGGCAATGATTTGTAACTCTTTAGTACTAAAAATTGATAAACTAAAGCTGAGATTAAATAAACAAAAAATATGAAAAGATAACTTATTTTTATTCTCATTTTTAAAATCGGTAAGAGATTTTTTCAGTTCCTCTGAATTTTCTACAAAAGACCTTCAAAGCTTTTTGCAATAAACTTAAGTATATAAAAAGGATCTAAAATAAAATTTCTTTTCTGAAACCTAAGTTGGTTAATTACGAGTATCATTTTCCATTATAAGAAAACTTATGAAAAAAGAAGAAAATATCATCTGTAAACCTAAGACCATAAGAGTTAAAGCTAGTATTGCTTCTCTTACTCTATAGAGAGGACCAAAAAAATTTTTCCACCATTCTAAAAATATAAAAAGATTTATTAAAAATCCTATTATAAAGAATAAACTTCCTAAAAAAATTCCAAATTCTACTTTAAACTTACGCATTAAAAAAAGAGTGAACCTATCATGAGATAAATACCCTTCTCTTACTCCAAAGAGTTTAGCATAAATCCCTAAATTAAGGACCTGAAATCCTAAAAGACTCATTAAACTTCCTAAAACCATCATATGTATATCCCATTTATGTCCTAAAAAAAGGAAAGGACCTTTTACTAAAATAAAGAGAATTATTAACCCTAAAAGAGTAAAAAATATTCCAGGAAAAATGTAAAGTTGAGTAGGAGAGAATAAAAACATAAATCTAAAGTATCTCCATGCATCTCTAAAGGGTCTGAGTTTGGATTTCCCTTTCCGTGGATAATAATTTATAGGGATTTCTGCTATCTTCATATTTTTTTGTAATGCTGAAAGTATCATCTCAATGCCAAACTCCATTCCTAAGCATTTTAAATTCATTTTTTCAAAAGCAGATTTAGTAAAAGCTCTCATTCCACACAAAACATCTGAAAGTTGAGTTCCAAAGAGTTTTTTAAATACCCAAGTAATTATTGGATTTCCTATAAAACGGTGTGAAAAAGGCATAGCTTTTTTAAAAATCTTTCCTTTAAATCTTGAACCCATAACCAGATCATAACCTTCTTTTAAAAGTTGAATAAATTTGGGAATCTCATAAAAATCATAAGTATCATCTGCATCTCCTATAATAATGTACTTTCCTCTTGCTTGTTTTATTCCTTTTAAGTAAGCTGCTCCATAACCTCTAACAGGCTGCAAAACGACTTTAGCACCTAAATTTTTGGCAATCTCAACAGAGTTATCAGTAGAACCATTATCAGCTACTATGATCTCTCCTTTCAAATTCTCTTTAGAAAAAACATCTTTAATTTTTTTAATACAACTAGCTATACCCTCTTCTTCATTCAAACAAGGCAGAACTACTGAGACTTCTATTTCATTCAAAGTATCTTGTGTCATTTCCACTTTATTTTAAATATATAAATTCCATTCTTATCATCTAAATAAAACGGCTCAAAATATTTAAGTCCTTCTCCTTTTAAAAAATACAATCTAACTAAAAGAGATTTTCCTAGTTCTTCATCTAAAAATATAGATTTATATTCATTTTCT
>Ga0190309_1000473_pt1 | contig 11414 bp, 8 predicted proteins | sample 48700767_MG_FD_161656 | JGI IMG/M metagenome (GOLD analysis project Ga0190309, IMG submission 161656) | Hydrothermal vent sediment bacterial communities from Southern Trench, Guaymas Basin, Mexico - 4870-07-6-7_MG | ecosystem: Environmental > Aquatic > Marine > Hydrothermal vents > Sediment ... | reverse complement strand
CTCGCTTTTAATATAAACTCGAGCTCTAAATTATGGAATTGGGCGAGAGGTTTCGGAAGCTTGTTGGGAAAATAGGAGACATGATTATAATTTCAGATAAGGAGATAGAGGAAATTGTGAAAGAGCTGCAGAAAGCTTTATTGCAAGCTGATGTAGATGTTGATATCGTTCTTGAGCTCTCGGAGAGGATTAAAAAAAAGGCGAGAAAAAAACTCGAGCCAGGGGTTTCGAGAAGGGAATATATTATAAAACTAATCTACGAGGAATTGGTCGAGATTTTGGGAGGTAAAAAAAGTAAACCCCAAATAAAGCCGTGCAGAATTTTGCTTCTCGGATTGTTCGGAAGCGGAAAAACAACTACTGCTGGCAAATTGGCTTATTTTTATAAAACTCACGGGCTCGAGGCTGTTTTGGTTGGTTGCGATTTTTCGAGAGAAGCAGCTTTCGAGCAATTGCAACAAATAGGGGAAAAAATAAATGTTCCCGTGCTGAACGGAAAAAATTTGGAGGAAGTTGCGAAAGAATTGGAAAAATATAAAGATAAGGTGGTAATTATTGATTCTGCCGGGAGAAATGCCCTTGACGAAAATTTGATGAGAGAAATAAAAAAAATAGATAGAATTTTAAAACCTGATGAGAGATACCTTGTTATTCCCGCTGAACTTGGACAGGATGCGAAAATTCAGGCAGAGGAATTTAAAAAAGCTCTTGATATTACTGGCATAATTGTTACGAGAATGGATTCTACAGCGCGTGGAGGAGCCACTTTAACTTCTTGCAAAATTGCGAATGCAAATGTTAAATTTATCGGTGTTGGGGAGAAAATTCAGGATTTGGAGCAATACATCCCAGAGAGATTTGTTTCCTGCCTTCTCGGATTCGGAGATTTAGAAACCTTGCTCGAGAAATTTAAGGTTAAGGAGGAGCAGATAGAGAAAATTCAAGAGGGCGAGCTTGATTTAAATATTTTCTACAAGCAGTTGGTCGAGATGCAGAAGCACGGCTCTATAAAGAAAATTCTCGAGATGATTCCGGGATTTGGATATTTAAAATTGCCCTCTGATCTTTCTGTTGAAGAGGAAAAAATGAGAAAATGGAAGTATATAATTGATTCAATGACACCAGAGGAAAGGGAAAAGCCGGAGATAATTAAAAGTTCTCGCGTTGAAAGAATAGCAAAAGGAAGCGGAACTAGTGTGCAAGAGGTAAATGAGTTGCTGAGCAGTTTCAAAAAAATGAAGAAAATGATGAAGAAAATGAATTTAAAAAAATTGAATAAAATTCGTAATCTCGCGGATATTGGAAGATTCCTCACTTAGCCAGAAAGATTTAAATATTTTTCGTAAATATAATAATGATAATTCCTGTTAGATGTTTTAGTTGCGGGAAAGTTGTTGGGCATTTGTGGGAAGAATATAAAAAAAGAGTTGAAAATGGTGAAAACCCAGAGAGGGTATTGGACAGCTTGGGATTGGAAAGATACTGCTGCAGAACATTGTTTCTAACGCATATCGATTTAATAAGGGAAATAGCGAAATTCAGAATTTAAAGAGTTGCTCAATTTCGAAATCGGAATTAAATTTCTATTTTTCTTTTTATAAATCTCTCGTACCAGTTTTTCCATAACTCAGGGGTTAGCAAATGGATTTCAAAAGGATTTGCTAAATCCATGTCTTCTTTCAGTTCTGACAAAAGTTTCCATCTTTCCAATCCTTTCGGAATTTTGTTTGAAACTATGGCGATATCTATATCGCTTGTTCCGATATTGTATTTCCCTTCAGCAACAGAGCCGAAAACAAAAACTTTCAAATTTTTATCGTTCAAAATCTTTTCTGCTTTTTCTTTAATCTGCTTTGCATATTTCTTCCAGTTTTTAAAATAATTCTTTCTTATTCTAAAATTTTCCAGAGCCATTGAAAAACCGAGATCATTCATTTTCCACAAAATAATTATTTTGAGTTTGAGAGTATTTAAAATATTTGGAGCTTTATACTTTGCACTCGAATAATCAACTGAATTTTTGCAGAACTCAAAATAGTTGGCGATAATTTAGGATGGAATACAACAAAAAATTCCTTCAGATTTTATTTCAATTTCCTTTTGTATAATAGAAATCCCAAAATTGTCACTAAAATTCCGCCTATGGATAAATACAATTTGAATTACACCAAATCTAGAAGAATATTAACAAATTAGAAAAAAGAGGCTTACTAAAAAGGATTTTAAGATATCCTATCGCTTTTAATGTAATAAAAAAAATAATTTCAATCTTTTTAAGTTATTAGTTTAATAGAATAGACTCACAAAATAGTAATATTAAGATCTTGCAAAAATGTGAAAAATTCCTTTTTGTAATTGATTAAAATAAATATAATTTTAGAGAGAGGGCTCGTTAAGAAACCTATATGTTCTGGCGAGGCTTGGTTCCTAAAATCTCTTTCTTTAATAAGATCTGTAAGAAAGGAGGACAAAAAGGCAAAAATGTTCTCATAAAATGATGTCAACCAAACAATAAAGAAAAGATTATAAAGATTTATCTAAAAGTAAAGTTGTCAGAAATATTTTAATTAAAGTGAAAGTAAGTTATTATGAAAACAGAAGATAAATGTCACACTAACATCAGACGAGCATTATCAATTTTTGAAAAAATCTCTAAAAATTCCCCACAAATAATTCTTTCTTATTCAGGCGGAAAAGATAGCACAGTTACAGCAATACTTCTTTACTTATGGTTAGAGAAAAACGCCAAAAAAAATATCGAAGTAAACATCCTTCATAATGATACACTTGGCGAATTAAAACCGATGAAGAAATGGACGATAAAGTTTATGAAAACTTTAAGAAAAAAAATAACAAAACTTGGGTATCCTATAAAACTTAGTGTTACATTTCCAGAAGTTATTGACACATTTTACTGGAGAAGTATAGTAAGAGGTTACCCGGCTCCTACATTTAAATTTAGATGGTGCACATACCTTCTAAAATTAAAACCAACTAACAAATTTCTCACAAATATATGTAAATCTTGTGAAGGGAAATGTCCATTTATACTAGGTATAAGAAAAGAGGAATCTACACAAAGAACAAAAATAGGTGGCGAATTTTCCCCTCTTTTAAAAGGTAACTCGTTTTTAAAAATATTTCCGATCTATCATTGGCGAAAGGAAGAAATTTGGTCTTTTTTATTTTCTATGAAAAAAGAATTTAAGTTATCTCCACTTTTTCGCCTATATGCAAATAAAAATATCAGATATGGATGCTGGTTTTGTACGGTGATACCGCATCAGTATGCAAATTTTGTAGGTATGAAAAATAGTTGGCTAGAATTATTGAGAGTTACATATAGAATAGTATCTGATATACCTATTTTTAGAAAAAAGAAAAAGCAAGGTTACAGTAAATATGGTGCCTTAAACTTTATAGGGAGAAAAATCATGTGGAAAAGTATCTTTACTATAGAAAACCTCTCTAAGACAAAGTTTTATGGTCTTGACAGAAAAATTAACGGAAATACTCTACGAGAAACCTTATTAACTCTAGACGTAGAGCAAATTTCGCAATTAGACAATTCCAAAAGAGTTCAAGAAATAACAAAAATGAATAAAAAAATACCACCCAAATATGTAACTATACTTCAACGAAAATTGAAAGAATTAAACACAAAAAATAGATTTATCCAAGATGAAATGTTAAGTATATTCATTGATGAAATAAAAGAGTAGTCAGTCGTTTTTCCATCTGACAAATACGAAATCCGAATCTTTTTTAATCTTTTTAGGACTTTTATATCCAGAAAGCTCTAATATTTTCTTTGCTGTTACATGTAATGATTTAAACTGAATAGTTCTTTCTTGTTGATCCAATTCAGCAGCTGAATCTTTAAGTTGTTTAAAATTTCCTATTATTACTAAAACTCTTCTGTGTCTTGATAATTGAACATTTAAAAGTTCTGGTTCTTGAAAATATATAGTTTTTTTATCTTTGCCGCCATATTCTTTTCCAAGAATTGCAACAATATTTTCATCTTCGCCACCTAGCATCTTCTGGACTGTAGATACTTTGATAATATTGTGCCCACGCATTTCCCTTAATTTTTTAAAAAGCTCAGAATATTTTAATCTTAAAAATGTCTGAATTTCTTGGTCTACATATGGAGTTATAATCGTAGTTGATTTACCTGTAATAAATGAAAGTGCTAGTGCAAACAAAATTCCTTTTTCTGCTCTCCCTGGGCTAAATAAAAAATCCGATGATTTCCCCCAATGTATAGGGTCATGAACATATATCACAGGTCTATACGTGGTAAGTGCATCCTCTATAGATGGTACAATCTTTTTCATTTTTTCATTTAGTCTAATTAATTCAGTAGCCTTATGTTCATCCCACAAACCTTTCATTCTCTCTTCAGAGCGTTCATAACTTCTCAATTTCTCATTATAATACCCATCCGAAATCGGTAAATGAGAAGGTGACGGTAATCTAAATGTTGTTTCAAGAAGTTCAAAATGTTTGCCTTTAAGATATTTATATGCATCTTGTAAGAGCTCTTCAAAATATACTTCTCTTGTCGGATAAGACTCTATTCCTTTCTCTTGAGCAATTAATCCTCTTAAGAATCTGACTAGTAGTAGCTGATTTTTTCCATATACTCCCTTATATTGATCTGAAAGGGCTATGGCTTGTTGCGGATCTCCTACTATACTTAGAGATTTAATTAAACTTCCTCCACTTTCTATTCGTTCAATCAATTTGTTGCTAATAGGAATAATCCATCTGTGAAGAGGCGATTTGCCAGCTTCGTCAATAAGAAGATGAAAAGTTTTATGAGTATATGTAATTCCTGGAATTCGTTGAAATTCTGTAGAAATTACAATTTTTGTATTTTCGTTAATAGGAGTTCTTAACTTAAATTCCTCTGAGACTATTTTTGAGCCAAAAATACGCAATTCATTAACTAAATCTTTTGGTGACATTCCTTTGCGTCTATAAATACTAGCAATTTTACGAACCATATCTGCAACGCAACGATTAGTAGGTGCAAGATATATTATCATCTCATCCTCGTTTAACCTTTCTATTTCATTACTGATAAAATGCTCTAAGAGCGTAGTTTTACCTGTGCCTGGAGGACCTTGGACAATCCCAATAGATGAGTCTTTTCGAATAGAATGTAATAAGTTGAGAGCGTCTATATTTTCATCAGATAAAGGCAAACTTAACGGATTTTTAAAACACTCTTTAATGATTTTATCTGCATCAAAAACCCCAAAATCCCATGCCTTCTGCAACTTGCGACTCATTTTTCCCTTTTTGAACCGTAACCTTTTTTTATAACTTCTCCTATCATTCCTTCTAACACAATATCTCCAATTATTCTATCTTCTATTTCTAATTCTTTCTTAGCTTCTTCCAGACAATTATTCATCACTTTAAATTCCTTGGGTGCTTCCTCGCGTAATGCACGTTGCATTACATCAATCGCTCGCAATTCTGTCTGTGTAAGATCAAAATCTATTTCTAAAAGTAAGAAAGTATCACTAATACCAAGCTTATGATATTCTTTAAATAGTCTCATAGAAAAATTAAGGGTGGAACTTGGTATATCTATTGAATATTCTATAATATCATTTTTTTCATCTATGTCTACTTGACATACTCTTGCAAAACAATTAACAAAATGAAAGGAATGCCCACCTTTTTGGGAAAACGGAAAAACGAGGATAGTCTTTCCAGGATTTATTACCTCAAAAATATTACTCTCAATTTCTTTTTTCCTTAATTTTCTTCTCCCTATAAATGAGAAATTCGAATCAAATTCAATTTTTGAAATTATATCGAATCGCAATTCTTTTTCATAATCGCTTCTTTTTATTTTTATTCTTGACTTGTGATAAGCATCAATGAATTTTGTGTTTAGATCGATAATAAAACCTTTTCCGTTAATTAATTGTTTCTTAATCTCGTGAAATGGAATCTCCTTAAAAAGAACATAAAGACCTTTATATGCCATAAGTGCTTTTTCTTTTTCTTCTAATACACCAAATCTAAGTCTCCACATGGTCTTATCAAAATCTGCCAGTACGCCACTTTTTGTAACAAACATTTTACTAAAATAGAATTTGCATGCACCGTTTTCTCCCTGAAAGAAACAAAATCTAGTCTTTCTTTTTTTTCCTACCACACATGGAAATGTAGACTGGTCCCTTGGTTTACCTCGGGGTAGTTGAAGTGGTGTAAATCTTAATGCACTTACTTTGTTACCTTTAAATGTAATCGGACATCTAGCATACGATTCAAGTTCTGGAATAGTTTGAAGAATAGATGGATTTACAAGTAACAGAGTAAGATGTTGTGCCTCCAATAGAACGTTATAGATCATTTTATGAAATTTCTCAGTTTCTTTTTTTCTTAGTGCTAGATCCGTTATAAAAATCGGATGAGGATATATTCTACCTTGAAGAGTCGGCCTTATTATTATCGGTAAAACTTTTATATCACTAATTTCACAATTTTCTTTTTCGATTTTACCCATTATAGCATCAACCAGATATTCTAACTTTTCGTCATATAAGTACCCAAGCCTGTTTGCTTCCATCAAAGAATAGGCAATTACTTGGGCTTTTTCGTATTCAGATACTTGAGATCCTGCTAGAGATGTTTTCCAATCGACTACTATAGCTGTTCTATTTTTAGTGTCCTCCAAAATTAAATCTGGTACACCTGTCATGTGAAGGTCATAATCAACAAAAGTTTGTTCTACTATTGGAAAAATGCTATGTATTTCTATTATTCCGTGTTTTTTGACGAAGTCTAACATTCTTAACAACTCTTCAAAGAGATACTTTGCCATATCAAAATCTGCATTTTCTTCTTCAGTAGTTTTATACCTTAAAATTAAAAACGATTTCAATTCTTCCATAACATTGTGCAAAATATCATCAAGATTTTCTTTTTTACCAAGAAAATATCGTAAACTAGTAAGAGCTAAAATTTTATGAACATTGTCACCCTTCCCAGCCAATAATTTAACCTTATCTTGTATATAGGCAGCCGCACCTATAGCCTCTGCCAATCTTGCTTGGAAAGAACATACAGCTGCTCCTCTCGCTATTGAAGTGGCTTTTGGCAAGTGCCCAGTAATCTTTAATAATTTTTGAGCAATATTTGAGTAAAAATCAGCAAAATTTTTTTCATCTTCTTTCTCAGCTACATTTGTTACAATTTCTTTGATTACCTTAGTAATATAGAGATAAAAATTTTCTTTCATAAACTAATAAAGCTATAAAATTTTAAAAGTCTTTTGGCACCAACGTAAACCAAGTCACCTAGGTCCCGCTATAATCGAATAACCGCCTAGAGAATGCAACCCCCAAAAAATTCGTGTGTCTATACAAGCCTTTTTGATTTAATGTTATAATTAATGTCGTAAAGATGAGATACAAAAAACTCACTGAAAAATATAATCATTTACTCAATCAAAAAGTTGAAAGATAGAGCTAAAGGCAAAAAGAAAATTACGAAGCTTATGTTCTTAATTGAGCATTACGATTCTGAAAAAGGGTAAACTTACAAAAACAAAAAATATGAACCTTCCAATATCTTCTGAGCCAAGATGGATTAAAAGAAAAATTCAAAAAAATTTTGGATTGCAAGACCTTTTTATAGACTCAATTTGGATGGAAAGATATCCCCTGGAATATTACGACATTTCCTGGCAGAAGTTTGTAGAAGCTATTAGAGATAACTATTACAGCTTCATTTCTTGAGTAAAAGGCAAAAATCCTAGGAAGACGCTATTAAGAATTTGATTGCTAATTATCGAAAGAAAATTTTTAACTTAAATTTTTCCTTTATCTTTTTCTTTTTAAATCTTCTGTAAACCAAAATTCCAAGCAGAATTATCGTAATACCTCCCGCTATCCCGGAAAAGAAAGTAATATTTGCAGAAACTGCATACCCTGTAGGAGGAGTTGATTGTGGATGTGTAGGTGAAACTTTAGGAGCTAAGCAATCAGCCGGGCAGTTTGTATGATTTTCCCCTAGCTCACATATTCCATTTCCACAAACTTTGGTAGGCAGTAAAGCCACACATACACCATTTTTACATTCATAACCGTTTAGACATTTACAATCTTCTGGACAATTGGAGCAAGTTTCTTTTGCTTCGCATATGCCATTGCCACAAACAGCTTTAGCAGGAAGTGTAATGTTTTGAGTAACGTTTCTGTATCTGGTTCTGCCTGGAAGATAGATAGTTGGACCACTAACATAAACAACTTCTTTCTTTATACTTGGAGAACCAAAAATTCCGAACAAGCTGAGATGATTAGTCTTAGCCCAAACGTAATTTTCTCGAGTGTTAACTCCTGAATCTAACAATTTCCATTCCCATTCATCTGGATTATTGCTGGAAGTATCATAATAATAAAGTCTTAAAGAATTTTCATCGACCCATGATGGTATCTCATCATCTTTGTAGTAAACCCAAATCTCAATCAATGTTATGTCCTCTATATCATTAGCTTCTATACCCACGAACTTTATCGGTGTTAAGCCTTCAGGGATAAATGTCTTCTCTAAGAAATATTGGAATAGCGTAACATCGACTGATAAATTTTTATCTTCACTAGTAGTTATCCACAATAGAGTATCACTCAGTGATGCATTAAAGAGTGTGCTACTATTAGCTTTTGTTGAATTTGAGATAGGATCTTCTATCAATGGAATTAGGATATCGTTGTAAAGAGTTATGTTAAAAGAATAGTTTGAAGGAATCAGAGCTGGATTAAAAGTAACGTACAAAGTTAGATTATTCTTAGAGCCAGGCAACACTATGAAACTTCCTTCTGGTTTTAGGATTGGAAGACATATCATAAACTTTTTTCCAATAGGCGTACAATTCATTTCACTTAAGTTGAAACAATAGAAAGTCCCATTTTCCAATTCCATACAATCTGTAGAATAAGAGTTGGAGATGTTTGGCTCGTATAAACTGGTTGAGTTTAATTCAGCTCTAACCTTGAAATCGCCTAACCAAACCGGATTATTACCACTCTTCTCCTCAACATTTAAAACAGCTATTAAAGTTCCTATAAAAGGAGCGGGATTCTTGAAGGAAACTATTATAGTATCGGTTGAGCCTGCAACTATGCTTTCAGAAATGTTTTTCTCAACTTTATAATCTTTGTACCAGGATATTCCGAAGAAAGAAGCGTTAGCTAGAGTTGGAACTAACAAAAGTGTAATCAACAACATTAATAGTATTTTTTTCATACTTTACTCACCTCTATTCTTGTGTTACCATCAAGCTTTATGTAATACTTAACATATGGTCCTCCCAATCCACTTATTTTCCAACAAAAACCATCGTTGACATTCATCGTTAATTCTTTTCCTATACATGATGCAGAAGAAATTTCATAATCATCAGAACTCTTGCCAGCAGGTACATTTATTATCGCTTCGCATACTTTTTCTTTTAGAGTTAGTGAAGAAGGATCACAAATGTATAAAGCGGATTCTATTTGACTTGAAACATTTGCATATGATTCTACATAAAAAGTATAGTTTGCGGGATAAAAACTATTAATTCCTAAAGGTTTTGAGACAAAAATCCTAAAATAAGCGTCGGTAAAGCTCGTCCGAGTTCCATGAGCTTTCTCATTTATTAAGAGCTCGCGGTATTGTTTATAATCGTAAATCTTTGTTGAATTGGCATAAAAAATAGGACCTTTAACCTTAGCTATTCCTTCAACTTTACCGTAATAATTCAAAATTCCGGCATAGGTTATGCTCATCAATAAAAATATCATTCCGAACATCGCAATTATGGTTTTTCCTCTTATTTTGCCGCCTCTCATTGTTTATAACAAAAAAGAAAAAGGAAAAAAAAACGGGAAGACCTCAACCTTCTTTAGGATTTTGGTTTACTGAGCTTTTCTATTTTGGAGTGATTTTCGTTGTTATTGTGTATGTATCTGGAATCAAGTTTATTGCAAATTCGTGAATTATTCTGAAATCTCTTTGCTCACTGTCTGAGCCTATGTAAAGGTCTATAGGATAGTTTGTTAAGTCAACCGATTGTAAATTATCTGGCTCTAAATCCCATGTCTGGTCTTGGAAGGTTACTGTGTCAACATACACGGTTCCACCATTTGTGTTCGGGTGCCAACCGTACTGAACATCTACTTCAACTACTTTATAGTTTGGATAGTTGTTTGATAACCAGTCATGCCATCCTGCAAGACTTTTTGGTCCAGCTCCTACTCCTGTTCCGCTAAATGCCCAGATGAACCAACTATCAGTTGTTATTGTTCCTTGTATCCAGTCTGAACAACTTTCTACTTTACTTTCTGGTGTCACTACTACAAACCTTCCGTAGTCGTCGCTACCCAAATCAATCTTAAGCTGGTAGTATGCTGGCTTATCGTCAGCACAATCTCCCTTAACATAGAAACTCATTTTACTGACATCCAACTCGTTTAAAGTTGTCGGCTCTATTGGTATTGCTACTAATGCCCCTCCATTATATCCTGCTAACCCATCTGGAACTGTCATTTTTACTGAATAATTGCCATTCTTTGCTTCAACATCTGTCCATTCTGCTGTTCCACCTCTCTTGCCAAATAAAGTAGTTACCAATTGATAAGTTGTCGTGATTCCAGTACAATTATTCCCTGCTGTACTTGCAGCACATTCTGTTGTAAAATTAATCTTTGCTGGAACTGGTGCATCGTTTTTCAAATGATATGGCCCTTTTACAGTTACATTTCCTGCTACAGACTGAATTGAATACGTGATTTTACAATTCTCGTAGTTCCCGCCTGTACATTCTAGCCACGTTGTTCCGTCTTCTGAAAGTTTAACTGACTGTTCAACTGTCGCTGTTCCCGTTATCATTCCGTAATAGCTTAGCAACCCTGCTGATGCTAATGCTGCCATTAATATTAGTCCTAAAAGAACTGCTGAAATTTGTCTTCCAAATATATTTATTTTTTTCATCTTTTCCTATTTTTTCGGCTTTTTCATATAAATGAACATCCAGGGCTATTAGGTACCCTTTCATTTGTTCGGTGTTGAATCTTCCATGAAGCAAAGACCCTAATTCATAGAGTCCTTGCTTCATGAAATTATTTTGTAAAAAAACTTTTAAATATATAATAGCAAATTTGGTAATTGTTCTGTAAAATCTCTTATTTTCTTTAAGCTATATTTAATTCGTCTCTATGCAGTCGGAAAATCGACTAAATTTTAGCAAAAATAGTCGGAAATTCGACCATATCGCAATATTTAAGTGGCTATCATCCCGTATTTTATCACCTCAACGAACGGCTGGAATATCATGAGAGAGGCAAAGCAAACAATAAAATACAGAAGGCAACCGGCAACGAGATTTTTGCACGCGGTATCATAAA
>Ga0190309_1000472_pt1 | contig 11414 bp, 13 predicted proteins | sample 48700767_MG_FD_161656 | JGI IMG/M metagenome (GOLD analysis project Ga0190309, IMG submission 161656) | Hydrothermal vent sediment bacterial communities from Southern Trench, Guaymas Basin, Mexico - 4870-07-6-7_MG | ecosystem: Environmental > Aquatic > Marine > Hydrothermal vents > Sediment ... | reverse complement strand
AATAAGTTTCCGAAAAGGCAGAAAATTTTTGTAAAAGGATTGATAGAGAAATTAAAAAAAGAGAGGGGAAGCAATTTTGTCGGGGTTAAATTCAAACCACCAGATATAATACCTGAAAATCTTTATCCGCAGTTGAGAAAGTTTGAGAGAAGGCTTGCAAATTATCTTGAGGATAATGATTTCTCAGTTATTAGACACTTTTCGTGGACCAATGAGAAAAACAAAGCATTTTTAATTTTCGAAATTGAGCACTTGCGGCTTCCGAAGTACAAGAAAAAGGAAGGTCCGATAATATTCTCTCGGGAAGTTGATAATTTCTTAAGAAAATATCTTCCAGCGAGATACAAGCCGTACATAGAGAACAACAAATTTTATGTTTGCTATGAGAGAAAGGTTAGAGATATAGAGGTTGCGATAAAAAATTTTCTTAGAAATAACAAAAGGGAAATTCCGGAAAAAATAAGAGAACAAAAAATAAGGTTTTTTTTGGAGAGTGAAATTATTAAGGAGGTGGATAGTAACGAGGATTTGAATGATTATCTTGCGAGAAAATATTTTGAAATTTAAAGTAATCACTTGGGGCAAGCTTCTTTTTAACCATTTCGCAGCTTTTTTTACAATCTCTTCCTTCTCGTTTTTCATTTGCTCGACAATCTTTTCAATTTCCCCCCTCAAACCTTTTTCTTTTTTGAAATTGGTTAGCATTACTAATGCAAATCTTCTCTTCCATGGGTTTGCGGATTTTATCAATTCTCTTGCGAGTTTCAGAATCTCTCTTTGCTTTATTTTTGCTATTTCCCTTATTCCCTGGGTTGCCAAAGTATCGCACACTGCCCAATTTGAGATATCGTCAAGAAATCTCCTTACCAATTTCAAAGCTTTTTCAGGGTCTTTTTTGCAAATTCTTCCCAATATCTTTGCAGCCAAAATTCTCTCCTCCAGATAGCCGCTTTTCCATAATTCCGCGAGAAGTTTAAAACCTCCGGAAGAATATTTCGGAACGAGTTCGTTTACTTTGGTGAGATAAACTCCATAACATTTTTCAGAGTTCGAAACAAATCTTCTCCAGCTTTCTTTCGCTTTGCTGCTCGAGTTTTCCTTCAGAAATTTTCTAATCTTTGCGAGTTGCTCCATATAAATAAAAAATTCGGTTTAAAATAATGTGGAGCGGGAGATGGAAAGGATTTCTCGGTTTTCTCGGATTTTTGGGATTTAACGCTTTCAAGACAGGCAACTATTTGTGGTTGCTGTGGTTTCTGTGGTTTTACCATTTTAAATACTTTAAAGAAAGATGAGAAAAAAGAATATCAAAATGAGAAGTATAGAGATGAAAAAGTACGCTACTGTAATAACATTGATTTTAGTTTTATGCGGAATTTATCTTTTGATTGGATATAATGAGTATAATTCAAATACCGTAAGCTACAAAGTTGAAAATTGCGAGATAGAATTTCCGAGATTTAAAGGTTCTTTGGTAAACTACAATGAGCAAAATAAAACTTTGAGTGCCAGAATTTGGGTTAATTGCTGCGGGGTTGAGGTGAAAGTTGAGAAAGAAGGCGCAACTTATAAAATTTTTGAGAAGCAAGTTGGAGAGCTTTGCAAATGCATGTGCAAAAGAAAGGTAACAATTTTTAATGTTTCTAAAGAGGCGAGGGTTGAGTTTTTGGATAAGGATGGCAACCGCTATATTTTATCTCCAAACTTAAAATTTTGTGGTAGGTCTACTTACGGGAAATGCAGTAGCGATGAGGATTGCTTGAGAGACGGCTGCTCTCACCAAATTTGCAGGTCGAGATTTGATGAGCCGATAATTACAACATGCGAATGGCTTGATTGCTATAATGCCGATAAATTCGGGGTTGCTTGCAAATGTATTGACGGAAGATGTCAGTGGACAAGAGAACGATAAAGCCCATTACGAGGAAACTTCCTATCGCTTGCTTTTTCCGAGTTGCTTCAGGATTTATACAGATAGAATAGAAGCCAGCTTCTGGCCTTTCAAGTGCGAGATTCCTCTTTCGGAGATAAAGAAGGTTAAAATAATTGACCGTATTCCTTGGTATGTTGGCTGGGGATTGAGGATTTGGTTCGGGAGAAAGCTTTACTTTGCAATTCATCACGGCAAGAGTGTGGAAATTGAGAAAAAGAAGGGTTATTGGAGAAAAATAATTCTTTCTGTTAAAAATCCCGAGAAGTTTGCCGGAATAATTGAAGAGCTAAGAGGATGAAACTGAAATATCCGCCGTGCGGAGCGCTGTGCGAGATTTGCAAAGATTTTAAAAGAAAGAGATGTGAAGGTTGCATTAAAACGAGAGGCAGACCATGGTTTCTGAAAAGATTTACGAAATTTGAAGTTTGCCCGATTTATGCTTGCGCTACTGACAAAAAAGTTTTGAAGTGTATAGATTGCAAGGAGTTTCCGTGCAAAAAATTCCTGGATTGGTATAATCCGAGAATAGGATTTTTTAAAAGCTCGTTGGCAAGAGTTGGCTCGCTTTTTTTGCGCAAAAAATTGGGAACAAAGAGATGGAGAGAGATTTTGGTTAGATATGAGGGTGATTAAGAAAAGGGTTTTTGATCAAATAAAAATGGATAAAAACATCCAACCAATCTCTAATACCCTTCTCCTTATTCATATCACTTTGCCAGCTTTTTATCAAGCTCTTTACCAAGCTTTATCGCTTCTTCTTCTGTAATTTCAGATTCTGAAGTAAAAGAATTCCATAAACGCAATTTCCTCAAGTTTCTTCATAATAGATCTTCTAATTAAAAAACTTCATCCTATCTCTGAAAATTCTTTTATTTTCATCTCTAAATCTTTAGGTAATATCTTTTCCATAAATAGCTTTAAAGAAAATTGAACCGAAAAATTATAATCTATTAAATTCTTTTTGACAGAAAGCAGTTTAAATAACTAGAGGAAAATATCTAAAAATTTTCTCAATTATTAATTAATGAAACCTGGAAAACTTATTCCTCCCGAAGGTCCTAAAGAGCGAATTAGATTTTTGCACGAATCTTTAAGAATTGGAACTAGCAAAAGAATTCCAGTTTTAGAAGCGGAGAAGGTAATTTCTGGATATCTTGATGAGGTTTGGGAAAACTACGGAAAACTGGAAGACAGCTGGTCGAACGAAACCGCTCCAAATCCGTATGTAAACATTTCAAGAACAGTCAAATTAGAAATTCAAGTAAGTCGCAACGAAAAGCTCTCTGTTTTTAATTTCTGGAAGGCGCAATATATTACGAATAATAAATGGTACTGGGACCAGGGAGCAATAGAAAATCCCGATGATGAATTGAAAAAATAATAGAAGAATATCGGGAGCCTAAAGATAACGAAGCCGTAAAATTCTTTGGGACTATTTTAACGCACGAAAATTTCAAAAATGCGGTTGTTGATATGTTTTATGAGCCTAAAGTTTACGGGATGTTACTTGCGATTGTAAAGTCAAATGAATACGTAAAAGGCGAGGATGAACCTTTTGTGAAAAGTTATCCGTATAAAAATGTGAAGATAAAAAAAGAGTATAATAGAGCGTTATGCGAAGAATTTAGAACAGACTTACAAGATAGATATTCTCCTTCACGATTTGGAGATTCAAAAGAAGATATAGTTATAAAAAAATTGGTAAAGTATGATGAAGAATAAAAAACTAGAAGAAAATCAAAGAAACAAATATTCGGAGAAATGAGTTTAATCAAAGAATTAAATAAGGCACTTTCCTTCTTATTATGAAAGATGCAAGGGCTGAAATAACTCTGCTAGCATCTGCAACTTATTTTCCGATACTTTATGCGACTCTCATACTCCTTAACTAAAAGACAGACTAATTTCTCTCGCTATTTCTTTTTTTAAGCTATTTGATAGTTTAAAGCAATTACAAGTTATGAGCGTTAATTTCAAAATTTTTAAAGAACTCATTGAAGAATTGGAAAAATTGAAATTGTTTTATGCTGTGTTTGGAGGTTTTGCGTTGGATGGAAGAAGGGGAAGATTAACAAGAAAACACAGCGATGTTGATGTTTTTTGTCGCGGAAAAGATTCCGGTAAATTGAAGAGCACACTACTAAAACTGAATTACCGTTCGCTATATGAGATTAACGATCTTAAAGCTTTCCAAAAACATGGTTTGAAGATTGATCTTTGTTTGTTGAAAAGGGTAGGTAATTACTGCACATGCAAGTTGAGATATGTCAAGTTATTGATTCCGCTAAAGCTTTTACGCAATATTCAAAGAGTATCTATCGGAAACTGTATTTTCAATATTGTTCCTGATGAAATTCTCAAAAAAGAGGCTCTAAGATCTCGGTACAAAGAAGATAGAGAATACGGTAAAAAGATTAAAGTGAATAAAGACTTGTTCAATCAAATCATCTGTGAAAAACTACACTCAGCTTAAACTTTGGATGAAATTTCACGGCTTGCGATTAAATATTTCTAAAATCTTGAGAGCTTCTTTTTCGAAACCGTTTTCTCGCATTTTTTTGACCCAGCTTTTCAAATTTGCATCTCTCGTTATGCCACGACAACCTACGCACGGAGCATTGTTTTTTAAGCAAATTGCTTTGCATCCGGCATAAGTTATAGGACCTGCGCAGAATTTTCCGTTTTTTATTAAGCACGGAAGATTGTTGGCTTTACATTCTTTGCAAACGGGTATTTCGGGGTCTCTTATTGTTTTGCCTGCAATGAAATTTTTAATCACCTCGAAAAATTCGCTTCCTATGATTGGGCATCCTCTCAATGCATAATCGACTTTAACATATTTCACTATTGGATTTGAGGCGATTATTTTCTTTCCGCTGATTCTAGAAATTGCCTTTCCGAACAAGGAACACGAGCCTAAAGCGATTAAATATCTTGAGTTTTTTCTTATTTTTTCGAGCCTCCCGATTTCTTGTTCTTTGGAAATTGAGCCTTGGACAAAAGCAATCTCGGCTTTCTCAATTTTTTCTGGTTCAAATTTGAAATCGAGAATATTTTTCAATTCTGAAAATTTCTTTTTTTGTTTTAAAATCTCGGCTTGGCAATCGTTGCAATTTGTAAATTTGAAAACCCTAATCTTTATTTTTCTTCCCATCTTAGCTCTTTCAAATTTTCAAGCTCTGAATATCGAAAAACAGGCCCGTCTTTGCACACATAGATATGGTTTATGTTGCAATGGCAGCAAAGACCGAGACCGCACTGCATCTTTCTTTCCAAAGAAACAAATATATCTGCGTGGTTAACTTTCTTTTTCTTTAATGAATTAATCACTTCGCTAATCATTTGCTCTGGACCGCAGATGCAAAAAACCGAATTTTCGAAATCTTCAATTTTATCTATCAATTTCGTTACTACTCCAACATCGCCTTTCCAATTTTTCTCTTTTTTCTCCACTATCAGATAAACATCGAAAATTTTCCTCCATTTTTTTATTTCCTTTTTGTAGAGAATGCTCGCTAATGTTTTTGTGCCGTACAGCAAAGCAAGCTTCCCGTATTTTTCCCTTTTCTCCAGTATGTATTCAATAACGGATTTTAAAGGAGCCAATCCGCAACCCCCAGCTATTAAAATTAAATTTTTCCCCTCGAATTCATCCATCGGAAAGCCTCTACCATAAGGACCGCGAACACCGATATAATTGCCTTCCTTCAAATTGAACAAAGCACCCGTAACATTTCCTACTTTCCTGACTGTGATTTCGAAATATTTTTTGAAAGGTGATGAGGAGAGAGAAAAGGGAGCCTCGCCGATGCCAAATACGGAGATTAAAACAAATTCTCCTGGTTGGAAATAGAAATTATCCCGCAACTCCTTATTTTCAAGTTCTATTCTGAAGGTTTTCGCATCTCTCGTTTCTTTTTTTATTTTTCTTATTCTTCCGATCTCAGGTGTGTAAATCATCCTATCCTTTCCAAAAATTTTTCGAAATCAATGTCCACGGGACAATGAGCAATGCATCTTCCGCATCCAACGCACAGATATTGGTTGTAATTCTTTTTTGCATAGAGAAATTTGTGGCTTATGAATTGCTTAACTCTATCTGTTCTGTTGCTTCTGAAAACAAAATTTCTGGCAACGCGAGAAAATTCAAGGGACAAGCAAGAGCTTAAAACTCTTTTTACTTTGCCTTTGTTTTTTGATTCAGGTGAGTGAACTAAATCAAAGCAATAGCAAAGTGGACACACGATTGAGCAAGCAGTACAAGAGAAACATTTTTCAAAATATTCCTCCCAAATTTTGGAATTGAAAATTTTCTCAATTCTTTTTTCTATACCTTTCACTGGAAAATACCTTTTGCATTTCAAAGAATTTCTCTCGAAAGCTTTTCTTTCTTTGCTGAAAATATTAATTTTTACGAGTTCCTTTCCCCATTTGCTTCCGGGTTTTACATAAAATTTCTCTCCAACATCTGTGAAAAGGAGATCGAATTCTTTCGCTTCATTATCTCCGAAACTCGTGCAGAAACAATTTTCCCCGGCTTGGTTGCAGTTCACAACAATTATTCGTGTATTTTCTCTTTTTCTTCTGTAATAATAATCTCCTCCGAGAATTTTATCTAGTTTTACGAGAGCGTTAGCATCGCAAGGACGCATCCCGTAAATAACTCGTTTCCTTGCGTCTTTCGGATATTTTATTTCTATTTTTTTTGATTTTCTATACTCGAACAGAATTTCCCCATCCGGAAGGAAAAAATTTTTTGGTGGATAGAGAGTGTTTATGTAATCTGTTACAATTTCTCTAGGAGATGAAATTTTATCGAAAATCACGGCATCATTCTTTTTTACGGGAGCTATAACCTCGTAATTCTCTCTGAGCAGATTTATGAATCTTGGCAAATCGGTTTTTTTCAGTGAATAGTGCATAAAGATTTTACGCAACACCGATTTTATTTTTTAATCTGAAATTTCAACAAAATTAGAAATTTTGCTAAAGCCATTTAAACTTCGCGAAAATTAAAACAAGGGAGCCGAGAAGAAAGCTGAAAATTAAAATATAAATGGAGATGAATGGAACATTTTGGAATGGAAGTGGAACATTCATTCCGTAAAAACCTGAGATTGCGGTGAATATAGTTAGAAAAATTGTGAATAGAGTTAACACGGTAATGGTTGTGTTTATTCTTGTGCTTATCATTACATTGTAATATTCCCTTATATTTGAAATTGTTTTTAAAGAGGACTTACAAAGATTCAAACCCTCCTCGGCACTAATAATTAAATCCTCGATTATATCTCTGTCTTCTTCGAAAAATTTTAAATTTTTGATCAATTTCTCGTAAATCATTTTTGTGTAATAATAGGAAGAGACATAGAAATTCAGTTTCTCTTCCTGGTTTAGCAATGTGTAAATCTCGTTCTCTTTTATTTTTTTTGAAGATGCAGCCAAATTATTAACTATTTTCACGGTTTCTATTGTTGAGCTCTCGAATTCTTTGTTTATTAAGGAAAGAAAAATAATCAAACTTCGGTATTTTTGGGTTGTGATTATCATGTTCTCGTTGAGAACTTTAAAAATAAAATTCGGTTGCTCCCGAGAAAGAGTTAATATGTAGTTTGACGCAATGAGAATTAAAATTGTATTTAAATATGGTCTTTCCTCCGATATTGTCTTCACAATAATATAAATTTTGTCTTTCGCGAATTCCACTCTCGGAACCTCGTTTATATCCAAACCTGAGATAATATTTTCTCTGTCGATTTTAAATTTATCCACAAGGAAATCAATTTCTTCTTTCGAAGGATTGACAACATTTATCCAGCATCCGGTCTCGAAATTTTGCAATTTTTTTATTTGTTTCTCGTGAACCGTTCTTTTGTAGTAGGTTATCATGGTTATCAAAAACTGGAGTTGTGAGGTGGGAGTAACCTACCTTTTGTTGGCTCTCTTCGAAGCTTGAGTTCTTCATCGGCAGAGCCTGGAACATTCTTCTAAGCGCTAAAGCTTGCATCTCATTTGGCAAGGTTAGTTTCCCAACTCGCTCTTTTTCCCTCAACTTTTGCATCATCGGTTTTGAAAAAGAGCGAGGATTTTTCTTCTCTAACCTTGCGGCTCTCTCGAGCCTTTAGCCTATCGATGGGTAGTGTTTCCTCGGAACCTTCTGGAAGATTTTACCAGAAGGTCCCGGAAGTCCCGCTCCACCTCACAAAATTATTAAAGCATTAATTATATTTATACTAACCGTTGGATTTAAATTATGTGCGCTTTATTGGATAAAAAAAGGAAAGTGAAGGGTTATATAATAGGGGTAAGTTCTGGGATGTTCGGAGCTGCTGGCAGAGAGGAGCAAGTCTCGTATATCGATATCTCTCAAAAAGCTTTTTACAGCGCTCTGAAAGGAGTTAATTTTACGATGATAGACATAGAGCGCTCCACTGAGTTCATTTCTCCGGAAATAGAAAAAAGAGTGAAGAAATTGAAGGAGGAATTAGGAATCGAGATTGGTTTCCATGGTTTAACAGGAGCTATGGGGGCGAGAGGCATTTTTTTGGATTCTGCGATAGAAGATGATTATTTGCGAACGCACGAAGCATTGATAAGAGATTTGGAAAGAAGCGGGAAATTGGGAGGGAGATTTTATTTGCAGCATGCAAGCGAAACCACTCCCTACGGATGGTTGGGAAAAGATTTACAGCCAACTGCTATAGTAGATATTTGGGGTCGAAGATTAAATATTTTTTTGGAAGAACATCCAGATATTTTGAATTGGTTAATAAATCAACCAGAGATTACAGAGTGCTTCAGAGTGCCAACTCGCAAAGAAATGGCAGAAAGATACAAAGCGGATCCGATGATTAGGTATAGGCTGGAGGATATAGTAATTAGGGAAAAGGGAATTCCACCAGAGAAAATAAAAGAGAGATGGGAGGAAATTGAAAAGGAAATTGATAAAAAAGCAGAAGAATTAGCGGAAAAAAATGTAAAAAAAGAGATAATAGAGGAGATTAAAAAAACAACTATGGCTTATGGACCAGAAAGAATCGCGTATTTAGTAACTGCAAAATGGATGTCCGATAGCAATGATCCAATATGGCAGGGAATAGTTGGAAAAAAATTTGAGGAAGTTCGAGGTAATCCGAGAGTTTGGGTTCCTGCGGTTTCAGCGAAATATATATGGGGTCATTTTAATCCGAAAAAACTCGCTGACCCGAAACCGATTTTGGAAAAATATGATATATATTTTGTAATCGAAACAGCGATGGTTTCCGCGGGAATAGAGGAAGAATACAGATTTGTGCATCCGAAGCATTTTGTTGTTTTGTGCAAGCATTCTGGGACGAAGTATTTTAAAGCATGTATAGATTTCGAGCATATTTTGGGAGCCGGCATAAATCCGGATGAAGAGATTGATTCCATGGACTCGGATGGAGGAAAATATGTGAATGTGCTGCATGTCGGCTGGCCAACACCTTTACAACCAGCTCACTATCCGATTCCACTCGGTAGCGAGCAGCAAGAATGGTTGTACAGATGGATGTATAAATTGAGAAAAAAAGGTTTTGATGAAAGTGAGGATAGATTTATAATATTCGAGAGAGCGGCTCCGATAGGTCAACTCGACCCAGTGCTGCAATCAACTTTGGCTTTGAGAAAAATAATTAAATATTTGAGGCTCGATGTGCCTCCAGATAAATTACCTTTGGATTTTTACGGAATAGAAGAAAAGGATTTGAAAATGCAGGAAACTCAAATAAAGGAGCATGCTTTAGACCCGATAAGAGGCTTGCTCAAAATACCGGAAGAGAAATTCAGTTTTTTGGGAAGAGCTGCTGCTGCGGAAGGCAAGGGAAGAGAATGGGAGACAGAGAAGTATAGATGAAAAGAATTCTATAGGAGGACAAATATTGGCTGGAAACTTTTAAAAGATTTTCCGTTCTTTTTGAGTAAATTTTTAAAATTAAATTATGGGCTCGTGGTCTAGTGGCTAGGACGTCGCCTTGACGAGGCGAAGGTCCCCGGTTCGAATGAGCCTTTTAGGAAAAGGCTCAAGCCAAAAAGAAGCCCAAGCGGGTTTCTCAACTTCCCGGCAACCTTTAGAAAAGGTTGCATCCAAAAGCTTAAGCTAAAAAGAGAATCCGGGCGAGCCCATGGTAAGATGGAAAAAAAGCTTGTATTTGGATATTTGGCGGCAATATTAATTATTTGCTTACTTGCAGTTTTATTTGGAGGTTTCGTAATTGTTTTTGCTTCAGTTCTCGTACTATTCGAGAAATGTTTTTTTGGAAGAATCTCGATTATACCTGGTATAGAGTTTACAACCTTGGCAACCATTTTAGTAACAATGAAGTACGGGATGCTTGTTGGAATTTTATTCGTGATTTTTATTCCGCTTGTTGTTCCAACAATAATTAATGCTATTATTGGAGAAAAAGGGGTTATAAATCCGAATTTTCAATTTATCGGAATAGGTTTCGGAAATTTTTTGGATATTTTGTGCGTTATAGTGATATCATTGCTAAGCAAAATGGATATAATCTGGGTCATGTTGATTATACTTCTCCTAAAGCACGGAGCTAACTTTGTGGTTGAGAGAATAAAAGGAGTTACATTCAGTTTCTCGAGCATAGGAATACCGATAAATGTTCTGTTCAATTTATCTCTCGTATATTTTTTCCATTCTTTTTGGATGGGTTTGATTGTTTAAATTTTTAAAGAATATAATAATGATAACAAAAGAAACAACTTTGGAGGAAATTTTGAAATATTCTGGAGCTAGCGAAGTATTGAGAGCTTTTGGTGTGCCGTGTTTGAGCTGTCCGATGGCGAGAATGGAAATGAGCAGGTTGAAACTCGAGAAAATTTGCGAAACTTACGGAATTGATGGCGAGAAGTTAATAAAAAAGCTGAATGAAATAATAAAAAATGAGAGAAATAGAGCTTAAAGATTTGGGAGCGATATTCAGAAAGCTGAAACCTGAAAGAGTTGTGCTCATAACTTCTGTTGATTTGCATGGGAGACCAAATGTTATGGCAGCGGAGTGGTTTATGCGAACCTCCTTCGAGCCTCCTTTAGTGGCGATTTCAATCGGAAAAACCCGTTACACCCACAAGTTGATTAAAGAGAGCAAAGAGTTTGTTGTTGCTTTTCCGAGCAGCGAAATGGTTAGAGAGGTGGTGTATTGCGGCACGCATTCCGGAAGGGATGTTGATAAATTTAAGGAAACAGGGTTGAAAATAAGAAAAGCGAAATTTGTGGAAGCTCCTTTGATAGATGGATGCATTTTAAATTTGGAATGCAAAGTTGTTGACAGCTTGGACACCGGAGACCACACTATTTTTGTTGGAGAAGTGGTGGCCGCTTATTACAAAGAAGGAGAAATATTGCTCGAATTTGACGGTTGGTTTGGTGGATTGGAAGATTTTAAAAGTCGTTGCGCAAAATTTTGAAACTTTTATATATTTAAATTTTTACAATTATAAATAT
>Ga0190309_1000471_pt1 | contig 11425 bp, 9 predicted proteins | sample 48700767_MG_FD_161656 | JGI IMG/M metagenome (GOLD analysis project Ga0190309, IMG submission 161656) | Hydrothermal vent sediment bacterial communities from Southern Trench, Guaymas Basin, Mexico - 4870-07-6-7_MG | ecosystem: Environmental > Aquatic > Marine > Hydrothermal vents > Sediment ... | reverse complement strand
AATTGAGTACATCTTAGAATCCATTTTTGAGTTTTTCCAAAAAGATTATTAATTATGAAAAAAAATCTCATTTCAGTTGTAATACCTGTTCATAATGAAGAAGGAAACATTGAATTGGTTTATAAAGAAACAAAAACTGTGATGGAAGAGATTAAAGAAGAAAAAGGATATGAATACGAAATTATCTTTGTAAATGATGGAAGCACAGATAAAACCTTAGAAATATTAAAAAGTATAAAGATTCATGATAACAATTTAAGAATTCTAAATATGGATCGTAACAGAGGAGAAGCAGCAGGACTTACTGCAGGTTTTCAGCTGGCGAAAGGAATATACATTTTTACTATGGATGGTGATGGGCAAAATGATCCCAGATATTTTAAAGAGTTTCTTTTAAAACTTGAAAAAGGCTACAAGGTTATAACTGGTTATAGGCTAAAAAGAAAAGAGCCTTTGTTCAGAAGAAAAATTCCCTCCAAGATTGCAAACAAATTAATTAGTATTGTTACTGGACTAAAAGTAAGAGATAATGGTTGTTCTTTAAAAGGTTATGTAGCAGATATTCCAAAGCGAGTTCAAATCCCCCATGGATTTCACCGATTTTTACCTGCTCTTTTTGGAGTGAAAAACGAAGAAGTTCTTGAAATACCTGTTTTAGACAGAAAAAGGTATTGGGGAAAATCTCATTATGGTTTAAAAAGAACCTTTGAAGTTTTAAGAGAGCTCGTAACTTTTCCTTTTGTGATGAAAAATCCCGATTTTTTTGAAAAGTTTTTTAAATTCGCATTTGTTTTTAATATATGCATCAGCTTGCTTTTTGGTTTGTGGATACTTTCTAACCCAAATTTAATAAAAATCTTTTTAGAAGTGAGTTTTTTAATTGGAGCTGGTCTTAGCTTTATAATTTATAAAAATCTTAAAAGATTTAATAAAGCTCAAAAAGAAGGAGTTTTTAGAATAGAAGAATTATAAAGAATATAATAGTTCTTAGAAAACTCCTTTTTATCTTCAAAACTCTTTAAAAGAAAACCAAAATTTTTAGATCTTTCTATAAATTTTTGATCTAAAAACTTACGCACAACAATAACATCACAATTTTTTAAAGCTTCTTCAAAATTATTGTAATCTATGACTTTCTTTTTGATTCTGGCATAAAAGTAAAAATTGGCAACCGGTTTTTTATAAGGAGAAAAACTACAAACCCTCAAAGAAGGAACATTTTCCACCAAATTTTTAACGAAAATACCTGCTGATTTTTCTGTGCTAACACTATAAACAGGCTGAAGATAAGCAAAAAATAGAATTTCTACTAAAAAAAATACTAAAATAATAGAATATAAAGCAGATGTTTTTTTTGATAATACAAAAAGACTCCATATTTGAAAGAAAAAAACTAAAATGGTAAAAATTAAAGTTCCTTTGTGTATGGTATACCCTTCTTTTTTGAGCCAAAAAAGACTTAGCAAGGTCAAGAATAGTAAAATATAACTTAAAAAGATATATGCTTTTATAAGCAGTATTTTAAAATTATTTCTAAGATTATTTTTTAAATAATAGGTGATTAAAATTATAGAAAAAGGAAGAATGGGTAAAATGTAATAATCTCTTCTTGCTTTAGCAAATGTAAATAAAAAAAAGATAGCAAAATTTGTTATCAAAAAAACTTTTTGATCTAAATTTAGGTTTTTAAAATTTTTTAATGTTTGATAAAGAGCTCCTAATAAAAATAAACTAAGAGGCGCTACCCAAAGAGGCCAGTAATACAGATAAATATAAAAAGGACGGAGATTGTCGTATGGTTCTATAGCTTGTTTAACATTTTCTCTAAACCATAAATAGAAAGGGAGTTCAGTATTAAGTTCCTTTGCGATTAAATAGTAGTGGAAAAAATATATAAAAACTCCGATTAATAGACTTAGAATCAGTTTTACATTAAAATGATAAAATCTGCGGTAGGTGATTATATCGATAAATACAAAAAGGGTTAAAACCGCAATAGCAGTAATACCTTTACTTAAAGCCCCAAAAAGAAGTGTAAGGATAAACAAAAAATAACCCCAAAAAGAAATTTTTTCCCGATAGTAAACATAAATTGCAATAGCTAATACTATCCCAAAAAGCTGATAAATTTCTGATTGAGAAAGTCTTGCAAATTGAATAAAACCGAGAGAGACTCCATAAAAAATCGTTCCCCAAAAAGCCCATTCTTTTTCAAAAAGTTTCTTAGCAAGAAGGTAAAAAATCCCAACAGACAAAAGCGCAAGCAAAGCTCCAGGAAGTCTTGCTGAAAATTCAGAATATCCTAAAATCTCTCCGGTTATTTTAATTAACCAAAAGGGAATAAGTGGTTTTGTAATATGAGGTTCAAAATTAATAGTAGGAACAAACCAGGACGACTTAAGAGACATCTCTCTTGCACCTTCAACCCATCTTCCCTCAACACCAAAAAATGGTCTTTTGCCAAGATTATAAAAAATTGCTATTCCAATAAGTAGTATAAATAAGATCTTTACATAACGAGAATCTTGCATAAAATTACTTGATTTTAAAAATTTTAATTGCTAATTTTACTTAAAAAATTTTAAAATGAAAAGAAAAATAATTTTTGCCATTTTAATTTTGTTTCTTTTCGGAATAGCTCTTTACTTACCTTTTATTGGAAAGAAAGAATTCCAAGGCGAAGAAGGAAGAAGAGTATTAATAGCTTTGCAAATGCTTGAAAATAATGAATTTTTAATACCAAAACTTTTTGATAAGCCTTATTTTAATAAACCACCTCTTTTTAACTGGGCTTTAGCTGGAGTATTCTTAATAACAAAGAACTATTCCGAATTTATTGCAAGAGCATTTTCCTCTTTCTGTTTAATTTTAGCCTCTTTGTTTTTGGTTTTTATCTGGCAAAAAATTTTAATAAAATCCCGAGAAGAATTTCATAAACTTTCTCTTACAACAATTCTTTTACCGGGATTAATTTTTCTAACCACTCCAGAAGTAATTGACAAGGCTATAAGAGCAGAAATTGACGGTTTTTATACTATGTTAATAACTATAGCTATTTATAGCTGGTTTTACCTTCATGAAGTAAAAAATAAAAAAACAAGTGCTTATATAATTTCAAGCATTTTTTTAGGAATGGGAATTCTAACTAAAACCTTTCAGGCTTTGATATTTTTTTATCTTGCTCTTTTACCTTATCTTATTTTCAAGAAAAGATTAAAAGAGTTGCTAAGTATTCATCACTTTTTAGGAATTATCATCTACTTAGGAGTATTTTCCGTATGGGCAATATTGGTAAGTTTAAAAATAGGTATTAAACCTTTCTTTACAGCCTGGATTAATGAATATTTATCTTCAGCTAAAGCTCAAGAAATGAGTTTTTTTCAGCATTTTAAAGCTTATACAATTTTTGCCTTTTTAGGTTATTCACCCTGGCTCTGGTTTTTAATCTCTTACAAAGATAAAAATTTTCTTTCCTTCCTTAAAAATAATCCTCTTTTTTACAATTTAGCTATTTTTTCTTTTTTCCTTTTCTTTTTTTCTTACCTTTTCCATTTTATGTTTCCTGGAGCAAGACTACGCTATATGCTACCATCAGCAGGAGGTCTGATCTTTTTAAGCACTTTACCTATATACCATTATATAAAACAAAATTATTTACCGAAAATTTATAGAATCTCTATTTTAAAAGTGTTTCCTTTTATTAACTTGGTCATTGCAATAGGCTTTTTTATTTATATTTCTTTTTTACACTATAAACCCGAACTAATATTTTATATTTTTTGTTTTTTATTTCTTGTGCTTAATTTTTATGTTCTAATAAAAAATTTTTCCTCTCCCTTAGCTATTTTTTCTTTTCTTTTAATAACTGTCTTCCTGCTAAAATCTCTTTATGTTACTTTCTATTATCCTTTACATCAAAAGAAAATGAATCATTTTAGAAATGCAGCTTTTAAAATAGCAACTCTTGTTAAAAATAAAAAAGAACTATATCTTTGCCAAACCATTCCTCATCACCTTATATATTATCTCAAGTATAGATACAAATTAATCCCTAAAATTTATTATCTTAAGGATTGTTCAACCCTTCCAAAAGGAAGTTATATTCTTTTCAGGGAAAAAAACATTTCTCAAAAAATTTTTAAGAATTATAAAGTATATCCTTTAAAAATAAGAACTAAAAATTATTTCTTAGTCAGTTCTTAATACGAAAATGTTGCAAATTTTTTTCTCTTTTTTTTCTTTTTTTATTTACTAAACAATTAAATTCCCCAAAATCTTTTTCATTTATTTCAGGATAAAACTGTTTATAAAGATTAAAAACTAATTCCTTTGCATTTTTAACTTTCTGCCATTCAAGAACCATAGCTAATGTTGAAAGATCTTTTAATCGTTCAAACTTAAAAAGTGGCTTTTTATAAAATTTTATACCCTCTAAGTCAAATATTTTAAAATCTCCTTTAGAGTAATAAAAGTTATTGTATTTTGTATCTTTAAGATAAATTCCTTTTTCATGAAGTTTAAAAAGAAAAAAAATCAAGTTCTTTATAAGTTCATAATTAACTTTCTCTTTTTTGTCATCCAGAAAAATATCATCTTTTTTTATAAAACCTTTTTCAATATAAGGGAAAATAATTCCCCCGTAAAAAGATTCTCTTTTTAAATAAGCTATTTGAGGATTTTTCCAGAAAAGAAAAATGGGTTTTATAACAGAAATATTCAGTTCCCTAAGTTTAGACAAAGTTCTTAGATATTTTCTGACTTTATTTGTTTCAAAAAGTTTAGATCTAAAAGCTTTTAGTAAGAATAAAGGCTTTTTTCCACTAAAAGAACTTAAAATAAAAACATAATGGGATGACCCCTTTTTAAAGATTTCTAAATTAAATTTTTCAGTAGAAAGCCTTTCCAGAATTTGAGATGCTTCTTTGGAAAAAAAATAAAATTTAAATTTTTTCCAGTTGGGAAATAAGGCAGTCCACATAATTATCCCATGTTAGATGTTTTATAGAATTATAACAAATTTGGGGATCAAAACTATTTTCCATTGCTCTAAGAATTTTAGCTTTTAAATCTTCTTCTTCAAGATTGGTTACATAACCATTTATTCCTTCTTTAATAAATTCACTTGTTCCATCATAAATTGAAGTAATAACAGGTATTCCTCCTGCCAAAGCTTCCAAAGTTGCCATAGCGCCAGGATCATAAAAAGTAGGAAGAACAAAAAGATCAGAAATAGCATACAATTTTTCCATTTCTTTTACTTTACCTAAATAAATAATTTTATCTGTAGATGTTCCTTCTTTTCCTGCAATAAGAAGTTTTACTTTCTTTGGAAGCTTAGGCACAACTTTAAGCAAAAGAGCCAATCCTTTTCTTTTTACATCAAATCCTACAAACAAAATAAGATAATCTTCCTCTCTAAATCCCATCATCTCTCTAAGAAGCTTTTTCCTGTTTTTAAGTTCTGGATTAAATCTTTGAAAATCTATTCCTCTATGACACACAAAAACCTTTTTAACAACCTGTGGATAAAATCTTTTAATAAGTTCTTTACCCAGATTAAAAAGAGAGATAACTCTCTTTGCTGAATAAAGCGCTTTTTTTTCTAAGTGTAAAAGCATTCTATACCTTGGACGAATTTGCCATAAGATGGTTTTTTTTTGTTTTATAAGAAAAGAAAAAAGAGGATCACAAAGAATAAAAAGATCTGCTCCAGGAAAACGAAAAAAGCTTATAAGGTAATCATATTTGAGTTTGCGAAGAATTTGTTTAGTTTGAGCTACAAAAAGTAGATGTTTTAAAATAGAACCAAATCCTTTGATTCTTACTTGATAGAATTCTATTTTTTCCTGAATTTTCTTAGGAAAAGAAATCTCACAAGCAATAACTCCTACCTCAAATCCTCTTTCAAGAAGTTTAACTGCCACTTCAGCAGCATGAGTTTCTGCTCCCCCAAGCCCAACCCCGATTTTAGGACGAACAAGGATAATTTTTTTCAATTTTATTTTTTAACTATTTTATAAATAAAATTCTTGTGTTTAATTTTAACTTGTTATGAGTGAAGTAAATCTTATTTTACCTCAAAATACTCCAAAAACAATTAAAGGACCTTTAGCTGGAGATAAACCCATATATATATATATATCACCAAAAAATGATTTTTTGCTCTATTCTGAAAATCTAAAAAAACTTTTATCCCATCATAAGGTAAAAACCCCTTTAGAAGTTTCTGATGAAGGGATTTCTTTTCTCCTTCAAAGTGGCTTTATTCCAACTCCGAAAACTGCATTTAAAAATCTTTTTGTGCTTAATATAGGAGATGAAGTAGTAATTAATTTTAAAAATAATAAATTTGAGCTTCTTTTTTCTCACTCATATCCATTTTTTCATTCCTTTAGAAATCGAGATTCAAAACCTGATACTAAAATAATTTTTAAGCTTTTAATAAACTCTGTCAAAAAAAGAATAAAAACTTTAACACCTGTATATCTTTTTCATAGCGCTGGGAAGGATAGCAATATTATTGCTTTAGCATTATCATTTAGTGATTTAAAACCCCTGGTTACTTGTTTAACCTTGAAAGGTTATAACGGAAAAGATGAAAGTGAAATTGCTAAAAATTTAGCTCAAAAAATAGGACTAAAACACAAAATTCTTCATCTCCCACAACATATTTCTTCTGAGCACATAGAACTTTTAATAAATTACTTTAAAAACATTGTGCTACCCTGTGTAGATGGGGTAAGCTTAGCATATCCTTTTTACACTCTTGAGGTAGATTTTAAAAATTCTAATGTTATTGATGGAAGTGGTAGCGATATTTATATGGGACATATTCCAAGAAAAATAGAATATCTTCGTCAAAAAATTTATTCCTATTTTAAATTTTTAAGACCTCTTTCAGATCAATTATCTACAGAAAACCTTTTTCAAAAAATTACTTTAACAAGATGTGAAAGAGTAGGAGCTTATGGATTAACTTATAAAGACACTAAAAAAATATACCCTAAAGCTCTGTGGGTATTCCCCTATTGGGAAAAAGAAGATAATAAAAGAAAAGATTGGGATTATTTTGACATAAAAGGAGATATATGGGGACCAAATATAGAATTTGACAGAGTGATGCGAAAAGTTAGAAATTTTGCAGAAGTTTATAGCTGTAACTTAATCTTTCCATGGACTGATGAAAAAATAGCTACTTATTTCGCTAAACTTCCTGAAAGATATCTTTTTGATAAAAAGACTTTTAAAAACAAACTCATACTCAGAAAAATTCTTAAGGATTTTTTAGATCTTGATTGCGATAAAATCGGCAAGTTTTCTTATCCTTTTGATGCATTTGGACTTTTGATGAAGATGGAAGACCATATTAAAGATGAGATCTTTTCCTGTAAACTTTGGAATAGAAAAGAAATAGAAAAACTTTATAAATCATTTTTAGAAAAAATTAATAAGGATAAAAAATATAGAAGATTGAAATCTTTAATCGTAAGGTTATATTTAATTTCCGCTTGGTTTAATCATAGCAAATTTGTTCTTCGCTAAATACTTTTCATGTCCTAAAACCAAACCACATCCTAACCAAAAAGGAACAAAACTTGTTTCTTTTTCAAAACCTTCAAGTGAGCCCATTACAAAAAGAGATACTAAAAAAATAAACATAGATATAAAAAAATAAAATTCTCTCCCATCAAGATTTTTTAAAATTTTGAAAACTTTTAAAATTAGCCAAAAATAAAAAATAGTAAAAACTATAGCTATTTGTAAACCTCCTTGTAGCCATAAATTTAAAAATATATTATGTGCATGTTCCAATTCTGTCTCCTTTTCAATATTAGCTAATACCTTTTTTTGAACCCTTCTTGCAAGCCCCGTTCCTTTAAAAGGATGCTTTATTGCCCATTTTAAATAAATTGGCCATCCATAAAGCCTTTTTCCTAAGGAACCAGCTTCTTTAAACTTTTGATAATCTCCTGAGAGAAGGATACTGATTTTATCATTTCTTATTAAAATATCTTTTTTATAAGGAGAAACAAAAATTGTTCCAATTAATAATAATATTAAAGCCAAAATTGAGAAAGCTATTTTTCTAAATCTAACAAAAAGAAAACCTGCAATTATGGCTCCTATAAATAACCCTAATAAAGCTGCTCTTCTTCCCATCCATATTAAATAAATTAAATCCATAATAAAAAGAAAAAAACATATCCATCTTAATCTATTTTTAAGAAGAAAAAACATTGAAACAAAAAAACAAACATTAAATGTATAAATTACAGAAAGTCGAGTTAGATGATGAAATATAGAATTTAAGGGTAATCCCTCATTAAATCCACTTAAACCCCACAAAATATAACAATGAAAATTACTTTTACAATGATCAACTCCGCAAAGTAAAAAAATTAAATTTGCAATTAAATTAACTCCCAAAATAATACAAAGAATTATCCAAAAGGTTTTATCCTTTTCTAAAATTTCTTCCCAGAAAATTGCTAAATTTAAAAATAATAAAATATAAAAAAAATAACTTACTAAAAAGTCATCAAAAGAAGCTGAAGGATATGGACTATAAATTACAGCAAAAATCAAAAATAATAAAAATAAACCTAAAAATATGAAACCGTATATATTTTTTCTAATTAAATCAAGTAAAGCTTTGTAACAGAAAAGTAAATTTATGAAAAATAAAGCTCCACTTATAAAAATAAAAGTTCTTGTGTTTCTGAAATAAACAGCAAGTAAAATTAAAAACAAACCTGTTAAAAATAAGTATAAATTATATTTCCTCACCACGAGCTATAACCCTTTCAGTATGTCTTTTAATCATATAAGTTTTTAAATTTAAAATTTTGAAAAATAGTTTTTTATTATACTTTGTCTCATTTATTCTAAAATACTCCTTTATAAATATATCCCAAAATTTTTCAGCTTTATTTTCTAAATACACAGAAAAAGAAAACTTAAGCTGAGCAAGGTCCTTGATTTGATAGTAAAACTCTAAAACAGGTTTGTGTTTTATTCTCGAAACATCTATAATTATTATTTTATCTTCTTTTTCATCATAATAAAAGTGGTTTAAATAACAATCTTGATGAAATAATTTTGCTTTATGAAATTTAGCTAAAAATTCAGCAATTTTAGAAATAAAAAAAGAAATTTCTAAGGACTTATTTTTTAATGCATTAACAAAACATATCCCTCCTACCTCTTCAGTTCCTATAATAGCTCTATTATCTCTTGATAAAGCAAAAAATACCGGAATTAAAGTAAAAAAGTTTTTTCTCCAAAGAAAAAGAATGTTTTTCCACTCTTTTTGAGCTTCTTCTGGGTAAGAAAGATACTTTTTTATAAAAATCTTTTTGTTTTTAAAATCATAAGTTTCTATTATCTTATAACGTTTTTTTCTAAAAAATTTTAAGTTTTTGAAATTCCATATATCTTCAAAGGTTAAATTGTTTGAAAATAAATCTTTATAATCTTCATTTATAAAAATTTCTCCCTTTTTTATAATATTAAATTTCATAAATCACCTGATTAATAACTTCTGTCCATTTATTAATTTCACTTTCTTTTGAAAATTTTTCTTCAATAGTTTTTCTTGCATTAATACTTATAGATTCTATAATTTCAGGATTATTTATGCATTTAAGTATACCTTGAGCAAGACTTTGAGGAGATTTAACAGAAACCATTATCCCATTAACTTCGTTTATTATAGCTTCTTTATGAGGTAGTATATCTGAACATACCACAGGACAACCACAAGACATCGCTTCAAGTAAAACTCTTGGCATACCCTCTGTATGAGAAGGGAAAACAAATATATCACAATTTTGATAATAATTAAGCAATTTAGAAGGGGATAAATACCCTTTAAAACTAATCTGGTGAGGTACTTTATAATTTTGGGTTTTATTCTTTAAAAATTCTATATATTCAGGCTCTCCTTTACCACAGAGAATAAGTTTAACTGGTTTATCAATAAGTCTAAGAGCTTCAAAAAGATCCTCAACACCTTTATGTGGTTTTATGTTTCCAACAAACAAAAGCTCAGGAATGGTTCTTATACTATTCCTTTTTTTAAAACTAAAAAATTCAGTATCAATCCCTCTATATATAGTGAAACATTTTTCAGGTTTTATTTTAAAGGCTGAAATTACAGCTAAGTTTAAAGCATGAGAATTTGAAATAACCTTATCTACTTTTTTGCTAAGCTTTTTCACATTTCTTATAAGCTCAAAAGCTTTAATTAAACTAAATTCTCCTCTTAATGCCCTTTTTATTATTCTTATTTTATAAGATTTAGGCATTCTTACCTCATGAGCTATAATTTTTACTTGATTTTTTAAAAATAAAGATAAAAAAGTGGAAAGATTGATAATTTCTCCTATAACTATGTGAATCTTTTTATTTTTAAATATTTCATTAATAATGTGCCAACAACTAAAAGGATTTTTTTTTGAAGCTTTTATAAAGTAAAGTTTTATATTAGGAAATTTCTTTTCTAATAATTCTGTTTTTATTTTATTAAGTTCATCAGCTTCTCTTGTAAAACTTACTAAATCGATATTAAATCCTTTTTCAGAAAGCCCTCTTACAATATTAGGAATGCCGGGAGATCTTTCCCAAAATCTTACAATTCCAGAAATTATAAAAAGAAGATTGATTTTGTTCATTTAAAAAATTGGTATGTATTTTATGTTTTATGTAACCTCTCTGAGTTATAATAACTAACTGGATTGCTTTCTTAATCTTAATATTTTACATATCTAAAAATAAATAGCAATTTAGTAAATTAATAAACTTACTTATAAAAAATTTTCATATTTAAAAATAATTTTCTATAAGTTTTTTTATCTTTTGAGCTCTTATTGAATAAGTGTATTTTTTAACTTCTTCTTTAGCTTTTAAAGAAATTTTTCTTCTTAGCTTTTTATCATAAAGCACTTTTTTTATACCTTCAGCTAAAACTATAGGATTCCTGGGTTTTACTAAATAAGCATTTTCCTCATGTTTTAATATCTCCCTAAGACTTGGAATATCTGAAGCAACAATAGGTTTTCCTGCTGCCATATATTCAAAAAGTTTAAGAGGTGAAGTAAAAACAGAGGTATCTTCTTCAACATTTGGTAAAACAAGAACCTTTGCTTTTGATAAAAATTTGGGAATTTCAGCATGTGGAACATATCCCAAAAATTTAATTCTATCTTGCAAATTTTCTTTTTTTACCATATTCTGAAGATTACTAAATTCCTCACCATTACCTGCAATTAATAATTTTTCCTCTGGTAAATATTTCACAGCTTTTATAAGAACATCTACACCTTTCCATTTTTTTAAACTTCCTGCATAAAAAATATATTCTTCTTTTTCATTTTTAATATTTAACCAATCATCTCTTACAGCATCAGGTATAACATGTATTTTT
>Ga0190309_1000470_pt1 | contig 11443 bp, 13 predicted proteins | sample 48700767_MG_FD_161656 | JGI IMG/M metagenome (GOLD analysis project Ga0190309, IMG submission 161656) | Hydrothermal vent sediment bacterial communities from Southern Trench, Guaymas Basin, Mexico - 4870-07-6-7_MG | ecosystem: Environmental > Aquatic > Marine > Hydrothermal vents > Sediment ... | reverse complement strand
TCGGTAGTTTACTGAATTTGGGTGCTAATGTTTATAGTTTTTGACTGCCTTTATTGCAAGCTTCATTGCAAGCCTATCCCTACTATATTCATCTCTAAATGCTCCTAGAATGTAGAAGTAGTATCTAAACAATGCAAGCATAGCTCTACCCCTAATGCCAAACATGCATACATATCCCTTGGCCTGAAAACACCACTCAGCCCAATTCGACGTTATGAAGCGACCCCTAAAAGCCTCCCCAACACGGTTAAACACATCCCTGCAGAAGCTATAGCGTTCAAATAGATCTTCCAAAGATCCGGCGAACACACGCTTAGCATAGCTATTTCTACGCTTCCTCCTACGCCTCCTCCTCTTCCTCCTACTTCTACGCTTCCTTTTACATGGAAGCCTTCTTGGGTTCTTCTTAGCTCCAATATATAGATATGCGTGATCGCTGCTCTGTAGGGGTGTATCTATCCTAGCCACACGTCTAGCCCATAGGCCGTCGCCATCATCTTCAAGAAAAACATCCCACCTAACTATAAGCGTATAGACCTGCTCTAGATGCCTGAAATGTATATATACTACGCCACGCTTCCTATGAAACTGTCTCACATGGATTGCATCTGGAAATATATTTCTAACAGCATCTATATAGCATTTCGCCCCATCGCTTACAACTACCGGATCTATGCAGCCTAGATATCTTCTAACATACCTTAACGCTGTCTTAGCCGTCAGATAGTTTATCGATGGGAGTAGGAATATGAATACATGCGTTCCAGCCTTAACGCCGATCATACAGTATCTTCCAAACCCGCTGTCATCTATGTATATTATAGGCCTATCGGCCCTAATCCTCCTAGGCTTCGTCTCCAAGGCCTTATCTATAAGCGTATATAGGGTGTTTAGGCTTATACCACTTTCCCTCGATGCATCCACTATCCTTCCAAACACCATTTTCCCGAAGGCTTTACGTGCTTTTTCGACGAGCTTCTCCAATGCTTCGAGCGAAGTGTTTTGGTTGAAGCTTCTCCCACACCTTATGCATCTATATTTTTGAACCCTATTCTTACAATTCTTTCTGTATCCTGTTGTCGATCCCTTCCTTACACCCCTATTTCCGCATAATGGGCAGTGTGCGTCTCCAAAGCCTACCGGCTTTGGGAGAGGCCTTACATCTATTCCATGCTTCAAATCTATGTAGAAAACCCTTGGTTTTAAGGGATATCTTAATATACCTTTACTGCGTCTTTTATTGCGGGGTTTGTTCCTGCGTTTCTGCTTCATATGCTATAATAGACAAACCTCCCCCATAAGCATTAGCTTCCTGAGAGCATTAAGAGCACCCAAACCCAGTAAACTACCAAAAAGAGAGCAAATGAGTTTAAATATAATCCCTGTTCTGAAAAAACTCGCAAAAATTTTTGAAGAAAATTATATAGAATACTGTATTGTGGGAAGTACTAGTTTATTTCTTGAAGGAGTTCCTGTTGTACCGTCAGACATAGATGTCTTAACAACTAAAGATTCTGCCTTTAAAATAGATGAGCTTTTGAGTCCTTATAGACTAGTTGAATGTAAATTGAGAGAATCTGAGGTTTTTCGCTCATACTTTGGAAGGTATAAAATAGATGGTATAGATGTCGAGGTAATGGGGGAATTTCAATACCGTAAGGATGATAAATGGAGCGTGTCATTTACTCCATCGACAATTAAAACAAAGTATGTAAGTCTTAACGATGAAAAAATAAGAATTGCCGAATTGGAAGAAACTTATAAATTTTGTAAAGAAATCGGAAGAGAGAAAACATGTAAAATAATCGAAGAATATCTAAGGGAACTTGGTAGAAAAATTAAACTTTGATAAAATTTCTTCATCATTTATCGTTCTGCATATATGTCGAATTTGGAGAAGGTATAATCTTATCAGAAATTCAAAACTCTGTAAAGGGCTTTCAAATAAATATTGCAACCATATCTTTTTCCATTATATCAATAGTAATCCTATTTATGACAATATATTGTTTCATAAAGTGTATAAAAGAATATTATGTTGGATAGGGTGTTAGTGTCTTATTCTTCTTTCATATTTTCTCTTAAGCGATAGTGTAAGCATTGCAAGTAGTATGGGTGATAGTATTCTCTGAATTAAGACTATATCGTTATAATATGGTAGTTCCATTTCTACTGGATACTGGAATGCCGCTCTAAAGCTTATCCAAATACATTGAAATATACTTCCCAGCTGGTTATAGAATAGGGCTAAATATATTGTGGAGAAGAATATTAGGAATATTAGGAAGGATAGGCAGGCTCTTCCCGGCGATTCACCGTAAAGTGAAATCAACTTGTATAATGTTAGCGGAAGATAGCTTGTGGTTAACGCCATTTTAACATAAAATAGTATGTATAGAGTTTTTAGCCGCAAAATCCTAATCTTTTTCCATAATCTTTTAATCTTACTATCCACCTTCTCATCTCTAATTTTCCCCATTTTCTCGCGGAGATTCTTCTCCATTTTAAGCATAGGTATCCTTCTTCTAAGCTCCATTTCCTGTAGGAAAAATCTTCCGGCCACCTCATAGTTTAAATAGTAATCATAGTTCTCCCTAAGACCCCTAACAACACTCAAAACATTTTCAAAGGTAACATCCTTCTCACTTAAAATCCTCTCCATAAGTAAGTTTATTCCTTTGCCCTTAAGATACTCATCGATTTTCCTAATATTTTCTTCAATATTTTCTTCAATCTCCTTTAGAAACTTTAATCTATTCTTTTCATATCCAGACAAACTTTTCTTATTCCTTAGTTCTTCAATCTCTTCCATTATTTCTTTCAAAAATTTTTCTAAGCATTTTTCTCTTGTCTCAAGATATTTTTCCAACTCTTTTCTAGAATATTTCATTATGAAAAGCCTTGCATCATATATTTCCCTCCAATCAATATTCCTGAAAACTATTCTATCCAAATTAACATATAGTAGAGATATCCAATCCATATCTACCCTATCAAACACTGTCCTCTGCTGTTCCTTAAACCAAGCTCCCCTAAATGAAAATAAGACAAACCTATCTATATCTGAAAAAACTGGACAAAACTTTGTTCGATAAAAATCAACTTCCCCCAAAAACTTTGCTCTATCAAATAAAGCATAAGCTAAAAAACTAGCAAATCTAAAACTTACAAGATCACTAAACGTTGCACCCGAGAAATCTGCTTCATTAAACATCGCATCTGAGAAATATGCTTTTTCATTAAACATTGCATTCCAGAAGTATGCTTCATTAAACTTTGCACCCCCGGAAATATGCTGGGTTGTGGAATTTTGCTTTATTGAAATATATTGTTTTTTTGAATATTTTTTTACTGAGGTCTATTTCTGGTAGGTTGAATCCTATGAATTTTGTTTCGCCTTTTTGAATTAGTTTATAGAATTCTTCTCTAACCTTTTCTGGATGTTTTTCCCAGTATTTTGGGTGGTGAAATATGCAGTATCCATCTTCTACAGCATTATATGGACATCTATATTCTTCAAACCTATATTTGCATCGCATATTTGTATATATATTACTTAAATATTTTAGTTTAAATATTTAAGAGATTTGCTGAATATTCTGTCCTAAAATTTAATTAAACTGAAATCCATATTTTACTTCATTCTATTTGTATTTCAATAGTACTTCATAAAATATTTGTATTGCTAAATATTCTATGATCTTCTGAGCAATATCAATTCTAATTAGGTGAATATTATATCGCATTCGATAAAATCACTTTAGCAGTATTCCATAATATATAGCTAGTAGGTCGAGAAGCCTACTGACCTAATACCAAAACTTATATTAATAATTAAATAATAATTATATATGATGAACTCTGAGACCCTGAAGACCGTCGATGACCAATAAGGGATCTCGGAGGGAAGATGAGACGGCGGGAGCATAGCTTTTCAGAAACATAGTATTAAGCTGATAAAAAGTGATTTCAGAACCGTGAATCCCGTCTCCCCTTCACAATGATAGGAGGAAGATGGGGAGGCGGGATGATGAACGGCTTAACCAGGAAGAATCCTAAAAAGAATTGAAAGTCGCTTTTAGTGCTGGTCAGCATTCTGACAGAGCCTCCCCAAAATAATATAGAAGAGGTGATAGTATGAGTAGTAATGTGTATCTTTCCGATTTTGGTAAATTTTACGAGGTTTTAAATATTTTTTCTAGGTGGATTAGGGCTCCAATAGTTACAGTAAATGAGAGGGTTATAGAGGTTTGTTGGAATATTGAAGCTGTTAGAGGTTATAAGGATATAGTGATGACGCTTCTGAAGAAAATTGCTTTAAAAGTTTTTCCAGCAAACTTCATAGAGATCGTTGAGGAGGGAGATATGATCATTATACGCCTAAGGGTGATATAATGGAGACTAAAAAGTTTCTGGAAATGATTATATTGGGAAGAAGGTTTTCGATTCCTGTATTCTTCTATATAGGGAAGAAGCTTTACATAGTGAAGATGAGGGCCAAGAGAAATTCAAATGGATATGATATATACATAAAGTTGATTGACGTTACTCCGGGGTGATTGAAATGAAGGAGAAAGTCCTTTACTGGGAGTCTAAGATAAGTCATGCATATATTAGATTAGTGATCTATAATAGAATTATAGAGATTGACACTAATCTCTGGGGGCCTCGTCACCTATATGCTATTGATGGAGATAATGGATATGCATTGTTTCTAGACCATATCGAGCCATACTATATGTACATTGCTAGAGTAAATATCAGTAAGGGGGAGATCAATGTCATAGAGATAGAGGAAAACTATCAGAACCTAAAGAAGATATTCGAGATGTTTGGAGGCGATAGAAATGAAGTGGAGAGAAGGTCAGAGAGAAATCTATGAAGAAATGAAAAAATATATTAGTGACAATAAAAACATTCTAATTGTAGCTCCAACCGGATGGGGGAAAATCCTCCTAACACTCTTAAGTCGTGGGGCGGACCCCGACATGGTCCTAATATATCCCTAAGGGATATGTGGCCGTTTGAGGCCGGATTTCGGAGGATCCCATACCATCGTTTCTCTAAAGGCTTTAAAGGATTCTGGTAGATTGCCAGTATTGTGGCTTGTCCGTTCTCTTAAACTTGCATATCATATTGCCTCGGAGTGCTTTAAGCTTGATTTAAGCGTTTTGATTAGTGCTGGTAGGGATAGGGCATGCATTGTTGAGAAGAATGTTGATAGGGATTTTTATTGTAAGTATAGGAGGTTTCAATGCCCCTTCTTTAGGAATGTTTTTAAAACAAGGATTCCGAAGATAAATATCTTTATGGACTACAATATGTTGGTTGAGGGTGCTAGAAGCGAGGGGTTTTGCCCATACTATATGGAGGATTTAGTTGATGCGGATATTACGGTGCAAAACTATTTTAGGGCTAGGAGAAAATATTTTAAAGCTATCGTTATAGATGAGGTACATAACATCTTTATGCCTAGAGAAATCGGTTTCCCATTCGACGACCTGAATACTATTCATACCATCATTAACCTGAATTTGGATAAAAGTGTTGGGAGGATTTTTGAGAGATTTTTGAGAGCTATAAGATATTCTAAGACCATCGTCGTTGAGGAATATTTTGACAGCATATTTCTAGATGAGTTAAAGGGTTTAATGTACCAGTATGTTGAGGATAAAAGGGTTTCAAGAATATTGGGTAGATTCCTAAGACTAATGCAGTACAATACTGTGCTAAACATTGAAAGGGAGAGGATTATCGGATACAAGCCACTACTACCTATTCAAACCTTCCCGCAGACAATAATGCTTACAGGAACATGGTTCAATACTATGGATAAATTTTTGCCATCAAGCTTTGAGAAAATAAGTGTAGATTTTTCAAATGATAAGCCTGAAGCTATGATCTTGGAGGATTTAACTACAAGGTACAATGACTTCGACTATAAGATGATCGAGGAATATAGGAAATTCATTGTGCAGATGAAGTTGAAAGCAAGAGATAAAAGAATACTTATATTTGGTAGTGAAAGAGTATTACAATACTTTATCAATCTAGCAGACCTATATGAGCCTACACAGATACCGAAAAACTGGCGTGGCATAATGATGTTAAAAGCACGCGGAAGATATGCTGAGGGAGTAGATATTCCTGCAGACATAGTAGTTATTCTAGGATGCCCATTCCTACCTCCAGAAGTAATCTCAAGGCTTTCAAAAATCTATTCAAGGATGGGTTTTGAGGATTCATGGAGCCTTGCAGCAACAATACCGATGCTAATAACGACGCTACAATGTATTGGGAGGGCGAGGAGAGATCCAAAACAGAGACCTAAAATAATATTGGCTGACGAAAGGTATGGGAAATATGTGGATGAGCTTTCAAACTATCTTTACATTGGTGAAATAGATGTTTAGAAAAAACATTTTTCTAGAACTACTAAACGATCCACGTCCAATTTTAATTGTTGGTCAGACTGGTAGTGGGAAGACGACGCTTATAAAAAAATTGTTGAAGAAGTATTCGACGCCATTCATAGTCTTCGACTACAATGATGAATATGATTTCCCAGTTTTAAAAGAGGTTCAGATAAAGTCCAGTGAGTTCAACGCAGTTCTACCAATATTTTTAAGCATATTATTGGATAAAACTATACCACAGCAACTACTATATCTGGTTATAAAGAATCCTAGAGACCTGGAAAAATATATTTCGCTTGGACTATATGATAGAAGGGTTTTAAATGCACTAAAACTGAGGCTAGACTCATTCAAAGAATTGATTGAAAACAACAATATATACAATATTCCAATCGTAAAGATGATTATACCACCTATTCTAAGAATACCGTATACGGCGTTGGTAATTGCACATCGGTTACTACTGAAAAATAGAGAGATAATAGTGTTGGAGGAGACTCAGTCATTAAATCTAGGCTTTATCGCTGAGGAGGGGAGGAAGGCAAACAAAAAGTTCATATTTATCACCAATAATATTGATAATGTTGATTTAGCTATAATAAACAACTCGATAATAGTCTTATTCAGATGTCTGCCTAGAACAAAATATCAGCTAGGATTTACAGAAAACTATATACGGCCATCAAGACTAAGGTTCGGAGAATTCTACATACTAAATTTAGAGAACAAAATACACAAGAAAAATATAAAAGATGTCTAGAACACACCAAAATATATCATTTTTTACCCCCATATACTCCTCCAACTATGATATTTATTTGAGGGAGACGGGGTATATGGGGAATCCAGCAAACCATCGTACAAATATAATTCCTCCTGGATTGGAGAAATTGTTCCGTGGGTTCTGTGGGTGCTGTGGATGCTGTGGTTCTGTGGGTAAGCCGATAAATCCAATCCATGGAGGCAGATTGTTTAAAGCTTGTTTGACGGACGGCTCCCGCCGTCAAAAGTTATATATTCTTCTTAATAATTATTATTTTGATAATTATGTTGTTTAGAAGGAGATACGTCTTCAGGGGCTATAGGTTTATTTCAGAAAGGTTTAGCTCTAATATTATTTTTCCATTGCTTTACTGTGATTTTCTGATGGTTAAGAGGGATATTAGAGAGTATTACATTGTTTTTAGGGCTGAAGATGAGTATAGGATAAAGACAGCTGTAGATGGGTTGAATAGATATCTCGACATGCATCCAGCGGGAATAGAGAATATATACAGCTTTATACATGGTAGAAGTCTTTCAGCCATCGGCTTAAGAACACCACTATATGTGGAGATATGTCCCAAGCTAGGCTTCTTCGCAGGACTATTTATTAGAAAGCATGCAATCCATCTAGGGAGGGAGCTTGATAAGAGGATTGTAAGATACTCAAGATATGGTATAGATGTTGGGGCTGAGAAGACTGAGATTATGAAGAGGCTTGCATCACTAAAGCAGACCGGAATATGTTTTCAACACACAATACTCATCGAGGGAAGTGGTTTAAAGGAGAAAGATATGTTGAAGGTTTTAAGCTTCAAGCCGCTGAAGAAGTGGTATATTACACCATTAGATCTGGAGATATTTTTGAGGAAAAATATTGGTGCTGGATATGAGGATATATCTTGGAAGACTTGGAGGCACAGACTATAGTCTAAAGCTTGAGAAGGGTGAAAACAACAATACATTGATTGTAGGTATGGCTGGCACCGGCAAGACAACCTTCATGAAAACAATATTATATAGGATGGCCGAGAAAGGTTTTGATGAAAACATACTTATACTAGACTTCACTGGAGAGTACATCGGTTTACAAGGATTCAAGACCCTTATCCCTGGTATAGATTTCTTCATAAATCCATTTAAGCTACCATTCCCTAGAAATAGGGATGTAGTGTTCTATTTCATTAGATATGTTTTTGGTAAGGAGGTTACACCCATACAATACTACATTCTATCCGAACTAATATCGAAGTATGATAATATAAAGGATATAGTTAGAGGATTGAGGGATTATCTGGCTAAGGCTAGGGATGAGGGATGGAGGAATGCATATGCGAGCATATTTAATAGACTTCTCCCGCTAAGTGAAATAGGAGCAATACAGAAAACAACGGATATCCCAGAAGGATATATACATCTCAACCTTGCATATATGGGTGGGCAGGAGCAGCTATTCTTCTCGATAATCACGCTACACTATCTATATTATTTAGCAAAGCTCGGAAAATATTCTGCAATACTTGTGATAGATGAGGCTGAGAGAGTTGCACTACCAATTAGGGGCGAAACACAGCTAACTAGAAACATCGTTACACAGATAATAGATGAGCTGAGGAAATATGGATTATACATATTCCTAATCTCACATACACTGAGCAGGCTTGACCCGGAGGTTAGAAACAATTGCAGAAACCTCTTCATATTCCGACTCCAGGATATAAATGATGTACGCCTCGCAAGCGAAATGACTTCCACAAATCCATTAACCATACGTTCTCTACAAAGATTTACATGCATCCATTGTGATCCATATAGCACATATATTGGATTGAAGCTTAAGATAGATGTTGAGCCAAAAACATATATAGAATTTAGGCCAACTAGACCGACAAATATATTTGAGGAAATCTTTGAGAATGCTAGAAACGAATTGCTAAATTCTGCAGGCACCTCGAATGAAGTAAAATTATTATCAAATCCATCGAAGCTTAAGGAGATATATAGGTTCTATAAGGGTAGGATACAAGATATAGAGGCTGATGGAATATATGTAATAAAAACCCAGGATGGAAAGAAACTTACAAAACTATCCCAAGAAATATGTAGAAAGCTGGAAGAAAAAATCGGGAAAACAGCGAGAAAAAACAAATACCTCTAAATTGTATCTATATGTTTAATTTATCAACACCACTCATACATCACCAATCTTAGATATCTAGCTAACATTCAAAAACACAACCAACGAAATTTTGAACCAAAATTATATATTTTCTAAAATAATAATTATAAATGAAAATAATTATTATTAAAATGAACCACACAATCATAGGATTGTGTGGGAATGCTGGACGACAAGGAAATGGAGGGATGAGGGCAATCCCAATCCAAGGACCAAAGCACATACCAGCGTTAGAGGGGATAGGCACCTCCCCAACAAACAAACCAAATAATATATATTTCTTTACCTCTCCCCCATATACTCCTCCAACTATGAAATTTATTTGAGGGAGACGGGGTATATGGGGAATCCAGCAAACATTGTAAGAGTAATATTCCTCCTGGATTGGAGAAATTGTTCCGTGGGTTCTGTGGGTGCTGTGGATGCTGTGGTTCTGTGGGTAAGCCGATAAATCCAATCCATGGAGGCATCGATTTTGGGTGGGGTGCCCCCTGCCCCCTATCCCGGGATTGAGGGGCAATTGCTACACTGCGTCAACCCGGGTTGACGAATCATACAGTGACATTGGGGTATAGGGTCTGCACCAATCATCCCATAGACTCGATGAACATGCCACCCCCCACAATGATATGAGGAGGACGGGTGGCATGATGAGAGTTAAAAGAACAAACAAATTCAGGCTTAGAGTCTATGGGGAGCAGGAAGACGTTTTAAGAAACATATGCTATATGTCTGCAGTATTATGGAACAAATTAAACTATGTTCGACGCCAAATGTTCTTTAAAGGATGTTTTAGATGGAATAGAGGCGTAGAAGAGCTATACAACAATTTCAAGAAGATCCTCGGATCAGCAATAGCTGATGAAGTTATCAGGAAGAATGATGAGGCATGGAGAAGCTTCTTCAAGCTAAAAAGAATGCTTAGAGAGCATAGACTGCCACCGCATATTAAGAGAGTTGGTCCACCGGGATACTGGAAGGATAAAAATAGTGGTAGGAAGAGGTTGATGACAATAGTAAAACACAATGCATATAAGATAGTCGAGGAGGATGGGAGAAAATTCCTAATAATATCGCCTAGAAGGCTCGGAATAAAGATAAGGATTACTGGAAGCTTCAAGTGGCATGGAAAGCAGGGCAGATTGGAAATATACTATGATGAATTGACGGGGAGATGGTATGGCCGTCAATCAATAACAACTATTATTCAGCCAAGACATACCACCTCCCCTAGAAGGGCTTTCGTTGATTTAGGCGTCATCAATATTATTACTGCATGGATTGAGGGTGATGTGCAGCCCATTGCGTTTAGTGGAAGACCTTTGTTGGCGGACTGGTATTACTGGACCAATAAGATAAGTTATTATCAGAGCATTGCTAAGAAAATTAATGGTAAAGATACTACAAAAAGGATTAAAAAGCTTTATCGCAAGCGTAAACGCAGATTCAGGGATAGAATTAACAAGATTGTAAGGAAATTTATAGATATATGTGTATCTGAAAACGTTTCAGAAATCGTTTGTGGAGATCTGAGGGGAATTAGAGAAAAATGTAGAAAGGAGAATGGCTCTAGGGAGAGGAATAAGATTATAAACAACTTCTGGAGCTATCGATACATAGTGGAGAGGATTAAAACGACAGCAGAAAACCATGGCATAAAGGTAAGATTAATTGATGAGAGCAATACATCAAGCATATGTCCAATATGCGGTATAAGGGGTAGGAGAATATATAGAGGACTATTCCACTGCAAAAGATGCGGTAAAGAGATGAATGCAGATGTAGTCGGAGCACTGAACATAGCAAAAAAATGTGGTGCAAAAATACCCTTAATGGTAAGGCTACATCCAAAATTCATAAAGATAAAGGAAATAATAATCCCAAAAGGATAACTGGGTGCAGGCCCACCCCCAATCACATATATAGGCAAAACCTATATATGTGATTGCAAATATTAAATGGCCTTGAAAACGTTTTATATAAACAATTATTTTAGGTTTAGTGGATGTAGATACAGTGATCGATATGATTAAAAGAAAAAATATAATCATTATGGGGGCTGGTGGCAGAGACTTCCACAACTTTA
>Ga0190309_1000469_pt1 | contig 11449 bp, 11 predicted proteins | sample 48700767_MG_FD_161656 | JGI IMG/M metagenome (GOLD analysis project Ga0190309, IMG submission 161656) | Hydrothermal vent sediment bacterial communities from Southern Trench, Guaymas Basin, Mexico - 4870-07-6-7_MG | ecosystem: Environmental > Aquatic > Marine > Hydrothermal vents > Sediment ... | reverse complement strand
GAAAACAAATATTTTTCGTTTTTCTCGAAAAGGCAAAATTTTGGATGCTGCTTGGCTATTTCGCGCTTTATTTGAGTTGCTAATTTAAAATTTTTTATAATTAATTATGGTTCTAAACAGAATTTTCGGAAGGAGTGAAAAAAGCTATGGGGAAGGCGAGGAATATGTGGATTTCAACAAAATAATCGAGCAGCCGAAAACAGAAGGAAAAATAGTTATAAAAATTGAGAAGCTTTCCGAATATAGAGACGCTGAAAAAATACAGAAAGAGGTTAGAGAAGGCAAGATTGTGCTTGCCGAAGCCGAGCAGTTGAAAAACAAGGATATCGGAGAATTGAAAAGAGCGATAGAGCGCATAAAAAAGACTGTGGTTGCGATAGATGGTGACATCGTAATGGGTCCGAAATCGATTTTGATTGTGTGTCCAAGTTCAGCTGTTGTTTCGAGAGCTAAAGAATGAGTTACACATGCATCAAATGCAAGGGTAAAATGGAGAAAATAGAGGAGAGCGTAATATGCATCCACTGCGGATACAGAATTCTAACAAAAGACAGAAAGCCTGAGATAAAAAAAGTGATAGCGAGATAATGGATATACTCGAGTTAATAATAAGCGGCTCAGATTTCCAGACGGTTTTGAAAGAAATTATAATAGAAGAGGGTTTGGATCCCTGGAATATAGATATAGTAAAACTTTCAGATTCTCTTTTAAAATATCTCTCGCAACTTGAAGAAATTAACTTTCGTATACCAGCGAGATTCATACTCGTTGCCTCAATTTTATTAAGATTAAAATCCGAAAGTTTGGTAGGTAAGGAGGAAGAAGATTTTGAAAATAAGGAAACCATAGATATCAAGGGTTTGGATATTTTAGAGCCCCCAGTTGAAAGAGTGCCTTTCAGAAATATAACCTTTGAGGAACTAACAAAAGCTCTTGAAAAAGTAATCGAAAAAGAGGAGAAAAAAAGAATAACGAGACTCAATAAGGAGAAGAAAATAGAGGAATTGAGAAAGGTTGTTGAAATAGAGATAGAGGATTACATAGAGAAGGTTTTTAAAGAGCTCATCAAAATTACAAAAACAACTTTCTATGAGCTTACCAAAAACAAGGAAAATCTGGAAATTGCCCGCTATTTTATCGCTCTCCTTCATTTAGCAAATCAGCAAAAAATCAAAATCCATCAGGAAAATTTATTTGATGATTTCCATATCGAGCTTCGCAACCCACTCAACTAATTTTTTTCTTGATTTCCTCAATACTCTCAGGATTTGCCAATGTGCTTAAATCTCCCAAAGGCTCGCCAGTGAGCAATCTTCTCAAAATCCTTCTCATAATCTTTCCGCTTCGCGTTTTCGGCAAATCACTAACAAAAAACACTTTCGAAGGTTTCGCAATTTTTCCTATACCCTTAATTACGGTCTCGATAACCTCCTCCTCTTTCATCTTCTTTTTTGGTTTTAAAACCACAAATGCAACAGGGGTTTCACCTTTTATCTCATGCGGAATTCCAACAACCGCACACTCACTCACCTTTTCATTCAAAGAAATTATATTCTCAAGCTCTCCTGTAGAAATTCTGTGACCGGCAACTTTAATAACATCATCAGCCCTTCCGAGTATTCTTATCAATCCCTTCCTATCTCTATAAGCAATATCGCTCGTAAAATAAATTTTATCTCCGTATTTGCTCCAATAAGTATCCACATATTTCTTATGGTTTCTGTAAATTCCCCTAAGCATTCCGGGGGCGAAAGGAGGCAGTATAACGAGATTTCCGTTTTTGTTTGCACTCACAGGTTTTCCGTTATCATCTAAAATATCCGCTCTAACTCCAGGGAAAGGCAAGCCAGCAAAAGTTGGCTTAAAAGGTCCAACGCCAGGTAAAGAGGTTATCAAAATACCTCCGGTTTCGGTTTGCCACCAAGTATCGAGCAAAGGGCATCTCTCCTTTCCAACCTCTTTAAAAAACCATTCCCAGGCTTCCTCATTTATCGGCTCTCCTACTGAAGCAATTAATTGCAAAGTTTCCAATTTTTCCTTAACTTTTTCGAGCTCCTTCTCGAACATTCTTATTGCAGTCGGAGCTGTATAGAAAGTGGTAACCCCATATTTTTCAATTATTTTGCACCATCTATCTGGTTTCGGATAATCAGGAACTCCTTCAAAAATTACCATTGTAACTCCATTCAACAAAGGTCCGTAGCAAGAATAGGTATGCCCTGTTATCCATCCAATATCAGCGGTGCTCCAAAAAATATCGTCATCCCACAAATCGAAAATTAGTTTCGCTGTATAATATGATTGCACAGTATAGCCGCCGCAAGTGTGCAACACACCTTTAGGCTTGCCAGTCGAACCTGAGGTATACAAAATAAACAATATATCTTCAGAGTCCATTTTTTCAGGTTCGCAATAATCTTTCTGCTCTCTTACCAATTCATCCCAAAAATAATCCCTTCCTTTTTTAACTTTAATTTTGTTGTTTGCCCTCCTAACAATCACCACCTTCCTAACATTGGTTCCTTTAATTCCTTCGTCAGCGTTCTTTTTTAATTCAATAAGCTTTCCCCTTCTGTAATAACCATCTGCAGTAATCAAAAACCTCGCTCCAGTATCTTGCAATCTTATTTTTAAAGCATTCGGCGAAAAAGCGGAAAAAACCACGCTGTGAATTGCTCCTATTCTCGCACAAGCGAGCATCGCGATTATTGTTTCCGGAATCATCGGCATGTATATGCCAACAACATCTCCCTTCTTTACTCCCAATTTTTTTAGAGCATTGGCAAATCTGTTAACTTCCCTATACAACTCATAGTAGCTAAACTTCCTTTCTCTTTCATTTTCCGGCTCCGGCTCCCAAATCAGCGCGAGTTTGTTTCTTCTCTTTTCCAAATTTCTGTCAAGTGCATTGTAAGTTATATTTATCTTTCCGCCGATAAACCACTTAAAATACGGTGGCTTATGCTCGAAAACTTTATTCCACCTCTTAAACCATGTTAATTCATTCGCGGCATTTTCCCAGAATTTTACCGGGTCTTTGCTCGCTTCTTCATAAATTCTTTTATCCCTAACCCAAGCCCTTTTTTTAAATTTTATATTCGGATAGTAAAGCTCTCCTTTTTTAATTAATTTATCCATATAAATATAAAAGAAAAAGAAAATTTATATTTTCACAATTTTTTCCGCCACAAACTCCTTTAACTCCTTGTTATCCGGTATCGCTATAGTTTTCTTGTATTTTTTGCTTCCGTCAGGAGCAAAGAAGCCCCTCGATATCTGAATAAACTCGCTCTCGCTTTCCTCCACTTTCGCAACCTTCCTTGAGATTTCCAAAAAGTTGTTTCTGCCGAAATTTATTTCTTCGCTTTTCAGAGTCTCGAATTTCACCATTGTCACTTACCTATTTGTTTTGAAAATATATATATGAGAAAACTCAAAGGAATTTCGAAATCCTTGGAGTTATTTATAGGGCTTGCTATTTTACTTTTAATTTTGATAATAACTTTCAAATTGTTCGGAATTTGGATGGCTTATGAATATGAGCAGCAAGCTCAAATAACCGCGAAGAGATTGCAAACTGCAATGAATTTTGTTTGCGCTTATGGCGAACCAACTGAGGTGGAGATAAACTTGCCGCAAAAATTGTCTCCAGGAGGAAGATTTAGATTTCCCGTCGATATATATTGGTCTTGGAATTTTCCTTTTGTCAATGTTAGGTTGAACACAAAAGCAATCGCCGATGCAACCCGCTATATACTTGCTTTGCGCTCCTATGGCGACCCATGGTATGTGATTTATTTCGAAAGATTTCCTGAAGGAGAAGACACCTGGGCTGGTTGGGATGAGGTTGTTGCAATGCGCACAACTTCAGCAACTTTCAGAGCAATTGAGGTTGCGAGCTGCGTTGTGCCGCTCTCAATAGATACAAAAAAAATATTCAGTTTGAGGAAATGGGCGAGCTTAGGGAAAAAAGTTGCTAAAGGTGTGAAAGAAGCGGTGCATCTCGGAGAAAATACTCGAGAAGCTTTCATAATTGCGAGAATAAGATTGAAAACCATCGCGAAAGTGGCAAAAGTGCGCGAGATTTATGATGTAAACGAGGAAGTTGCAGAGAAATTGTTCAGTAAGGAATTTTCAAAAGCCGCCCCGAAGCTGAGAGCTTCATCAAAGGAAGTATTTAGATGGATAACCTCCCATACCAGAGATGAACTCGAATATCATTTCGGAGAAGCGGAAAAAGTTATTGAATTCGCTGATTCAATGCCAACCATAGTAAATAAATTAAAAAAAGGTCCTAAACTCGGTTCTGAGCTTGGAGAAAGCTTGGATTCACTTTCAAAAACCGCAGAAAGAATCAGCGTCGGAGATATAGCAAATGCGGATGTACGAACATATGTAGAGAATATAAGAAGCTTCAATCTCCGAGCTCTAAAGCTTGATAATTTTGCGACTTATTTAAAACAGGATATGGATGAATTCAAAAACTTAATAGATTATCGCCAAGGTTATCTGGGAAGAGAAAACGCGCTCTTTCTGAAAAAACTGGTAGATAAAATTAAAGATGACGCTGAACAAGCTTCCGCAAGTCCGTGGATACTCAAATTTACTCACGAGGAAATCGAGCACGCAAGAGAATTAACAGACAGATACTTAAGATGGGATAAAAAAGCCGTAGCCTACATGGACGAGCTCGAAGCATACGCGAGTTTAAGAAAACTCTCTCGAGAGATAGAGCCAAACAATATAATAGGAGATTCAAAAAACTGGAGATGGACAAAAGCTTTCTACGAGGCAGAAAAAAAACCTTTCTCCTCACGCTTGAGAGCCTTTCTCTACGGGATACCTCAAATCTCCATAACCGAAACCCCGAAGTTTTTTATTTCCAAGGAAGCGAAGAAAGCTTACACCAGATTGGGAATATGGTATCTAGTGGCCGAAAATCCAATCTTCAGCTTCAGCGATGCTCTCTCTCTTACAGATGTTGCGATGATGAAATTGGCTCCTTGCGGTGAAAACGCGTTATGCTTGAAATCCCAAGTAAATCCATCGATAGCGATTTATCCGCTAAAGGAATGCGAGAAAAGAGGTGTTAAATTTGTGGAGCTCGACAAATTTGCTGAAAAAACAGAGGAATTTATGGAGGAAGATATAGATATAAAAGTTGAAGATGTTACGCTCCCGCAAGGAGGCTCTCTTCCGGGCTCAGAAAGAGCCTATCTCTCCTGCGTTGAAAACTCTAAAACTCACGAGATTTACTGCTTCGGCGGAGAGAGAGGAAATTTCTTTTCGAACCAAATTTTCGAATTCAGCAAGCACGAAATCGCTTCTGTAAAAACCACCTATCCAGTGTTTTTGCCTCTTGAAATTACCGGCTTAAGTTGCGCCGAAGACTCCTCGACCCATTCCATATACTGCTTCGGCGGTTATAACGGAAACTATTTGGATAAAATATTCAAGTTTGAGCCAGAGAGCAATTCAATCAAGGAGCTGCCTTTAAAAATTCCTCCAGCAGCTTATCTTTCTTGCTCTGAAAATTCAAAAACACACAAGATTTATTGCTTTGGTGGCTATAATGGAACAAACTATTTGGATAAAATTATCGAATTTGACCCTGCAAATAATAAGATTAAAGAGCTGTCATTAAAAATTCCGGCAAGAGCTTATCTTTCTTGCACCGAAAACTCCAAAACACACAAAATTTATTGCTTTGGAGGTTACAATGGAAGCTATCTGGACGATATTTTTGTTTTTGACGGAAGCGATATTAAAAAATTAACCGTAACTTTGCCGCGCAAAGTTCACAGCCTTTCTTGTGCAGAAGATTCATTTAAGCACAAAATATACTGCTTCGGGGGAATAGCAAATATAACATCCATTTTTGACCCCGACGGAAGCATTGAAATAATCTCGGACATCTTTGTTTTTAATGGAACAGATATAGAGATGCTCGAGACAATTGCAGGTTTCGAGGAAAGCAAGCTGAAAATTCCTTATAAAGTTTACGGATTATCTTGCGCTCAAAATTCCTACAGCAGCAAAATTTATTGCTTTGGAGGAATTACTGAAAGCTGTGAAACAAATAAAATTTTCGAGTTTTCACCTTTAAGACCAATTTTTCAGGAAGCAAAAGGAATCCATTCTTGGGCCGGCTCTCCATACACGCGATTCTACGCGGCTTCACCATGCGAAGGAAAGGCAATTATCTCCTTAGGAAGATGCAAGTGCAGATTGGTTGAAAAACCTTACATAGATTATACTTCACAAAATATAATCTCGTTTAATTGCAAGGTAGTATCAGAAGATGAGGCTGAATGCAAAGTAACAAAATACCTCGATTATTCTGGAGAAGAAATCGAGCTCGGAACATGGAGAGGAAATTTAAACTCCGTAATCGAGGAAGGCACAACTATTGCTTACGAATTTAATTACGATTTGAAAGATGCAATTTTAAGCTTAGATGAGAAATATAACCATTACTATAATAATTACGAGGATTACGAGGATTTCAAAAATTTTTACGATAGTTTGGCATCTGAGAACTATTTTGTATGCCGCAAAATAATTGAACCGAAACTCAACCAAGAGTTTTCCTGCAGATTTTCTCTACCGGAAATTCCTTTCAACATAAAAAAATGCGTTAGAGATGAGCTCGTTCTTAATTGCACGGAGTGGGTAAAAATAGGGGAAACAAAGGTGGATGTTCCAGGGATGGAGGAAACAAAAAAAGAAGAGGTTTGGGAATGGTGCTGCAAGAAGTGGGTGATAAACGAGTTAAAGGGAAGCAATAAACAAACAATATCCTATATAGAAGGAGAGATATACAGCAGCAAGGATTGCATTCACGATGAAAACGAGATAAGGCAAAATCTCAATGCTTTGGGATTGGATAGCGATACGCGAGAAGGAGTTGAGAGAATAATTTCCGAAAATTCCATAATAACTCTGAAAAAAGGAATAGATTTGAGTGATGAAAGCATCGCAAACAACTATGATTTTTTTGTGTACGGTTTGGATAACCAAGATAAAACAACGGATTGCCTCAGAATAAAATTCTATACCAAGCCGGAAACAAAAGGTTTTTGTTACACCGCTCCTCCAGATAACGAATTTGCGAAGGAAATTCTTATAACCGCTGGTAGTATTCTCGCTGATACAGGCGTCTCGACAGCTGGAAATTTCGTTCTCAAATCTTTCGGACCTTTCGGATTTCTCGCGAGCATTGCTGGTTGCGAGATAGGAAATTTAATAACTTGGTACGGGCAGAATATGATTACCGAGGAGAGGGAAAAACGCTTATGGCCCAATAACCCGTATTTCGGAAATTATTTCCTCGAATAGCTTTTTTATATTTTCTCTCCTAATTAATTAAATGAAGCAGAAGTTCAGCAGGTGCTGGATAAGAAGCAAACAGCCGAGAAAGCAGAGAAAATATGTGTATAATGCTCCTTTGCACATAAGACAGAAATTTATCCATGTAAATTTGAGCAAAGAGCTGAGGGAAAAATACAATAGAAGAAATCTCGGATTGAGAGTTGGAGACACAGTAAAAATAATGAGGGGAAAATTTAAGGGCAAAATTGCGAAAGTTTCGAGAATCAATTTAAAGAAATTGAAAATATATCTCGAAGGAATAACGAGAAAAAAATCCGATGGAAGAGAGGTGCAAGTACCTATGAGGGCATCGAATTTGCAAATTGTTTCCCTGAATTTGGATGACAAGGAAAGAGTTAAAATTTTAGAAAGAAAAAAGAAATTATGATAAATCTGCTTATTTTTTGGCTCGTGCCTTCGCTAATCGCAACCCTCGCAATAATGCTCTCGAGCAGCATTATAGAGCACAGAATAGAGCTTAAGAAAGCTCTGATAATGGGTTTAAGCGCGAATTTCTTCCCAGAGCTGATAAAAATGCTTAACTTTCACATCCCTTTTCCATATAGCTCGACAATTTTAGATTTTGTTCTATGGATAATTTTGGCGGCAATTATAATGCCGGGAAGCATAAAAGACAGAATAAAAATAGGAAGTTTGGGTTTCATAATAACTCAAATTTTGATTTTTGTAATACCTTTCTTTTTATAAAAGGGTTGGCGACGTCCTGGTGTTCCCGCCGGTTAGGCAGTACTTACCAGATCGCTGGGAGGCTTAACTTCGGAGTTCGGTATGGGATCCGGTGTACCCCTCCCGCTTTGGTCGCCAACCCAAATATAATTTGTTGTTAAATTTTTATATATGGTCTCCGTTTCTTTGGAATTCCTGATTTATTGGTTTCTGCCATCTTTAATAGCTGCCTTCGGAATCATGGCCGCAAGCGAAATTGTTGTCAACAAATTGGAATTTAAAAGAGCTCTGCTAATGGCTGTAATAGCGAATTTCTTTCCGAGCATGATGACCATATTTTACGAGCAAATATTCACTTATATACCGTACAGCTCGATAAAAATCGGAAATCTAACTCTTGCCTCAATAATTTTGAGCATTATAATATGGATAGAGCTATCGATTTACATAATGGAAAACGGAACAATCGACAAAATAAAGATAGGAATTATAGGTTTTTTAATAACAAATGCACTTCTTTTATTTAACAACCTTATATTATCTATATTTTAAAACTTTTGATTTCCCCGATAATTTCCGCCATCTTTTCGAGATCGTTTTCATTTATCGTTCCGGTAACTATGATATCAGCTCCGGCACTCAACTTTTCCCTCACAACTTCCTTGCTTCTCAAACCCCCTCCAACAACAACAGGTATTTCAACATTTTTCTTCACCGCCGCTATAACCTTGTTAGAAACAGGAATTTTGGCTCCGCTACCTGCTTCCAAATACACCAATTTCATTCCCAAATACTGCGCTGCCAACGAATAAGCCACCGCAAATTCCGGTTTCTCGTTAGGTAAGAGTTTGGCATCGGAAACAAATTGAGAGGCGCAAGTATTTCCGGATTCAAATATTAAATATGCCATCGGTATTGCCTCTATATTATAGGCTTTAACCAAAGGGGCTCCTTTAACTTGTTCCTCAATTAGATAACTTGTATTCCTTGAATTCAGCAAGGACATAAAAAATATTGCATCAGCATATCTCGAAATACTTGCGTGGCTTGAGGGAAAAAGAATCACCGGCTTCTTCGAGATTTCCTTTATTTTCCTTATTGTATCGTCCAGTTTTAAAATTACAGTGGAGCTCGAGCCACCAACCATGAAAGCATCCGTCCCAGAGTTGTCCGCGATTCTCACAACCTCTTCTATATTTTTCTGCTTATCCGGGTCTATAAGAGTGAAATGCAGCTTCTCTGAGTTCAATTTTTTTGTTATCTCTTCGAGCACCATAACTAAATTTAAAATTTTTTATTAAAGGTTGCGCAAAATTATTCCACAACAATCGGCAATCTGCTCGAGAAATTCCTTATCAATCTCCTCATTTCCACAATATCTTTCTCTATTTCCGCAATTTTTTCCTCCAAATTCTTCACATTTGGCTCTCTAACCGCTCTCAGATAGCTCATTATCTCGCTCCTGAGTTCTTCAAATTTACTCACAGGAACAAAATTCTTCGTTTTCTCGCTGATTACCTCGATAATGTGATTTATGCCTTCATCTATTTTTTTCGGTATAATTTCTTTTTCAATCACTTTAATTTTATTTTCAATATATTCATCAACTTTCCTCGCTACTAGCGCATTGTCAAAGCTCTCAATTTTGTTTTCCTCTTCTTGAGCTTTCATCTCGCTTATATGCGAGAACCTTTCTTTAAAATTCTCAATTTCTTCCCGTATTTTTTTGTTTTCCTCTTTTAAAACAGATAATTGCTCTCTTATCTCTGAGGACATTTTCTCGTACATCCTCTCATTTTCCTCAAATTTTCTCGAAATTATCGAAAATTCCTCGAGATTCTTGTCAAATATTTTTTCTTTTTCTTTCAAATATTCAATAGAAGAAATAACCGCTTCCCTAAGCTCTATATAAATATCCTTGTTTTTATTAAATTCTTCCGCGAATATTTTCCATTCCTCAATTTTTCTCTCGATTTCCCCCAATTTCCTCTCTATTTCTGGAAGCTTTTCCCCAAATCCGCCAATCCCCTTAAGATTTTCAATTTCCTTCTGTATGCGCTCCATTTCGGCTTCCGTTTTTCTTTTTAATTCCTCAACACTTCTATTAAGCTCCTCAAACTTCTTCGCCACATCTCCCAATTTTACCAACTCTCTTTCTGCATCCTTCAATCTGTCATCGTATTTTGCAAGTATTTTTTCTATTTGGAGAAAATTTATCTTAATTTTTTCCTTTAACTGCTCGAATTCGGTTTTTTCCATAAATACTATTCTGAGTTTTTAAATAATTCCTCAAAATTCCCTGTTCACAACAAAATCTATTCCCAAAAGCAGTTTCTTTTTTGCGTTTTCATTCACAAAAAAATCCATATTCCTGAACAATTTTACGGCTTTGGATGCCATATCTTTGGCAAGATTTTTCGCGTACTCTATGCTTCCGTATTCTTTCATCAGGTGCAGCACATATTTGACTTCTTCCTCGCTCTTTGCATCTCTCGGTTTCTCAAGAATTTCAATTACTCTTTTTCTGTCAAATTCAGTCGCAACATTGAGCAAATGAGCAAGCATAATTGTTCTTTTTCCCTCATAGATATCGTTCCCTTGCTGTTGTTTTAAACCTCTAAACTCCGTGGTTAAATCAAGGATATCATCTATTATCTGAAAAGCCCTTCCGAGATATTTTCCAAACTCGTTCAATTTCGGGAAAATTTTATTCTCAAGATAATCTTCATTATTTTCCGCGAGAATCGCTCCCAATCTCATGGGCCCGGCGATGGTATAATAACTCGTTTTTCCGTCGAGAATGTAATATATATCTTCATATTTGAGATCAAATTTGTTTAAATGAATGTAGAAAAGCTCAGCAGTTTGACCTAAAGCAGTTCTCGAGAGCATTTTATAAAATTCCTCCATTACTCGGTACGCTTTTTCCTGGCCAATTGCTTTAATATTTTCCTGCAAAATTTTCCACATCAAGAGATGCAAGAAATCTCCAGCATTTATCGCAAGTCCGGGAGTGTATCTTAAATGAAGTGTTGGCGCCCCTCTTCTGCTCGTTGATTGGTCCATGAAATCATCATGAATTAGCAACCAATTTTCGCTTATCTCCATGGCCGCAGCTGTATTTAAGCAAAATTCCTTGTTGCAACCCATTGCTTCAGCTGTCAAAATGAGAAAAGCTGACCTAAGGTATTTTCCGCCCCTATTGATATAATCTGTGCAGAGCTTCCAGTGAAATTCCTCCACCTCTTTATTCTTGAGCTCAGAGATACCATCTATTCGCGAAAGATATTTTTCAAGCATTTTTTTAATAGTTAAATTCACAGGCTTTTTATATTCTTGCAAGATTTCCTCAAACAAATGCAATCTCATTCCGCAATTCTCGCATTTACGC
>Ga0190309_1000467_pt1 | contig 11462 bp, 11 predicted proteins | sample 48700767_MG_FD_161656 | JGI IMG/M metagenome (GOLD analysis project Ga0190309, IMG submission 161656) | Hydrothermal vent sediment bacterial communities from Southern Trench, Guaymas Basin, Mexico - 4870-07-6-7_MG | ecosystem: Environmental > Aquatic > Marine > Hydrothermal vents > Sediment ... | reverse complement strand
GAATACCTTTCCCGAGTTTAAGGCAGAGGCTTGAAATGCTTGACGAAGCTCTGAGAATAATTAAGAGTATGTGGGCTGAGAAGGAAACGTGGTTTAATGGTAAATACTATAGGGTTGAAGGTGCAATAAACTACCCTAAGCCATTGCAGAAACCTCACCCTCCAATACTGATTGGTGGTTTTGGACCTAAAATAATGGCCCGGATTATAGCTAGACATGCTGACAAATGCAATTTCTTCGGAACACCTAGCGAGTTTAAGTGGAAAGTAAACATTCTAGATAGGCACTGTAGGGTTATAGGTAGAGACCCTGGCGAAATAGTTAAAACATTAACAACAACGGTCGTTATCGCGGAGTCGAATGAGGAGTTTAGGAAGTTCCTTAACCAGCTCAGGGCTATGGGTGTTTCTGCAGAAGATTTTCTACAATACTCTCTATCAGGAACACCTGAGAAAATAGTAGCTAGGATAAGAGAGTACATTAGGGCGGGTGTTCAAGAATTCATAATGTACTTTCATAACGCTCTAAACATTAAACCCCTAAAGATTTTCGCTGAAAAAGTTATACCGGAATTTAAGTAGAGTAGTTAATAAGTGAAATTTAAACACTTTACTACAGCCGTTTGTTTTAAATCTAGGCAGCATATTTTGAGTGTTTTAAACGCTTAAATAACTTTGAAAACATTATTTTAAGCGGAAATGAGTGTAGGAAATAGGCGTATGTGTAGTGGGAGTAGATGTTTTCGAAGAAAATTATTGCTCCCATAGTGTTGGTTATCATAGTCTATGTTGTTGCGAAGCTACCTGTTTTTCCCGGAATAAGGGTTTTTAACCTTGTTTTATCGGGTGATGATGTTGGTGAAGCTGTTTTAGTCTCTGTTGCTTTCATAGCTTTTACTTTATGGGTTTACGCTACAATACCCTACGGTTTCAGCAGTGTTTTCGGTAGAATATTTATGGGTATTATGCTGTTTCTGGGGTTTGAAGCTGCTGGTGAACTCTTATTCTTCATTTCCCACTTCACATACTCATTGGAGATTAAGGGTTTACTCCACGTTATTGGCGGTTTTCTTTTCGTTACAGGCTATTTACCCCTATATGCTTCTCTCCTTATGCTTCTTTGCGAGCAAAGGGTTTTACTTAGAAAACCTATTGAAACTGCTAATGTTTTTGCTTCAGTTATTCTCGTAGGTTTGTTAGGTCTTGTTTGGGCTTATTTTGTCCTTTTCGCTACGAGGTTTCTTGGGGAACTTTTTCGCTTCTACGCTGTATTAGCGTATACTTTGTATGTTATTTTAGACGTTGTTGCTTTAATGCTTATTATGCCCTTGGTTACCGCTAATTTTAGGCATGGAATACTGCAGGTTTGTATACGTGAGTTAATGATTGCAATAGCTGTTTTTGCTGCAGCAAACATTTTCCTAAACTTTTCACTTCTATTCGGTGAGAAGGTTTGGTTTATGAAATCTCTTTCAACAATAACCTACACTATAGCATATATTCTCCTTGCGAAACCATCAGTAGCTATTGCTAGAATTGAAAGATTAACTATAGTGTAGGGTGTTGCAGCGGTTTGAGTGAAATATACGATATTACAGACGTTGTTAAGAAACTGCGTAGGATGATTGGTAGGAAATGGGTGGCTGTTGTTAGGAAAGCTAATTTAAGGTTAAAGGTTAGGGAGGAAACTTATCTAGTAAACGGTAATGGCCTGGCTAGGCTTAGAATTACTTTAAGAGGAATTTTGGGTAAGGAAGTTGCTGACGATATTCTCTCACTAGCTAAACCATTGGCTGTTGTTAAACGCGAAGTAAAGGCTGAAGAAACGGTTGTAGGTTATGATAGAGCATCTATTGAGTCTGAGAGTAAAGCTCTTCTCGACCCAATATACTTCTCTTCACTCCTAATCAAGGCATCTATGGTTACTGTTGAAAGTTTAAATATTGACAGGTTTGATTTGGGAAAACTGTTTGAGTGTTTAAAGCTAGAAAAGGCTGAAACATATTTTATGAAAATAACCCATGAGACAGGCGACGTTTTCAAGGTAATTGTAGATAAAGGAGTAGTTAAGGCCGTTGTTTTAGAGAGAAAAGAGGGTATTAGCATTTTTGGCTATGCTGCTTTAGAATTCTTACTTAAACTTAAAGGTAAAGTAGAAGTTCTCGTATTGAAACTTGCTTTTGAAAAATAAGAGTAGAGAAAAACGTTTTAGCTTCTTAGTTTTAACTCTACTATGTCAAGCCCGCCCCATGTACCGTCTGTGTAGTCTACTCTGATATGTGCTATGAACCATTTGTTCTGTAGAAGCTCAGCTACTGTTAGTTCTCCTTTAGCAACCTTTTCCTCAGTATATATGTGGCTTGTCGGGGAAACTGTAAAAGATACTTTAAACGCGTTATATGTTTTCCCACTAATACTTACTGTTGTCGGCTTCCATGTTGCAGTAACTCCTTCAGCAGCAGCTGATACTCCTTGCTCCGTAAGTACTAGGCTAAGTTGTTGAGATGACCCGTAGAATGCTATGAGAGGTGAGAACACCGCAGACAGTACTGCTTGACCCACTGCTTTTGCCTGTGCACCTGTGAGCTCGTATGTTTCCCCATTTGACTCTGTAACTACTTTAACAGGCTCACCTGTATCTTTTGTTATCCAAAGTGTTGCCTTATTCTCTTCTTCACCACTTACAAACGTGCATTCTAGTTTCCACGTATCTTTCCCTTCAACAACCCCTCCTTCCGTAGAACTCGCGCTTACACTTAATTTTTCTCCTTCACCTGAAGTTGCTTCGAACCTAATATACTCTACACTGCTTACAAGCTCCTGTACTGAAGTAAAATACTGTAACTCCCCTTTAACTGTAGGTGTTGGTGTCGGGGAAGGACTAGATGGTGGAGGGCTCGGCATTGGGCTAGGCGATGGTGGAGGGGTTGTAGGCGATGTAGATGTTGTAGAGGTTGTTTCTGCGGGGCCGGGTTTTTGCATTAGAAAAGCTCCTGCAGTTACTGCAGCAACTATTGCTGCTACGGCTAACACTATTACAAGGTTTTTTGTAGGTAGCATTGGCTAACCCAAACTTTTAAATGTTGGTTAAAGTAGGTTAGAAAAGGAATTTAAACTTTTTAGTTGGGTTAGTGCTATGAAGTATGTTGGCTGGAGTGTTCTCAGGAGAATTATTGGTAGGGCTGATGTTGTTCTTGAAGTTGTTGACGCTAGAATACCTGACATTACTAGGTCTAGGAAAGTCGAGAAACTTGTTGAGAACTTAGGCAAGAAACTTATTATCGTGATTAATAAGTGCGACCTAATACCTAAGCATGTTGCTGAAGCTTGGAAGAGAAAAATTATGGGGCAAGGATACCTAACGGTATTTATTAGTGCTAGGGAAAGGTTAGGGACAAGAATTCTAAGATCAACTGTTAAAAAGTCTACATCTAAAAAACCGGTAATAGCTGCTATAGTAGGCTACCCTAAAGTCGGTAAGTCAACAATAATAAACATTCTTAAAGGTAGACATGCAGCATCAACAAGCCCAATACCCGGATCCCCAGGATACACAACACACATTACAACGTACCGCATAGACAGAAACCTATACATAATAGACACTCCAGGAGTCCTACCGCCACTAGGTGAAGACGTTATAGCGTTTCTTAGAGGTAAAGACCCTGAAACGTTTAAAGACCCTGTTAAACCCGTTACTAGTTTCCTAGAAATAATACTTAATAGAAAACCTGAAGTAATTAGGGAAATTTACGGTGTAGAAGCTAAAAACCCATATAAAATACTTGAGGAAATAGCTCTGAAGAGAAAATGGATATACAGGAAAACAGGTGAGCCCGTTATCGAGGAAGCAGCGAAACTAATTATGAGAGACTGGTTTAAAGAGAAAATAATAGTATACTCAACACCTGAAAATCCGTTAATTAAACTAGAGAAAAAATAAACATATAATCGAATAAAATATTGTTGAAGAAAAATATAATATAAAAATAAGAAAAATATAATTTAAATATAGAAATTATAGCTTAGAAACAAAAATATAAAAACATTAGATATACTAGAGCAAAATAAAAATAATATTTTTAGAAAAACATATACATGAAAATTTCATAAGCCTAATGAAAAGCAGCAGCTATTATATTGTTAGAAGTTAAACTTCATGTTTCAGGGTTCTTTTCCCTCTAATCTACTATACCTAGCCTCTGCACAGGTGGTTTCATTAGGTAGACTACTTAACGTAATATCATTGTTAATACTTGGTGAAGTATATACCTCTATGGTATCTTATGTTAGCTTTTCCCTTTTCTAATAAATAATTCATAATTTGTTGAGAATATTTTATCTAAAATATGTTTTTAAGTATAAATAATTGTTTAACTTAGTTATGGATTGGGTTGAAGTTTTTCTCTTATCCATTTATTATACAGTTCGAAGATACTAGGCGGGATAGGGTTTATAACTTGAATTTCTTTAACTTTCTTTGCAAGCTCATGGTCTATACTGTAGATTATTGGTGCTTTAAACTTCTTTGCTAAGTAAATTAAGTAGCCATCCCAAGACTCTATTTTATAGGATAGCGCATATGTTAAGCTATCTAAGGCAGAATCTATGCTCACATCCTCATATAGTGCTGGAGATCTTGTCTCTAAAGTCTTAGTTAGTGCTTTATATGCTGAAACATCTTCTACTCCAAGGTATTTAGTCATAATGTGGTATGCTCCTAAAATGGCTGTAACCGGAATTAAGCACTTTCTTTTCCATGCTAAAATTTCTTTTAGAAAACTAAAGGCATGTTTTCTAGCAGGGTTTTCAAAATGGGCTATTACCACGATTCCCGTATCTACTATTCCCTCAACAACCCCAATTTCCTTAGGCAATAATCTTTCGGAAACCATTTAGAATCACCTAAATATGGTGGCTTTATAAATGCTTTAGGAGTTTCGTGTTCTAAAAATTCTTCAAGTTCCCTAATTTTCTCTTCTAAATCCACATTACGCGGTCTCAACACTATCTCATTGCCTTTCACAACAATATCTAACCTCATACCTGGCTTTAACCCTACTTTGTCCCTAATCTTTTTCGGAATAAGGACCCTTCCAAACTTATCAATAACGGTTTCTGCCAACAAAAACACCAACTGGAAATATATTTGGCAAATATTTAAACTTATCTCCATACTTTAAGAATCCTAGAAGTAAGCATCGAACTAACTTTGTGGAATAAACAATGGTTCTAAAGCTTTCAGAAACTTTTAACAATAGTTACATTTGCAATCACAATAGTAGGTACGCGATGGTGTAATGCGGGGGCGGGGATTTGAACCCCGGATGGGCCTGCGCCCAGCGGATCTTGAGTCCGCCCCCTTTGTCCTGGCTCGGGCACCCCCGCAGTTTACGTAAACAAATAACCATTCAGAAGTTTTTATTTCTTAATTAGTGTTCCTACTATTTCTCCTTCATAAACTAGTTTTTTGAAGTGCTCTACTTTTCTTCCGTCGAAAACAGCTACCGGTATTTCCGATCTCTCAATAACCTTTATCGCTATTGGGTCTAGTAGCTCATATCTTCCAGCTTTCACTGACTGTTCTTCTAGTATTTTCTTCAACTCGGCAGTAGTAACTGTTGTTAGTTTTTTAGCATCAGAATGTATTTTAGGGTCTTTATCGTAAACAGCATCTATTCTAGCAGCTAAGGCTAAAACATCAGCATCAATTCCTTCTGCTACTAAAGCTGCAACAGTTGCTGTTGACTGACCTGGTTGGAATCCTCCGCAAACAACTATTTTCCCTGTAGACCATGCTTTAAGAAACTCAGTGTAGTTTTCCGGAGGTATAGGGTAGGCTACGTCTTTAAGTAGTGATGTTAGGAGTAGTGCATTTAATCTTGAAACTCTTATCCCTAAAGTATCACATATGGATTCGCTAGCTCCTAAGCTTCTAGCGGCGCTAATATATTTCCTAGCGTAGGTTCCTCCGCCGACAACAACCGCTATTTTCACGCCTTTACTGTAGGCTTCTCTAATAGCTGAGCAGTACTCCTTAATTAGCTCCAGATTATCTGGGTTAGCTATGTGGCCGCTGATTTTTAGGACGAGTTTAGAAGGAGGTTTTATCTTAGGATTTCCCAAACTTAACCACCTAGTTTTAAGCTTAAATTTAACTTACATGTTACGGTGTTTGTTTTATTGGCAGTTTGAATCTAAGAATTGCGGCTAAACCTCCGAAAACGTTTAGCAACTGGTTTCCTTCAACAGTTGCTGTCGATATTACCTCTACTTTCGCCCCTGTTTTTCTTGCTTCCTCAGCAATGTAGTCTACTAGCGTTTTAGCAGACTCTATTTCCAATACGTTTCCGCATTTAGGGCATTTTAGCTGTTCTTCTCTTGCAATTACTTTTTCGTCAACTATTTTCTCTACCTTAATCTTACATGTTTTACATTTAGCAACTACGTAGGCTTTCTCTATTTCCTCAGAAACAAGTACTAAGCCTGCTGCTCCATGTTTTAATGCGTAAAGTACTTCGTTTATTCCGTAAGTTACTATTTCAGGGTTTTTAGCTAGGAGGTATAGGAATTTTCTCATAAGCTTTCTTTCTTCAGCATATCTTGACTCACTTATTAGGTCTTGGGCTTTCCACATTAGTTCGAAAACTCCTTCTTCACCTGTGTAGCCTATGTCAACTAGTCCTAGTACTTTACGTTTAAGTCTGTAGTCTAGGTATTCTCCTTTAGCGAAATCTTCCTTTGTCGGACCGGGTCCTCCAATTATTACTCCTTTAAGGTTTTCACCTGCTTCCAGGAAAGCTTTGTTTGCATGTTCTCCTACTCTTTTGTAGAATTCGTGGGCTAGTTGTTCTATTATTCTCGCGAATCTTCTTTGGCTTTGGCCTCCTTTCTCATGTTTGCCGGGTATTCCCGATGTTAGTGTTTTAACTATTTCAACGTTTTTTCCTTTGAGTAGGGCTATTGTTGCTTCGTTTCTATCTATAACTATTATTCCGTAGGTTTCTTTTTCCCTAATCATTTCCTTTAATGGCTCTAGGTAGAATTTGCTGTCGCATCTGTAAAGGTAGAAGTTTACTGGTTCGGGAGGTACTATCATGTAGCATTCTATTTTCTCTGTTCCAGGCCCGGCTCTAGGTATTGCTCCGCAGAAAACGACTAGTCCTGTTTCAGGTGCTTTTTTGAAGTATTTTAGTCTCTGCATTATGCTTTCAAGTGCGTCTTGAACGTTTTTCCTTGTTTGCTTAGATTTAATGTTTGCTGCTGTTCCATGTTCCTCTCTTAGAGCAGCTATTACGTCGCTGATGGGTCTTCCAGGAGGTATGTAGAGTGATATGAGTTCTGTTCCTCTACCTGTTTTCTTTTCCAGTTCTTCGAGAAGCTTTTTTAACCTATACCTTTCTACGCTTGTCCTAGGTTTCGAAAGTACTTCAGCCAATACCGTTCCACCTTAACTTCGCTAAGCTAATTTGTCCTTCAGAACGATAAAGTGTTTTCTCCTTTAAAAATTTTCGAGAAAAACGTATTTCAAGGGCGCCGCGCATAGGCTTAAATTTCGCCTAGGCCTAGGCTCGGCAGTATCCTGGGCTACGGCCTCGGGCGATTGGGAGCGGCGGGCTCACCCCTCGGGAGCAAAGCTCCCTCGGGGCTTACACCCCCGCCCCATCAACCCCGTCTTCTACGGGAGCCCTCGTCCCCCTTTTTCAGGGGAAACGGCCGCCTATTTTCGGGGAGGGTTTCCCGCTTAGATGCTTTCAGCGGTTACCCCTTACGGCGTGGCTGCCCGGCTTTGCCCTGTGGGACAACCGGTACACTAGAGGCCGCGATGCCCCGTTCCTCTCGTACTGAGGGCACCTTCCCCTCAGGCGGCCCACACCCCCCGTGGGTAGAGTCCGACCTGTCTCACGACGGTCTAAACCCAGCTCACGTTCCCCTTTAATGGGCGGGCTTGGGGTTGTGGGGGCGGGGGTAGCGGCGATATTTTAATTATGTGTTTAGGGTGTCTTAGTCCAAGTATTTCTATAAATCTGCGAAGTGAAGTAATACGTAGCTTGTATGTGCTTCTATCAGGATGAATTTTCGAATTTATTCCGTGCTTGCTAAGAATTTTTTCCTATTGTATGTAGAAGTTTATGGTCTTTGTTCGTTATTTCAGCTACGAGATTTGGGTTTTTCCAAATACTTACTTCGGCGTCGAATACTCCTCTAATATAGTTGAGTGAATGTATTTTAACATGGTTGTTGTCGTAACTATGCTATCGTAGTGTTTCTTAGCAATTGCTATAACGTTGTTTAGAAACTCTCTGTTTGAATCGTATATTTCAACTCTACAGTCTTCGATGTATCCATCTCCTCTTACGAGCCCGCATAAGTATCTTAGCGATTCCCTCTTATTCCTAGGCCATTTAATTACAACCTTTAAAACTGATCACCGAACGATAATTGCTACATAAAGTAACTTTAAACTTGCCGCTACCCCGCACCCTCCACAATAGCCCCACCCTCGGGGGCTTACAGGGAGACAGGTTTCCCTGTCTCCTTGCTGCACCCCCAGGATGGGAAGAGCCGACATCGATGTAGCAAACCGCGGGGTCGATGGGAGCTCTCGCCCGCGACGACTCTGTTATCCCCGGGGTAACTTTTCTGTCATGCCCGGCCCCCACCGACGGGGGCACGAGCGTTCGCTAGGCCACGGTTTCCCGGCCGGACCCCTTGCGTTCAAGGGTCCGGTCAGGCCGGCTTTTGCCCTTGCACTCTACGGCGGAGTTCTGACCCGCCTGAGCCGACCTTTGGGCTCCCGTGTTACCTTTTCGCGGGAGTGCCGCCCCAGCCAAACCGCCCACCTGCCGCTGTCCCCGAGGTTCACCCCCGGGTTAGGGACACGGAGGTCAGTGGGCGGTGTTTCATTGGCGGCTCCACAGCCCCCGGAGAGGCTGCTTCACTGCCTCCCGCCTACGCTACGCACCAACCCCCGTGTCCCAACGACAGGCTGCGGTAAAGCTCCACGGGGTCTTCTCTCCCTACGGGGGGTTGCCGGCCTGTGCACCGGCTCCGTGTGTTCACCGGGCCCCGGGCCGGGACAGTGGGGACCTCGTTGATCCATTCATGCGCGCCGGAACTCTCGGGGGCGATGAGGTGTGAGCAAGGACTTTAGGATGTTCAAGAGGTATTAATTTAAGGAATTTAGGTTTATATTTAGATGATACCTCTAAACAATAAACTTTATGTTTTTTATCATCTAAATACATTGAATATTTAATTCCGTATTGACTTAGGATTTTAGCTATTTTGTTTAGCTTTCTTGCATCCTTACACCATATTCTTATTCTTCTTAATGTCTTATCTCCCTCTGCATCGTAAAATCCAGCGACATAATGTATGTTTAAATCTAAGAAATCAAGGTGTTTTATATAGTTATTTAAGATTAATACTATTTCTTTACTATATACCCTTAACTCCCATAATTCATCTTTACGCTTTCTTATGATTGGTTGTATGTTGAATTGCTCCTTAAATCTCGGTTGCAGTGATTTTTCAAGCCATTCTCTATTCTTCTGAATTATTATTAATCTATAGTCTCTTTTCCGTTCATTCATACATATACATCCATCTTCTATAGCGCCTAGGATGTACTGTAATGCGCTGTTCATATTGTCCCCCTACATATCGTATAGGCATTATAAAGTGCTCACACCTCATCGCCTTACCCGGCAAGGCATTTGGCTACCTTTCTCCCGGGAGGTCCCGCCGCTTGGCAATATGTGAATCCATTATCTTGAATACTTCGCTAATACTTCTTCTTCTATGGGCTTTGGAGCTTAGGTTGGATAGTGTATAGGCTTTGTAGATGAGTTCTTTTAGTTTAGAGGCGTTCTTGTGTAAACCCTTGTGTAATGTGAGGACTATATCTCTAAAGATTAAATATGCTTCTTTCTTAACATGTAGGAGGTTTTGATACCTGTCAAGAAACGGGATTAGTTTCTTTACGAGTTCATCCATGTTATCTACTATGTAAACGTGTAAGTGTTTTTGACCAGGCTTCTCTATTATTCTTCCCGCACCTGTAGCTCTTCTAATAAGCTCCAACACATCTTTTCTTGCTTGTGTAATACTAAATACTGGGTCAAGCCTTACTCCATAGGTAAGGTCTCTCTGCACCTTTATGCTTACTGAAAAGCTTCCTTCAGCATCTATGAACCCTATTATGTAACCAACGACTAACATGTGCTCCAAGTACCTCACCTGACTATCTATTGGTAGTCAGAGGTAATAAGTTTTTATTATGCCAAGCGGCGAGACTCTCCCGTTAAGAGAGTCAGAGTTACTCCCGGCCTTCAGCGGCGCTTCGCCGGGTTGAACCCCGGTTTCACGGACCGCCAGTGGCCAGGATTCGGCCCCCGTACTCACCCTTTCGGGCTAGCGGGGACCTATGTTTTTATTAAACAGTCAGGCCCCCCTAGGCACTGCGACCTGCGGTCCCAGGGTTTTACCCCCAAGACCGCAGGCACCCCTTCTCGGGGGATGGCTGGTGGGTTTTTAATTTAACCGAATTGTCTATAATAAGCTTAAGGAATTTCTTCTTTGTGAAAATATGTAACTCGTAAACTTTATGTCCTTTATATATTTTTGACGTTATGCCCTTACCGTTTAAGTATATGCGTATTGTATTGAGCAAGTTTAGATTTTTATTGTAAATAACGTAGCTTGATTTTCCTACATATCCTTCAGCGTCGAAGAGTCCAGCAATAAATAGGTTTTTCTCGTGCTCACCGTATTTAGCTAAGTGCTTTATCAAATTCCCTTTTATTGCTAGAATTTCTTCGAAGCATTTCTTGGAATACACATATACTTTTAATGTATTATGTGGTGCTTTCTCTTTCTGCACATTGTTTTTCAGTTCTGCAAGCAATTTACTATAATAGTTTATTATTGCAGTGTTTTTAATGGACTGCGTAAATCCTATGACATAATTTTTACGTTTCTTTTTTCTATATACAAACCCGTCTCCAATAATGAAACCTAACAGTTGAGGGTTAAGGTTTATGTTTAAACCCACCAGCCATCCTCTCCCGAAGTTACGGGGCTAATTTGCCGAGTTCCCTGGCCCGGGGTGGACCCGAGACGCCTTGGGCTTCTCACCCAGGAGCACCTGTGTCGGTTCTCGGTACGGGCGCGGGGGGTCCTTCCCGGCCCCCTTTTCATGGGCCCCAGGGGTCGGCCGAACCGCCCTAACGGGCGGCCATTCCCCCCTTCAGCCGGTTCTCGCCATTACGGCACTCCCCGGCCTTCGGGCAGTTAGATCGGTCGCAGGGCAAAACCCCTACGGCCGACTCGGCCTACCCCGAGGCGTTGGAGACCGGGCTTGCGTTGCCGCGAACGTACCCCCGCGGCACGGGAATATTAACCCGTTTCCCTTTCCCGGGGTCCGGGTTACGGCCCCGGTTAGGGCTGGCTAACCCTCGG
>Ga0190309_1000466_pt1 | contig 11481 bp, 12 predicted proteins | sample 48700767_MG_FD_161656 | JGI IMG/M metagenome (GOLD analysis project Ga0190309, IMG submission 161656) | Hydrothermal vent sediment bacterial communities from Southern Trench, Guaymas Basin, Mexico - 4870-07-6-7_MG | ecosystem: Environmental > Aquatic > Marine > Hydrothermal vents > Sediment ... | reverse complement strand
AGAACCCGTAAAAAACACCGTTACAATTAACCTCGTCCCTAATCATCTCGGTAACAAAACTCAAATATTTGCCAATCCTCTCCAAAGCACCAGGCTTACCGACGTAACCATTAACTTCTTCAACAACCTCTTCGTCCTTGAACACTAACATGGACATAGGAGTTAAACCCGGATCCTTCCTAACAACCTTCTCATACAACATATAACACACCTCCTTAATACTTAAGTAGTACTATGCACTACCACAATATATAAACCGAAGAAAAGCATACAACAAAAACATGCCAAAGACATTATTTTAGAAAACAAAAACATAATATTGTGTAATAAACATACATAATATTTTTTTCGGTATAAATTTGGCAGTAAGCATTTCTAATAAAAGTCGAAAACACTATATATGAAAGTACGTTCAAGTTATAGTAGGTGTACTAAACATGGTTGAAGAAGAGAAGCTAGAGATACCACAAAAATACTTTGACCTGCTACCGGAGCCAATTAGGTATGCGAGCAATGATAGCACATTAATTCAACTTAGAAACTCTCTTCTATGGTTATTCTATCTATATGACCTTCCAAAAGAAGAAAGGAATAAAATTATACAAGAGTTACTTAAAATAGATTATCTAACAAAGTTTAATTTATACAAGAATTTTGACCCGCTTGGAATTTTTTTATATTTTCAGCCAGGATGTAAAAAAATTATATCATCGATTAAAAAAATTTTGAAAAGAATCGACCAGTACAAAATAACGCATCCAGGTTTAATAATAACTTCTTTACAGTCAGTATGGGTTCAACCATATACCTTAAACGAGAACGAATACAAACTGCTTGTGGAGATCGTTAGAAATCCGAAAGGATCTTTTAGAGAGTGGAGCAAGAGGACGAAAATAAGTTTAGCAAGTGTAAAATACGCATTCGACAGATTAAAGAAAAAATTGTTTTTAAGGATATGGTCACAAATAAATTTTAACGCCATAAAATTAAGTCATTTTTTTGTGTATGCAGAAAGAATATACAATGATGAACTGAAAAAGATGATTAAAGACATGTTCTTGAAGAAACCTTGGTGTCGTTCTGTCTGGTGGTTTGTATCCCATCCTAACTCGTTATTTGCGTCGTTAACTATACCTTCATACACACGTTGTTGTAATATGTTTCTTAACGGTGTAAAAGCTCTTGAAGAAATTACACCAGTAAAAACATACGAAATTAGGGAATTCTTTTTGTCATATAATTTTACTGCCTATGATCCAAAAAGTGGATGGAACTTTTCTCCTAGTGCCTGGACTATGTTTTCTTTTTCTAAAAAATCTGAAGATTACTTAGAATATCTTAAAGAAGTAAGTTCTATCCATAGAGTTCCTTACGCAAAATTGTCTGATTTTAATTTTTCTAAGGGAGATCTTTACATAATTGCTGGTTTGTCCAAAGACTTTAGAGTAAAATCCACAATTTTAAGTCAAATTTCAGGATACTCGTTACCAACTATATCAAAGAAGAAAAGGGAATTTGTTAAAAAGGGGGTCTTATGTCCTCTTCCCCATATTGGGAACATCGGGCTTCATAGTTCTTTTGCCTTGCTTTGGAAGGGAAGCATCGAAGACTTGGAGTATTTAATTTACATATCAGCCGAACTACCATATGTCGTTGGATATAGAATGAAGCAAATTTATCCGACTACTGGTAACTTTTTGTTGTTATTTATTTGGCTACCTGGTACGGTTTCTTGGGACTTTATTCACAATTTCAGCGAATTGGGGAGAGAAATTGGTCTTCAAGAGGTATTTTATGAGTATAAAGGTTCCTATAGTTTCACCATAGATAGATTTATTTACCGTTGGGATGAAGGAAAAAGAATTTGGAAATGGAAAGAAAGTGATCTAATATTTCTCTAAAAATGCTAGCGAGTTCTCATTAACCTGGTACTGGGTTAGGAGCAGCGGTGCCAGGAGGATTTGCCATTCCTGGTTGTTGTAGAGTTAGCCATAGTAGTGTTGTTAGTAGTAGCATGTATAGTATTAGGTATCTTTTATCGTTTAGTTTTAGTAGTAGTTTGGGTGTTTCGAGCATGTCCTCAATCCTCTCCTTGTGTTTTTGTTTTAAGTTTTGAGGTTGCCTCTATATAAATATTAGGTTGATCTGTTATTGGCTTAGATGGAGTTAAATTGAGAAAAGAGTGTTGTAAGAAAATTTATTCTCTTTTGGCTTTATTGGTGTTGTTTATGGTCTTTTTAATGGGTTGTAGTGTTTTATTACAAATATTTAGCGGGAAATGTTTTCGAAAATTTGGTTTAAATGCTTAGAGAAGGCGTTTTAAAAGTAGTTTTTTATGTTACTACAATGTAGTTTTTCGTATTGGAGAATGAGGGTAATACGTGGGTGATATTTTGGTGTTATGTGTTGTTTAGGACTTGTATTTCTGCTGTTGTTTCTATGGCTTGTTTTTGCATTATTGGTTTTAGTTTTTCTATTGCTTCTTGTAGTGCTAGGAATATTAGGCCTAGTTTTACTCTTTTTGATGTGAAGGCTGTTAGTAGGGTGTTTTCGTCTATTGATGTTATTACTATGTATCCGTTGTCTCCTTCGAGTATTACTCTTTGTAGGAAGCCTTTGTTGAGTTGTAGGTTTGCTTTTTCTCCTACGCTGATTAGTGTTGCTGTTATGGCTGATATGACGATTTCATCTATTTCTTGTGGTAGTAGGGATACTACTGGTAGGCCTTCTGATGATACTATTGATAGGCCTTCTATTTCGCGGTGTTTGTGTATTATTTCTTTTAGTGCTTTTTTTAGTTCTTCTTGGGACATTTTTTGCACCTTAAGTGCAGTAAGCAATAACTTATCCTATTGTTATAACATCTATTGCTACTTATAAACCTTTCCGAAGCGTTTAATTTCACCCAGAAGGGCTGTGAAATATTTAGTAGCAAACAAATAAATAAGGTTTTCCCATAGGTTAAGAAAGTTGTACAGCTAAAGGTTCATGTGGGAAAATGAAAAATATTGGTGCCTCTGATTCTATTTTTATCAAAACATATTAGAGACGGACGGATAACCGGCTATGTTATCTTTTTAATAACATTGCCATCTATTTTTATAATTCCTATTTCCTCGAGTTCATTTAAGATTCTTTTAACGTGTACTGGAGGGATACCCAGTGTTTTGCTGAGTTCGTTAATGTTTCTTGGCCCTGTTTCGCTTATTATGGTGTATATTTTGAATTTTGGCTCGTTTTTAAACATTTTTCTCCATTCCTCACTTACTTTTACTAGTTGGTTAAGTTCGCTTTCCAACATGTTTATTTTTTCTTCTTTTTCTGTGAGTTTTTTCTCAAATGCTGTGATCTCTCTTCTCTGTTTTTCAGTTAGTGATCTACATTGGTTAAGTTTAACTTTCAGTTCTTCTTCGCTTCTTTTAAAAGAAGAGATCTTCTCTTCTTTATCTTTAATGTTCTCTTCTAATCTTTTTATTTCCGCTTTCTTTTCTGCAATTTCTTTGTTTAGTTTTTCGATTTCGTTTTCTTTCTCTTTCAGTTTTGATCTTAGTCTCTTAAGTTCTTCTTCCAATACTTCTACTTCGCTTTTTAACTTGGTAATTGTGTTTTCCTTTTCTTCTAAGTTTCTCACGTATTCTTCAAGTAGATTTTCTTTTTGTTCAAGAGCCTTATGGAGTTTTTCAACTCTTTTATTTAATATTTCAATTGCCATTTTTTGACCTTCGGTTAAAGACCCCTCTTTCATTAAAATCCCCGATTAAAATATTGAAACCAAACATATAAATATCCTTTCATTTGGCGAACATCGACAGTTCTTTAAGATACAATAGAGAAATTCTGCAGAAATGTTTTTGCCAAATAATATCAAAATGTACGTAAAAAATTTAGGTAGTTCTATGTTCTGGTTTTGTCGAAACAGTATGGTGGGCGAAGTCGTAAGTTTTATAGGGCTTTGTGTTTAGCTTGATTGCTAAAAGTTGAAGATACGCTATTTAATGTTTATCTTTGTTTGGAGGAGTTTGATTTGGGTTTTAAAGATCTATGGAATTTACAGTTAAAGAAAGTAAATAACGCATTAATTAGTTTTCTAGATGAGAAGATAAAGAAAGCTGAGAAAATATCTCCTGTCAATGTTCAATTTTATAAAGATATTAAGGAATTTGTTTTGCGTGGCGGTAAGAGGCTGAGACCCGTGGGCTTAGTTTTTGCTTATGAAGGTGTTGGTGCCAAATATAAGGGTAATGTTTATAGGGCTTCTCTATGTGTTGAGTTGCTGCATAATTCTACTCTTGTTCACGATGATATTATTGATCATGATGAGTTGCGTCGTGGAGGACCTACTTTCCATGTTTTGTATAGGGATAGGTTTAGGGAGGAGTTTGGCGATGTTGCTGCTGAGGATTTCGGTGTTGCTATGGGTATTTTAGGTGGAGACTTAATTTGGAATCTTGGTTTGGAGGCGATTTTGACTTCTGGTTTTCCTTCTGATCAACGTGTTGAGGCTGCTAGGCTTTTTCAAAAAGCTTTTCAAAACGTTGTTGACGGTGTTCTTTACGAGTCTTTTTTGGCTAAAAGGGGAGATGTTAGTGAAGAGGAGTATATGTTGATGATTAAGTTGAAGACTGCTTGTCTTTTTGAGAAAAGTTTGCTTATAGGGGCTGTTTTAGGTGGAGGAACTGAGGAGCAGATGAGGGCTTTGAGTGGCTATGCTATTAAGGTTGGTCAAGCTTTTCAGATTCAAGACGATATTTTAGGTAGTTTTGGTAAGGAAGAAGTTACAGGTAAACCTGCTGACAGTGACATTAAGGAAGGTAAGAAAACTATTTTGGTGGTAAAAGCTCTTGAAACACTTGAAGAAAAGGAAAGGGAAAAAATGCTTAATATTTTAGGTAGAAGTGATGCAACCCCTGATGAAGTCAATTTTGTACGTGACATGTTTGTTAAGAGTGGAGCCTTAGACTACGCTAAAAGAAAAGCTTTTAAACTTAAAGATGAAGCCAAGGAACTATTAAAGCAGGCTGATCCTCCTCTTTCACCCGACGCAGAGAAGTTTTTCCTGGACTTGGCGGACTTCGTTGTTTCACGGATATACTAGACATAATTATGATATTTTGGGGTTATAGCCTTCTATTACAAATACGAACTTCGTAACTTTGACATTAAGTACTGCAGCAAATTTTAAATCTATGTATTGGCTTTTTTCATTGTTGATGATAGTATCTACCCTCCAGTCGTCGCTAAACAGAAGCTGTGGTAAAACGTTACCGTATTCAGAGTGATTGGCATATATCAATGGCAATTCAATATTAGACCCGTTTTTAAGGACAACATAAAGCTTAACCTGATCAATATAGGAATGTTTTTCATGCTCAACCAAGCGAAGTAAATATGTACCGTTTACAACTGCTGGTGGAACTATCAGCGTATGGTTCACGATTACATCCGTGCCTTCGGGATTATGAATATCAAGCAGACCTTCGGAAACATATTCCTCACCATTAAAAACGTAGAGAATAGGGCAAGCACCACCCCTACTTGGCTTTATCCATTTGAAGCCAAAAGCGGGTAAATGATAAGTATAGCTTCCATGTTCATATTGAAAATCTGTAACATAGACCAAGCACCTTATCAAATCACCAGAAGCAGCATCAAACTGAACCCATGCTGTAACGTCTATATCTGCTTCTATATATAGTGAACAGCCAATTCCTGCAAGTATGGTCAGTGGTAGACTGGATGGAGTATATGGGGCCTTTAATGATGCAAAAGCTGTTCCTATAGGGACGGGGACTTCAACTGGAACATCAGTAATACTTATCCAAGCTTCTTTAATATCCCATGATTCTATTTTGTACATGTTTTCTGGATTTGTTGCTGGTGTACCTTTGCCTACATATATATTGTTATATTGTTCTGTGTGGTATCCTGCTTTTTCTTCGTATTCGTAGAGTTTTGCTAATAAAGTTGGGGGCGTGGTTGATTGTACTCCTTTTCCAACAACCTCATTTTCATTATTAACTTGCATGTCTTTGAAAAATAGACGAAACTTCCATTCGTCAAGAGAAAACCAATAACAGTACAGTTCCCAAGCCTCGTAAGCTATTTGACCCATGATATAGATATAAGAAAACATTCCAGGATTAATACCTACTGTTTGCGCAAATCTTTTTGCTTCACTGGCTAGAACGAAGTCTCCAATTTTGAATGTGAAACCAGCACTTGTACCATATTGCTTAAGTTTCTTCGCATATAGGAAACCTAAGTTAACTCCAAAAGCAACTTTATGTTTGGATTCAAAACATAGATTTAATACTCCGCGTAGTGTTGGGTGGTTTCTTGCGTCGCTCCAGATTATTGGTATTTTGTCAAAACCTGAAGAGGGATAAACCTTTTCCTCTACTTTACGCCAATATACATGAGGGAGTAGCCCTTTTAGTTCCATATTTTCGATTTTTACGTTGATCTTTGTTTTGGTTTCATTTGAGTAATGGTTTATTGTTGTTTCTATTTCTTCTTTTGTTATTATTGGCTCTTTGTTTAGATCTATTGTTATTGTTTTATAGTACGTTTGTTTTGATTTTATTAGAGCTGGTGAAAAGATCACTGTGCTTCCATCATGTAAGTATAGTCCTTTTTCGTTGCCGTAGATCACTGATATGAGAACGGCTATTTTAAATGTTTTTGGAAACTCTTGTTTGTTGCTTCGGGCTTCTAGGTTTTGGTGCCATCTGTTAACGATTTCTTTGAAGATTCCCTTATATGTTAATGTTACTGTTCCTTTTTTGTTTGTTTGTTCTCTTAAGACTTCAATTGAACTGTTTGGCATGTCTGGTGGCGCTATAACTGAAAGTTGTACAACTGCGTCCTTTAAAGGTTTACCGTTTTGATCTGTAACTTTGATGATTATAGCTCCTTTTCGGAAAAGAAAGTTGTATGCTGCTCCAATCATTATAAGCGATGAAGCCAAAATTATTATAGCTATTAAGGCTAATATTTTTGTGCGAGTCTTTTGCATCCCCACTTTCCTCCAACCTCTATGTTTTAATTAATCTATTTCAATATATGCTAAAATCTTTTATGTCGCTTCCACTATATATATGTTGCGTATAAGTAGTTGAGTGTTGCTATTTGTCGGAACGTTGTAGGGTTTTGACGATTTTATCCTTTTATTTTTGCAGAATACTTCTTTCATTACTTGAAAGAAGAGAGGAATATTTCTAGAGTTTTTGAATAAACTAGTATGTTAACTTCTAAGTGATGGTAAAAATGGTGTTTATTACCTGTGGTATGTATCATAGCCTAAATATCAATTATGTTTTTTCTCCCTTTTTCACCATTTTTCTGTCTAATAGGAAAAACTATATTTACTTTGAAAGCTTCTCTTTCTATTTCTCTTTTTATTTCTTTTTCACCTAGGGCTAGTCCTATTAAAATTCCACCGTCAAGTGCAAATATTCTGTTAAGCAAGTTTTTCATCTTTTCTTCTCTCTGCTATTAATTCTGTATATGCGTCTTTAAATGAAACGTCTTCAATTGGCTTTGTAAATAGCTCAAAAAAGACTTTCCTTTTACCTTTCGATCGATATTGCTGGATAAGTAAGTTTTAATGCTTCATTTAAGCTTACACGTCTTTTTAGCTTTGCCTGAAGTTCACCAGCTATTTTTGCTAGTTTCTTTTTAGTTTCTTCATCGACGTTTATTGTTGTTATTTATATCACCTTGACATAATTACACTCTTATTAGGTAGTCGTGATTTATGATAAAATATATCTTACTGTCCTTTAGTTTTGAATTTTTTGAATTTTGACTAGCATGTTAACTTTCAAGTAATAGTGGTTCTCAGTGTAAAGTGATGTTTATTATTTGAGATGTTTATATTATTTTGGTGAGTTTATGCTGGTTGAGTTTGCAAGAATCTTCTTTAGTTTTCTTGTGTTTTTTTATGCTTCTTATTATGATTTGAAGGAGAGGATTGTTCCGAATAAAGGTTGGTTAATTATATATCCGGTAGCTGTCAGTGTTAATGTTTTGAGTTTCTATTTGGAACAGAATTTACAGGACATTGTGATTTCGATGTTTTCGATTTTCATCGCGATGGTAGTGGGGTTATTGTGTTTTTATTCTGGTTTTCTCGGGGGAGGAGATGTTAAGACGTTTATTGCGGTCTCTCTTCTATGTCCAACCTTCATTTTCAACAGTCAAAGCCTATTTTACCCTTTTCTACCTCTTTCCACCATCGTTAATAGTATTTTTCTTCTCTTAATGATTAGCATTTACTTTTTTGTTAAAAACGTTTTTAAAATCGTGAAGGGTGAGAGAATTTTTGAAGGATTTGAAGGTGAACCACTTTGGAGAAAACTTTTTGCCATGGCTATTGGCTACAAAGTTTGTGGAAAAACCGATTGGAAGTTTTTTAGAGTAATTGAAAAAAGAATTGGAGAAAAAAGGCTTTTTTATTTTTCAGATTCGGGTTCCGATGAGGCTGTTTATTTAGGAGAAGTTTGGGTGTCGCCTATTATTCCTTTTGTAGTGTTAATGTTTTTAGGTTTTATGCTTTCCTTGTTTTTCGGCGATATTTTAACAATTATAGTTCGGTTTGTGGAGTAACGTGATAGTTAGCGTTCATACTAAAATAAAGTGATATTTGAGAATAGTAGGATTGTTCATTTTATTTGTTCCTTTAGCTCTTTTAATAGTTTTTGGAGTTTTTTGTCTTTATATAGAAGTTTATCCAGTATTTCGTCGCTAAGTTCTTCATTTGTTAGTTCTATTGCAACTCTACCCCAGTAACCACATTCTTTGCAAAGGAACTTTGGCCTAGTTATACCCATTGCGCCTAGGATTTCGAATTTTGCTTTCATAAACTGTATTTGAGGACTTTTACAAACAGGGCAAATTTTAACAACAACTTTTATTCCTTTCTTCTTTAATTCCTCGAAGACGTTTAACAGTTCTTCAAGGTGCTTTGATTCAGCTGTCTTCTTAGACATGTCCTCCACATCGCAGATTTTACAGCCATACTTAATGGAGAATGTTTATTAAGATTTATTGTTACGCTTCGAAATGTTGATCAAATAATTATGCAACAAATTTACCTTTACATGTTGATGGAAAAGAAACGCTTGCATTTACCTCTTTCAACTAGGAAGTCAATCTTGCGGAGCATAAAACATAAAGGTGGCATTGTACAACTCTTATTGACTTACCTAAAGACTTACAGGCCTTTCTGAAGGGATATGTAGATTTCCAGTAATTAAAATACTTTGGTACAGTTTTAAACCATTACAGCTATCTGAGAAACTAGAAACATGAAATCTTACTAATCCAACTTCATGTTTACATGTACAGTTACTGGTTTAGACGTAGGGCTTTCCTAGTGTAAGCTATCTCAATAGTTTTTTAAATGATAAAGTGCTGTATTAAACCTAAAATAAAATAGTTAATAATTTGAAATTATAGCTTAAATTTTGGCTAGGTGGTTTTTAATGGGTAGAAGAAGATATAAATCGGAATACAAGGTTTATTCCTCACTGGCGGTTGGTTTAATTCTCATTGCATGGGGGATATTATCTTACTTTGAAATCTTTCCAGGAAGTATATGGATTGCTTTTGCTGGTTTCTGGATTTTGGGAACAGCTATCTCAATTTTATTGAGCCGTGGATCTGTTTTAAAAACGGTGCTTTACTCTTTAAAAAGTTATAAAAGAGTTAAACTTGATCAGCTTGCAAAAGAATTAGATATGAGACCAGACGAGTTGAGAGCGGCAATAGTAGATTTAAGGGCAGAAGGAAAAATAGATGTTAGATTTGACCCTGAAACAGGAGAAGTTATTGTCGGTGAAAGTTTCGAAAAAGTAAAAGGAGGAAAAAGATTCTGCCAATACTGTGGAGAACCAGTACCAGAAACAGCTAGATTCTGCCCATCATGCGGATCATACATCGAAGAATAGCGATTTTAAGTTAGTAAGACTTACAACACTACAGTTTCTTCACGTGTCACGATGTTACAACTTTTATTTTTAAATTTAGCAAAAATATCTTCCGTATCTCTTCCTCGTTTAATTTAGATTCCACATGAACACTTCCAAATTTTAAATCAATAGTATATTAGAGCTTCTAATTCCTAATCTACTGCTGGTCAATGCGAGAAATCGTAGGTGCAACCAAGTAAAATCTTGTGCCATGCCGTATGCATTTTGAGTGTTTAAGGAGGAAGAACAAGGTATAACTATTTTGAGATTAAGTTCTTTAAGATTTTTAGTATTGTTTGGGCGTTTGGTAGCATTCCATGGTTGTTGTTAAGGTAGATGTACGCTTTTTCCGGTTTTTTCTTAACTATTTTTTGGGCGATTTCTTCGAGTTCTTCTTCGGTGTAATAGTGTGAGTACCATGCTGTTCTTCCATGCAATCTTAGGTAAACTATGTTGTTAGTTGTGTATATTTCTCTTGGGAAATCTGGTGAGTCTATGGAGACCAATGTTATTCCAAGGTTTTCTGCCCATCTGATCCATTTATCTGTGAACCAGTTCATGTTTCTCCATTCAAGGGCAAATCTTTCTCCCAATTCACATTTTGAAACAAATTTTTCTATTCTTTGAACATATTTTTCCGAAGGCTCCAAGGAAGGAGGTAACTGAAAAAGGTAGAAATCTATTTTATCATCTAATGGCTCAAACAGTTTTTTGAATTTTATCCATGTTTGATAAGCCCTATCGCCGAGCTTAAAGACATGTGTAACAAAACGGTTAACTTTAATAGCCCATCTTAAATTTGGACTAAATCTCATAGTTTTTTTAGCCCACGATTTTACTTGGTTCGGAAAAGGAAAACAGTAAAAAGAAGCATTTAACTCTAAACTATTAAGACCAGATCTCTTAAGATACCACTCCAATCCATCAGGATTCCAACTATAGGAAAAGCCTGAGGTACCTACAAAAACCTTCATTCTACTCAATTTAGTCATTTTAACTTCACTTAGGATATATTATTTTATTTTTCTTTAGTTTCCGAAAACATTTTACTAAATATATGTCTCTCTACTCTAAACTTTAAACCTGTTAATTTAATGTAAAAGTTCTTCTACGGATTCTTTAAGTTTACCTTCTTGATGTAACCTTTTTAATAGTGCTAAAGTGCCCATTACAGTTACACCAAGATCTCTAGCTAATTTTCTAGCTTTCTTATCATCCAATACGGCTACCTTCCCCTTAATTAGCGCTATAAGATTGTCGACGATTCTCCCTTGCCGAGTCCAGGAAAATCTTTTTCAACTTCCTCTAACGTTATCAGTTTTCTATCTACGAGTCCCTTGATCCTAAAATATGCTTCATTTTCCTTTACGCTTAGTTCTTTCACTACAGCACTAGGAACTTCAATTTTATTAAAAAATTAAAAGCATCATCTAAATATCCCAGTTTTGTTAAAATTATTAAAACTGATGTGTCAAAAACTGCCGAAAACTTTTTTGTACGTTTCAAGTTC
>Ga0190309_1000465_pt1 | contig 11491 bp, 13 predicted proteins | sample 48700767_MG_FD_161656 | JGI IMG/M metagenome (GOLD analysis project Ga0190309, IMG submission 161656) | Hydrothermal vent sediment bacterial communities from Southern Trench, Guaymas Basin, Mexico - 4870-07-6-7_MG | ecosystem: Environmental > Aquatic > Marine > Hydrothermal vents > Sediment ... | reverse complement strand
ATGAATGTACTCTTCTATTACCTCTTTTAATTCTTCCAATTCTTTTAATTCTAACTCTTCAATTAAAAGAAGAAGACTCTCAAGAGCAGAAATAATATCTCTGTATCCTTCTTTTACTTTCCTGGTCCCGTGGATGAGAGCTTTTAAAGTGTTTTCTAATTGATTTTCTTTTTGGTCCATTTTTTTCCCTCCTTTTATTTGATTTTTTAATTTTCCACCAAAGTTATACAAATTAATTATAATTTTGTCAAGTTAATGCACTTGATAAACACATTGGTCACACTTTCTGATGTTGAAAATGAAACTCAATTGGAGCTTTGTAGCCAAGGACTTGATGGGGTCGGTTGAAATTATATCCTAATCAGCCATTCTGTTAAAAGCTGGTTGAATTTTTAAGGATTTAAAGTAAAGTTTCCGAGATTTAAAAATTCTCCTTTTATATTAACTGGATTGTTTTTTAGAAGTTTTTAGCAAAGGATAAAAAACAAAAAAACGTGAAATTTAAATCGATCGCAATTAAATTTCAATATTCTCACATTCTTAAGAATGTGAGAATATTTTGTTTAAAGTTTTTAGGATGTTTTTTCTTTTTGCTATAAAAGCCAATTACGTAATTTTCATTTAAACGCAAAACAAGAAAATTGAAGAGGAATGGATCTCGTCATCTGTAGTTTTCAAAATTTAAAAAATAAAAAAACCGCCCTTGCGGGCGGAAGAAAATCAACTCAAACTTTTTAAAAAAAATTTCATCAACTTCGTTCTTTCGAGAATCATTATAAGAAAGAACAAACACCAAGAAGAGACGCAGAGAGGTAAAGAAAGCTATTTTTTTGCTCCTTGTAGATCTCCCTACACTCTTCTATCCGTTCTTTTATTATTTTCTTTCCTTCTGGTTCGTTTTCAAGAAAAATAGAAAGAGAATCAAGCGAGGAAACAATCCCTGTATATCCCTCTTCCACTTTTCTTATTCCTTGAATAAGGTTTTTTAAAATATTCTCCAATTGCTCTAATTGATCCTGGCGCATTTCTTTAATTTTTTCTTTTCTCATCCTTTCACCTCCTTTATTAAGTTTTTTACATTTCCTTCCTCACTGATGATAAAACGTCGTAGACTATTACCACCATTTCCTCGGGATGGAGCTTTATTCCTCTGTTGGAGGCACTTTTAAGAAGAAAAATGAAAAGGTGAATTAAAATATAGACGATTTCTTCATCTTCTTTCTCAAACTTCCTGAGATAATAATTAACTTCCTCTTTCATTTTCACTAATTCCTCATATTCCCCTTTGAGAAATTCAGAGACAAAAAGAAGGGCAGAAATAATATCTCTGTATCCCTCTCTCACTTTTCTCGCAGCTTCCAGAAGAGCTCTTTTGCATTTTTCGTATTTTTCGTATTCTTCGTGCTCTTTGAGTTCGATTCTTTCTTTTTCTTCCATTTTCCCACCTCCTTAAGTTGGTTGTTTTTTAATATTACATTACTCTTTTTTCCAAAGGAGAAACCATTCCTCTGCTGGTTTGCATTTCATATTCATCCCTCCTTCATTTTTAAATCTCTATAAATTCTCTCATAAATTCTATTTCATCTGAAGGTAACTCAATTTTCTTTCCTGCTAGCATTAGAAGAAGCATCGAAAAGTGAACTAAAAATGAAACTAGCTCTCGGTCTTGATTTTCAATCTTTTCTATCCCTCGTTGAATCTCTTTTTTTATAATATCTTTCCCTTCTTCTTCCTCATCCAAAAACAAAGGGAATGTTCGCATTGCTGAAATAATATCTCTCATTCCTTCTCTCACTTTTCGACCCCCTCGGATCAAAACTTTTTTGCAGATTTCGTACTGCTCTTTGTACATTTCTTTGATTTCTTCTCCCATCATCCCACCTCCTTTTTATTTGATTTTTTAATTTTCCACCAAAGTTATACAAATTAATTATAATTTTGTCAAGATAATGGAAATCAACCTTCTCTTGACATTTTTTAAAAATTGTGTTATCTTTAAAAGCAGATCAGGGGTATTTTCGAGGCCCCAAAATTTTTAAGGAAAAAGGAAGGATTTCTTGGCTTTGGCTGGGAAATTCCTTTCTTTTTCCTTAAGCTTTAAAATTTTTGGGGCCTCGAAAATACCTCTAGATCGCTCCACAAACTCGCTCAACCTCTTCAAGAGTGGTAATCCCTTTTAAAACTTTTAAAATTCCATCTTGAGTTAAACTTTTAAGTTTTTTCTTTTCAAAAAGCTTTAAAAGTGCAAGATAGCTTGGATCTTTTTCAATTTGAAGCTGAAAATCTTCATCAATTAAAAGAAGCTCAAAAATTCCAATTCTCCCTTTATAGCCAAGAAAGCGGCAAAATGGACATCCTTTAGCTTTTTTTATTTTAATTTTTTCAATTTCTTTAAGTTCCTCTTTTTTGAGGAATTTTTTTATTTTTTCAATTTCTTCTTTTTTAGGAGAAACTTCAATGCTGCATTTAGGACAAACTCTTCTTACTAGTCGCTGGGCAATGACAAGCTTTAAAGAAGCGGCAATGGTTTTAGGAGGCACTTTTAAATCAATTAATCTTGGAACTGCACCACAGGCATCATTAGTATGTAAAGTGGAAAGGACTAAATGTCCGGTTAAAGAAGCTTCAAGAGCAATTTTAGCAGTTTCCTCATCTCGGATCTCTCCAACCAAGATAATATCAGGATCATGACGCAAAAGTGAAGGCAGGGCAGTAGCAAAAGTATAACCAGAGGAAGGATCAACTTGAGTTTGATCAATTCCTTCAAGTCGATATTCAATTGGATCTTCAACAGTAATGATTTTTTTCTCAGGAGATTTAAGATAATTTAAAATAGCATAGAAAGTAGTAGTTTTTCCAGAACCAGTGGGACCAGTATTTAAAATCAATCCATTTGGACTTAAAATAACCTTTTTTAAAATTTTTAGATCCTCTTCTTCAAGTCCAAGTTTTTCTAAGCCAAGAATGATCATTTGAGGATCAAGAATTCTTAAAACCATCATCTCACCATATTGGGAAGGTACACAAGAGGCTCGAATTTCAATTTCTCTTGAAGGAAGAATGATGCTAAATCTTCCATCTTGGGGACGATCAGTAATGTTAATTTTCATTCTTGATAAAACTTTTAACTTCAAAAGAAGAGAGTTCCAGATTTTTAAAGGTAAAAAAGCAATTTCATATAAAAGACCATCAAGGCGATATCTTAAAAGAAGATGATCGCTTTTTGGTTCAAAATGAATATCAGAAGCTTCAAAATTGATGGCACAAGATAAAATTAATTTTAAAATTTTCCCTGAAGAGGCTCTTTCTTTTACTAAAAAATCTAGATGTTCTTTAAGCTCTTTTAAGGATTTTACTTTTTCTTTAAATTCTAAAAGATCTTTTTCTTCAATTTCGATTCTTTCAACAATCGCTTCTTCTCTTTTTTTGCCAATTTCTCTTTCTTTTAAAACTTCCTCAAAAGCCCATTGAGAGACCACAAAAACTTTAACCTCATAGCCTTGTTTTTTAAATTTTTCAATAATTTCTTGAGCGCCTTTCAAAGTTGGGTCTAAAACAGCAAAATAAACTTTTCTTGGGGTATGATAAATAGGAAGAATTTTATTTTTTTCAACAGTTTCCCTTTCAAGAAGCCTTAGCGCTTCTGGATCAATTGGATAAATTGAAAGATCAAGATAAGTTAAATGATATTTTTCAGCTAAACGCTTGGCTTCTCTTTCTTGAGCTTCCCTTTGATATTCTTTTATTTTTTCAGCTAAGGAGTCTTCCATCAGTTTAAATGATAGAGAAAAAATTTAATTGGGTCAATTTTATTTTACAAAATATTTGCTTTTTAGCTGAAGATCTCTTAATTTTTTTCGATAATCAAGCCTTTTGCGATATTCTTCAAGCTTTTCTTCAGAAAGCTTGCCAAGTTCTTTAATTTTTTCCCTTAAAATTTCTTTTTTATTTAACGAAGGATCATCTAAAACCAAACAAAGAAGGGCATCTAAAATTAAACCAACTTTTCTTGAAGGTTTAATTTTTAAAATTTCCATGACATCATGCCCGTTGACTTTCAAATTTTTCAAAGAAATTGGATCAGAAGAAACTTTTTCAATCATATACATTAAATGTCTTAATCGATAGGGTACGGCTTTTGGGCAACCGGAGCCAATTCGATCAGCAATTCTTAAATTTAAAAGATCTTGAATGTTTTCTTTGCCCACTTTCCTTAAAAGCCGGCGAACTCCTCTTTCACTCACTTTGCCAATTTCATAAACAAACATATGGTGTTTAATTAAAAGGCAAACTTTTTCAATAATTTCATTTTTGAATTTTAAACGTTTTAAAATCTTTCGAGCCATTTTTGCCCCAACAACTTGATGACCGTAAAAAACAACTTCATCTTTTTCTTCTCTTCGACAAACTGGTTTGGCAATATCATGAAGAAGAGCGGCAAGTCTCACTTCAAAGGAATAGTTTCGATCAGCCGCAGCTTGCAAAGTGTTGAGAAGATGAAAAAAAACATCCCAGCGATGATGACCTCGCTGAGTGACGCCAATTCCTTTTTCAAGTTCAGGCAAAATGTATTTTAAAAGCCCGCTCTCATGCATTAAAAGAAAACCTTGCTTTGGTTTTGGGCTCATAATAATTTTTTCAATCTCATCTCTAATTCTTTCCTTGGCAATTTCTTTAATTAAAGCGGCATTTCTTTTAATTGCCTCAAAAGTTTCTTTTTCAATTTCAAAATCAAGTGTCACCGAAAATCTGATAGCTCGAAGAAGCCTTAGGGCATCTTCTTGAAATCTTTTATCAGGATCCCCCACAGCTTTGATTTTCTTTTTTTTAAGATCATCAAGTCCTCCAAAATAATCAATGATCTTATAATCCAAAATTTTTCCTTCTTTGGAAAGATTAAGATCTAAAGCCAAGGCATTGATAGTAAAATCTCTTCGGCTTAAATCTTCTTCTAAAGAAACTCCAAATTCTACTTTATCAGGATGACGGCGATCAGAATAGCCAATTTCTTTTCGAAAAGGAGTAACTTCAATTACTTTTTCTTTAAAAATTACCTTTACGGTGCCGTATTTGTTGTCATAAACTGTCTTTTTAAAAATTTTTTGAATCTTTTCAGGAGTAGCAGAAGTGGTAACATCCCAGTCTTTTGGGGTTTTCCCAAGAAGAAAATCTCGAACACAGCCTCCAACTAAATAGGCTAAAAAACCCTTTTCTTTAAGGGTTTTAATGGTTTCAATCGCTTCCTTTGGAATTTGAGAAAGGTTAATTTTAAAAGAATTATTTTTCACTGAAAATTAAACGGTGAGTTTTTAAAGAAAGATTAAGAATTTTTACTTTAATTGATTTTCCAACAAATTTTTGAAGTTTTTCTAAAAGTTTTTCTGGCTCAAGATCTTTTATCTCTTCAAGTCTTTCTTCGGAGAAACGAGAAATTGGCAAAAACCCTTTGATATCATCAATCACTTTTATTAAAAGCCCTCCTTTATTAGCACCAACTACTTTTCCTTCAATTTCTTTTCCTTCTTCTTTAATTTGTTTTAATTTTTCCCATTTAAGTTCTTCTTTTAAATCTTTTAAAGAAAGTTCCACTGCGCCTCCTTCACCATTGATTTCAATTACCTTTGCTTTTATTTTCTCTCCTGGCTTTAGTTTTTTTAAGCTATTTTTTGCCAAAAGATATTCTCGCCCAAAAATCACTCCTAAAGCCACCCCAAGGTCAATCCAAACACTTTTTCCCTTTTTTTCCAAAATGACACCTTCAACAATATCTCCTTCTTTTGGAAATTTCCCTAAAATTTCTGAATTTTTCTTTTTTTTGGCGACCATCATTTTTTTCCTCTCTGGGTTGAGGCAAAACTTCTTTTTGAGAATCTAAAGAAGAAGCGGAGGGTGTGGGACTCGAACCCACAAGCCCCATAAAACGGGGCACGGCTTAGCAGGCCGTCGCCTTACCATTCGGCACAACCCTCCAAAATTGGCAGTGGGTGGTGGGTAATGGGCGGTTGGAGTGGGCATGGGAGGGATCGAACCTCCGACCTCTGCTTTATCAGAGCAGCGCTCTACCACTGAGCTACATGCCCATTTTTTTAATAGTTTTAATTTTTTCTAAATGAAAATGAATTTCTTTTTTGGGGGATTTAATGGTCAATGCCTGATGAAGTTTTTTTACCAAAAATCCAAAAATTCCTACTGATCCTCCAATTACCAAAATCAAAAGCAGAAGAGAAATCAAAGGGTAACCATATTTTAGTTTTGGATCAATTTCTTTTAATTCTTCAATATCCAGCCCTTTTTCTTTTTTAAGGATTCTTTTGAACATTTCTTACAAAAATTTTACCTTTTCCGGCAAAAAAGTAAAGACCCTCACTTTCAAGAAAGCTTACTTTAGGAATTTGAAAAGAAACAGAATAAGGCGCATTTTCTAAGCTTTTAAAAAAATTAACTGCTCTTTCAAAATCTCCTTTAAAAGCAAATTCAATTTCAACCCATTTGATATTTTTTTCTTTTTTAATATCTCCAATTTGAAATTGTGCCTCAAGATTTCTCATTTTGCTTCTTTCTTCTAAGTCGCTTAAAAGATTAAAAACATCTTTTTCTTCTGGTAAAAGCTGATAGATTCTTGGAAAGTATTTCTCTGCTTCCTTTTTCTCTTTTTGAAGCGAGGCTAAACTTTCAAAAAAATTAATGGTACTCTGAGTTTGAAGCCGAAGATTTTTTATTTCATCAATCAATGAAAAAATATCTTTAATCAACCAAATTTCCACTCCTACCAAAACTAAAATCAAAAGCCAAGCAATTCCTTTTTTTAGCCAGGAAAAAGAAAATCTTTTCATAAAAATTAAGATCCGGCAGAAGAAGAAAAATCTTCTTCTGCCGGATTTTTTAATAAGCTTAGATTATTTTTCTAAAATATCTTTAAGTTTTGCAATTAGTTCTTGAGCATATTCTTTTCCTCCAAGCCCAAAAGCAATACCTCCGGCTAAGGCAAACATGGCAATAATTCCAATGACAATCGAGTTAATAATCGTAGTTGCCACTCCAAGTTGAAGCAAAGCAGAAAGAATTCCAAAAATAAACACCGCCCACCAGCAAAGATTTCCTAAAAACTGAGCTCGCTTGAGATTAGCGGCACTTACTGAACCTTTCACAATACCTCTCAAAAGATCAGCTGCTAGAACGCTCAAAAAGACAATCAAAACTGCTACAAAAACATTTGGAAGATATCCAACGACTCTTGAAAGAAACTCAGAAACTCCTTCAAGATGCCAGATATCAGCAACCGCAACCAAGAAAGCAATAATGATAATCCAATAAACTACTTTTCCTAAAAATCTTCCAGAATTCAATTGATAGCCGGCTCGCTCAACCACTTCCTTTACTCCAGCTCGCTCAAGAGCAGCATCAATTTTCAAAGCAGAAATAATTCTTTCTACAATTTTCTCAAGCCCAGAGGCAATAATTAAACCGACAATGAAAACAATTAATCCTCCAATAAGCTCTGGTAAAAATCCAATTACTTTTCCAAAGACTCTTTGAAGAGCTTGAGCTAAAATTTCACCCCAGTTTGAAAGATAACTCATAATTTTTTTCTTTTCTTAATTTTTTCCGACCTTTTAACTTAAATTAAATTTTAACCTAAAAATTAAAATTAATCAAAAAATTTGTGGAAAATTTAAAAACCAAGATATCTTAAAAAATCATCAATTAAACTTGGATGACCCTCTTTCTCTTCTAATTTTTCCTTTAAAATAGCTTTTATTTTTTCAATTTTTGATTTTTCTTTTGGAAGCAAAATTTCTTTGGAAAAAGAAAAACGAGATTTAGGATAAAGTTTAAGATAAAAATTGTCATTGCTTTCAAAAATAGCAAAAGAGGAGAAATTTGAAAGAGGAAAAGAGTCATCATTTAAATGAAGTTTTTCTTTGTCTAAAGAAACTTTTAAAGAAGAGGTTTGGAAAAAATGAAGCACCAAAAGTCCAAAAAAGATGATAAAGAGAAGAAAGGCAAAGAAATATTCTTTTTGAGAAAAAGTGTAAATTAAAAGAAGGACTAAAATAAAAATTTCAACCAAAAATAGTTTTTTGGAAGGAGATTTAAAAGGAATCTTCCATTCAATTGGCTTAAAAAAATTTTCCATTGACTTTAAAGAATGTAAATCTTAGCTTTTTTAATTCCAAAAAGTTTGGCTTCAAAAGAGCTTGGAAACCAAATATCAATTCGATCCTTAAATCGAGGATTCATTCGATCTTCAACAACAAAAATTTTTTCACCAAAAACTTCAGGAATTTTAATTTTAGTACCTAAAGGAAGAAAATTGGAAGCAACAATGCCAAAGTAAGGTCTTTTTCCAGAAGCAGTAATATAAGGATCTTCATCAGTTTCTTCAAAAGAAGAACTATAGCCAGTTAAAATTACTTCCATTACTTGAGGGGTTGTTGGAGAAAGCTTGGAGGTAAGAAAAAAATCTTGAAAGGACTCTGAACTTGAAGAAAAAGGACTATCAAAGGCTTTTAAAGGAAAAAGAAGAGAAAAAACCAAAATAAAAGTGAGGACGAAGCTTCGTTTACTACTACTCATTTTTAAAGTTAAAATTTTTGACCTTTAAAAAAAGAGCTCTTTTTGAGCTCTTTTGAGGAATTTTAATTATTTTCCTTTTTCTGTCAAGTCAGAAAGAAAAATAATCTTTTTTTCCCAATTCTTAGCTACCAGCTCTTCCAATTTTTCTTTTCCAAAAAATTCTTCAAAAATTTTATTCCAAAGAGCTTCTTGATGATGGTAAAGATATTTAATTCCTTCTTTTTCTTTGACTAAAGACATGACATTATCAATAAGATCAAAACTTAAAAGAGCTTCAGAAGAGTTTTCTTTGAAATAATCTCCCACCCAGCCAAGATCTTTCCAAAAAGCTAAATCTAAATTTCCAAGTAAAATTCCAATTTGAGCTAAAAGCTCAATTGCTTTTTTCCAATGAAAAACTTCGCTGTTAATATGAGCCAAAAAAAGTCTTCGATCATAAGGGTCTTCTTTGGCATAATATCTTTGAATAATCAAGATTTTATCTTCAAAAGTTTTTTTTGGTGGTTTTGGATCTTCACCTTTTAAGGTTTTGATAAAAAGAGAAGCAAAATTTCTTTTTTTAAAAAAGTTTTGAAAAAGTTTATTGTAAAAAGAAATCTCAAATAAATAATGAAAAATTAAAGAAAAATCTCTTAAAAATTTTCCAGAAGCATCGCCTCTTTCAGGAATGATATAAATTATTCCGGCTTCTTTAAGATGGGAAATGTTGTGATATTTCTTTTCAATAAAAGCTTTGGCAAGTTTTTGCCATTTTCTCGATAAAGGGATAATCTTTACCTCTCTTTTTTCAAAATCAGATTTTTTAATTTTTTGATATTCGCTTAAAAAGACATGATTTAGCCATTTTGAACCTTCAGCAAATCTTAAAGCTGAAAGAATCTCAAAAAGATTTTCTTTTTTAAGCAAAGAGCTTACTTTGCGATAGCCAAGAAATTTCAAAATATTTCTTGGAGGTGCTTTTTTTAAAATCGCCTCAAAAACTTTTTCTTTTAGAAAATAACCTTCAAAAAGATTTAAGCTTTCAAGAATTTTAAAACTTTTAATTTTTTTAATTACTTTTTGCCAACAAAGAGCTGAAGAAAATTTTGGAAAATTAAAATATTTTCTTAAAAGATAATCATCACTTTCGGCTTTAGAAATTAAAGCGTCAAGAGCTTGAGAAAAAGAAACATTTTTAGGATCAAGATTTAATTTTTTCAAAGCCTCAAAAATTTTTAGCTGGTTTTCCTGGCAGATTTTAAAAGCAACCTTTTTTTTGCCAGTAATTTTTTCTAACTTTTCAAATAAATCTTTCAAATAAGAAGGATCAGTTCTTAAAATTTGAGCTAATTTTTGATAAGGATTGATTTTTTTCATAGTTTTTCAATTTTGATAGAAAGATTTTGAAATCGTTTTAATTTTTTAAATTTTTGATAACTTAAAATTCCAGTTTTGGCACCAAGATTTTCAACAACGCTGGTTGCATTAGCCGAGGCAAATTTTATTGGCTCAATTAAAATTTCTGGTTTTTTTAAATAGATCTTTTTTTCAAAAAATTCAGGATATTTTTTTTGAAGAAAATAAATGCCGGCTAAAAAGCCTGAAGCAAAAGCATCACCAGCACCAGTCCGATCTAAAACCTTTGAAGGAAAAGTTTTTACCTGATAAAGAAAATCTCCAGAAAAAACTGAAGCACCTTTTTTCCCTTTAGTCATAATGATAATCCCTTTTCTAAATTTTTCAATTTTTTTAAAAATCTCTTTTTCTTTTTGAAAAGAAATGCCGGTTAGCAAAGAAAATTCAATTTCATTTAAAATAAAAATGTCAAAAAATTTGAGAAAATTTAAATTGTTTTTAAGAAAATGAATTTCTTTTTCTCCGGGATTAGCTAAAAGATAAATTTTTTTAGAAAAGCAAAATTTTAAAATTTTTTTGAAAAGAGAAAGATTGCCTGAAAGAGAACTTAAATAAATCCATTTGGTTTTGATTTTGGAAAAAGGAGGTTTTAAAGGACAAAGCTTAGGGTCAGGTTTATGGTAAAGAATGGCTCGAGAACCATCTGGAGCAAGTAAAATCACTGAAATTGGGCTTAAAATTTTTCTTTTAATTTGAGAGAAAGAAAAATCAATTTCTTCTAAGATAAGCTCTTTTAAAATTTTCTTTCCAAAAAGATCGTCGCCAAGGCAAAAAATCGAAGAAGTTTTCAATTTTGAGCGGGCAAAAGTAGTGGCGGAATTGGTCGCTCCACCACCACTTTGAAGAAAAACTTCTTGAACCTCATTTTTTTCTCCCAAGGGAAAGCAAATTTCTTTAAATTCAGTTTCTCTTAAAACTTCTTCTTTTTTGATTTTTCTTAAAAAAATATCTAAAGTAGCTGAGCCAAAGGTAATAACATCAAACATAAATTGAATTTTAATTTTAATTGAAATTTAGTCAAAAAATTCTCACTTCCCACCTCCCACCTCTCACCTCCATTAGTAGTGGACCGGGAGGGAATCGAACCCTCAATCTTCCCGTTGCGAACGGGACGTTTTACCACTAAACTACCGGCCCGCTTTAATTTTAGATTTTATCTCTTTTATTTTTTCAGTCAAAAGAGCCGCTTTTTCAAACTGAAGATTTCGCTGAGCCAGCTCCAATCGATTTTCTAAATCTTTAAGATAAGCTTTCAAAAATTCTTCTTTGGGAGTAAGCTTCATTTCTTTTATTTCTTCCAGTGGCAAAGTGGCTTTTACTTCTTTAACAATTGGTCTTGGTTTAACTTTATGGATTTTATTATACCTTTCCTGAATTTTTCTTCTCCTTAAAGTTTCTTCAATGGCTTTTTTCATTGACTTGGTGATTTTATCAGCAAACATGATAACATGACCTTCAGGATGACGTGAAGCTCTTCCCATCAGCTGAATTAAAGAGGTTTCATCTCTTAAAAACCCTT
>Ga0190309_1000464_pt1 | contig 11512 bp, 11 predicted proteins | sample 48700767_MG_FD_161656 | JGI IMG/M metagenome (GOLD analysis project Ga0190309, IMG submission 161656) | Hydrothermal vent sediment bacterial communities from Southern Trench, Guaymas Basin, Mexico - 4870-07-6-7_MG | ecosystem: Environmental > Aquatic > Marine > Hydrothermal vents > Sediment ... | reverse complement strand
CGCCGGTCTGATCCCTCGGTCTGAACTGTCTGTATGCGCTCCCCACGCACAAATCCTTATAGTATATACTTGAAGTTTGATAATAACGAGGAAAATGACAGCGAGAAGAATCAGAATGTTAAAGGACAGGAAAGCGCTCAGTAACGTAGTCTCTACCTTAATCCTCCTGTCGGTTTCCGTGTTACTGGCCGGTGTCGTAACCTTGTACGCAACAAACATCACCATGACGAGAACCCAGCAGGAAGAGATAAGGATAGGGAAGCCACACGTCTGGGTGTACGAGAACGGCACAGCTATCGCAGGTTTCGTTATAGATAACGTAGGCGGAAAAGACATAGTCATCGACAAGATATATATCCGAGGAGTCGTAGCAGAGTGGTCGACCGTCTATTACTACAGGTCTTCGAGCTCGGTCACCGCTGACCTCAAACTACCGAACGCTAGCCTGAGCGGCTCCTCGGTCGCCATTAACTATGCTGGATCGGAAGGCGCAACCTTCACCCAAGGCACAGACAACCAAGACTTAACCCTCGCCTCTGGATCCACCCTCGTGATCTACGTCAAGAACCCTGACAACATCAGCCCAAACGATATAGGAACTGCCGTTGGCATAACGGTCTTTACAGTGAACGGTCAATGGTACATCGAGTGTAACATCGAGACCGCCGAGACATAGAAGAGTCTACCACACGCCGGAAAGGCGTCTCCAATGTTCAGAGGCAGAGTTCTCCCTACACCAAAGAGTTATCGGCGCAACTCTCAGCGGAGACTCTGCCTAAGCATCACCCCTTGATGAAAACTTATTTTCCGACAAAAATCACATAGAAAAATTGGAAACCATTTCTGAGCTGAGAATGAAGATTAAACAAGCCTACTGGCAACACAGATTCAACCATAAATCTGCCCAAAAAGGCTCACCCCGCAGAAGATGTGGAGAAGAGGATGTTCTTGGCATAACAAGGTTCACTTAAAGCCTCCTCAGGGTTAACCTCTAACAAACCAGAGCTATAGGTGTCATCATCCGGGAAAGACATCGCTTCAAACATTTTTACGAAGTAGGCTTCAATCTTTGGAGGCCGCCGCCGGGATTTGAACCCGGCCTCCAGGCTCCACAGGCCTGTACGCTGCCAGACTACGTTACGGCGGCCTTCTACTGTTTCATTCTCTTTCTTCATCGCGGTTTGATTTAAGATTTTCTGGTGACGCTCTGTCTTTGAAGAACGGTACTCACCTTCGCAGTGTGTCTCTTCCCCCAAAAAGTTGAGGTTTAGGGGAAGGGCATTTCGCCTGCCCGGTTTTTAGGGGAGATTCCTGTACAAGATGAAGCTCAACACCCCGTTTCTGTAAGTTAGCTCCTCGACTTTCGGTATCACGGGGACTGGGAGAGGGATGTGGCTGTAGAATTTGAGGTGGTCTCTCTCGGCCATTATCGTGACGCTCCAGCTGGTCGCGTTGACAGAAATATTCTCTAGGTCTACTCCAGGAATTTCGGCTATTATCCTAACCCGGTCAGGCTCAACGATCATGTCCATGAAGGGGGCTCTAATCCAAGGCTCGTAGTATAGAGGCTTCACGGGCCTCCTCACCGTGATGGAGACCCTCTTCTTCGGTTTTGCCTTAACCCCTAAAGCCTTAACGGTGAGAACCCCCGTCACGAAGCCGCCTATATGAGCCCAGAAGGCGACGCCGGACGATAGACCGGTCAAGGAGATCATTCCCATGAAGAGCTGGTATAGAAACCAGAACCCTAGGTAGTAGTAGGCTGGGATGCTTACGATCTGGATGAAGAAGTAGAAGATGACGGTCTTTATCTTGGCGTTCGGGTACAACACCAGATAGGCCCCCAAGACCGCGGATATAGCCCCAGAAGCCCCCACCGAAGGCAAAGCTAGACCCAACGGGCCGAGGGTTGGGAGGGTAGCAAGGACTGACGCTATGTGAGTGAAGGTTGCAACTAAACCTCCAAAGAGATAGAAGAGCAGATACTTTATGTGACCCATGTCATCCTCAACGTTATCCCCGAATATCCAGAGGTAGATCATGTTTCCTAAAAGGTGCATGATGTCTGCGTGTATGAACATGCTTGTGAAGAGTGTCCAGAGCCTCTCCCCACGAAGTATAAAGATGGGGATAACCCCAAGAGTCACGATTCCAGCACGTAAAGTCTTTAGTCCACCCCCCAAAAGAAAGAAGAAGACTAAAACGTTGATCGATATCAACATATAATTCACGTAGGGCTTAGTAGCGGGCCTATTCTCGTCATGGATCGGGAACAGAGCTGACACCCCAACATACCAAAACCGTAATTATAATTCTCATCCATATAAGGCTCAAATAAATCTTACAGTTCTCGCTCCAATAAAAAGCGGTAACAGAACATTAACAACAATAGACCAATTAAGAAAAATGTGGGGGTTAAAATTCAGGAGTCTCGCTCTCTTCTTCTTTTCCTTTTTCTTTTTCTGTTTCTTCTTCTTTTGGTTTTGAGGCTGCTATTATGTCGTCTATTCTGAGGATCATGGAGGCTGCTTCGGCTGCTGATTTTATTGCTTGTTCTTTGACTGTTAGGGGTTCGATTACTCCTTCTTTTTGCATGTCTGTTATTTTTCCTGTGTAGATGTTTAGGCCCATGTTGTGGCCTCCTGGTTTTTCGTGGGCTGCTCTGAGTTCGACGATTACGTCGATTGGTTCGTGGCCTGCGTTTTCTGCTAGGCTTTTCGGGATTATTTCGAGGGCTTCTGCGAAGGCTTCTATGGCGAGTTGTTCTCTACCTCCGACTTTGGCTGCGTATTTTCTGAGTTCTTTTGCTGCTTCTGCTTCGGCTGCTCCTCCTCCTGCGACTATTTTTGGGTTTTCGATTACGTCCGCTATGACTGAGAGGGCGTCGTGCATGGCTCTTTCGGCTTCGTCGACCATCCTTTCTAGGCCTGCCCTTATCAGGATCGAGACGGATTTGGGGTTTCTGCACCCTTCTATGAAGACCATCTTGTCGTCTCCGACTTTACGTTCCTCGACGAGCTCAGCGTAGCCTAGGTCCTCGCTGGACAATCCGTCGAGGTTCGTGACGATCCTGCCGCCCGTAGCCTTGGAGAGCTTCTCCATGTCGGACTCTTTGGCTCTCCTGACGGCTAGTATGCCCTTCTTGGCTAGGAAGTGCTGGGCCATGTCGTCGATGCCCTTCTGGCAGATCACGACGTTAGCCCCGGCCGAAGCTATCTTCTCAACCATGTCTCTGAGCATGGATGTCTCCTGGTCGAGGAAGGCCTTCATCTGGGAGGGGTCCCTTATCCTGATCTCGGCGCTGAACTCGGTCTTCTCGACCTCGAGGGGACAGTTTATCAATGCGATCTTGGCCTTCTCGATCCTCTTAGGCATGCCTGGGTGGACGACCTCCTTGTCGAGGATCACCCCCTTCACGAGCTCCGTGTCGAGGAGGCTCTTCCCCTCCTTCTTTATTATCTGGATGTTGTCTATGTCGGCTACCCACCTGTCTCCTCTCTTCTCGGCTATCTGCTTGACGGCTTCGATCGCGATCTCCGCGAAGTGCTCCCTCGCGGCTCCAACCGCTTTGCTCCCCATGGAGGTTAAGGCTATCTTCTTGAGGGCTTCCCTGTCTTCCCTGTCGATCGTTGAAGCGGTCTTCTCGAGGGTTTCGAGGGCTTTCTGGACGGCTTTCCTGTACCCGCTCACGATCACGGTTGGGTGAATGTTCTGGTCCAGGAGGTCCTCAGCCTTCTTCAGGAGCTCCCCTGAAAGGACGACGGCTGTCGTCGTTCCGTCCCCAACCTCGTCGTCCTGGGTCTTAGCGACCTCAACCATCATCTTGGCGGCTGGATGCTCAACCTCGATCTCGTCCAGGATGGTGGCTCCGTCGTTCGTTATCGTTATGTCGCCTAAACTGTCGATCAACATCTTATCCATGCCCCGAGGGCCAAGAGTGCTCCTTATAGCCTCAGCAACCACCCTGGCAGCCATAATGTTGTTACGCTGAGCCTCCCTACCACGGCTACGAGAAGTCCCCTCCTTCAATATGAGAACAGGCTGACCGGTCTGAGTCTGAGCCAAATACGCCATACATAACCTCTCCTATATTGTTTATATCGTAAATTTTTAGGTTAGTTGAACTTGGAAGGATATTTAAGCTTTACTAAGACTCTAAACAGCAGTGTTGTTTGGTTTATTTTTTGGTGGGCCCGGCCGGACTTGAACCGGCGACCAGCAGGTTTCCCATCAACCGGGGAGTATGAGCCTGTCGCTCTAACCAAGCTGAGCTACGGGCCCTCTTTCATTTATATCTTGTAAAGTTCATACTTAAGGGTTTTTCTGTTGCCGGAAACCTTTCTACACAGTGTTGGGCGGCCAACCCTCCAAGCCAGCTGGGTTAAGTTTAAATATCGGCTACCGTTTTTTGGTGTTTGGGGGGCGCCGCGGTTTAAGTGTGTGCCTCTGAGCCGCCGTAGCTCAGCAGGTAGAGCAGCGGACTCTTGGAAGGGGCGTCGCGGCCCCTTCGAGAGGCTGAGGCTGTTAACCCGTTGGTCGACGGTTCGAGTCCGAGGGCGGCGATCCGTGGAGGGTCCCGTCCGGCGAATCCGGCGGCGCCACCCACCAAGATTCTTAAATTCTATCTTGTCTTGGCCGCCGTTAAGATTGCTCCTATCAGGAGGACCGCAACTCCCAAGAATATGAAGAACCAAGCTGAGAGGCCGGCGGCCTTCATGTTCTCGTAGGTCTGGTATGTCAGGATTGCTCCAACTATCATGATTATTACGCCTACAATCTTCTCTAGAACGCTTAAACCGGATATCTGCTTCTCACTCATCTTCCAGACCTCTCCGCGACCCTTTATGTCTCGAGCTCCTTAAGCCTCTCGGGGAGGTACTTGTCAACTATGTGGGTAAGCCCGTATCTTGAGAAAGCTTCGAGCTCACACTTCTTCTTGATCTTCATGAAGGTTTTGATCTCTCTCTGCCATGGTTCTCCTTTGTATCTTGGGTCCCTGCTGAGTTCGTGGAGCCTCTTTATGTCGATGTCGCTAAGCCCTTCACTCGGCAACTTGTAACTATTTATGTCGGATGCCCAGACCCCTGCCCACTTCGCGTCCGGAGTCGTTAGGTCTCTCAGGTGAGCCGCGTTTGCGGACCCGGAGATTATGACCATGGCTATATGCATCCCCCAAGGATCGGCGTCGGTGAAGATGTATACCGGAAGCCCCACCTCCTGATTCAGCCTCCTTATGAAGTATCTCGTCGAGCGTGGAGCCTGACCAGCCGTATAGATGAGTATAGCGTTGAACTTCTCGTAGACGCGTTCCTCTATGAACCTCGTGAACATGGCGCCCTTCTCTATGACTATGACCTTGTCGGCTCCTGTTCTGATGATCCTCGAGTTCGTCAAAGCCGGCCCTATCATGAGCCCGTCAGGATGGGAAGTAAGGTTCAGCCTCCTCCCCTCATATCCGGGAACCGTATACTCGATCGTCAGGTCACCGAAGACCGCTGAACGCTCTTCGGGGAAGACGTTAAAGTCTTCACGGGGGAAACCCATAACCGTCTCTAAATCGGTTATTATGTTGTCCGATTCAACCTGATCCTTGAAGAAGATGTCATAGGCTTGGGCCGAGTAGTAAACGTCCCTCAGAGTGCTCGTCTTCCTCTGCCGGATCAGCTCCTTCACGAAGTAGGCGGTCCAGACCATCTGGGTGAAGGGTCTTAAGTGCCTGACTATCCTAGAGCTCCTACGGACAACACGGTCTCCTAGGACGTACTGCCTCAATTCCGGACTGTAGAAGATGTTGTCGGTCGATCTGCTTTTCATCTCGATCCACGGGAATACTCCTTTCTCTATCTGTTTGCAGAACCTCCTCCCTAAACTTTCCAGCCTCCTGAGAACCACTTCTCTCCTGCTGACCCTTCTCTTCTTGACACTTCTTCCCAAGCTCTCACCTCCCTCTTTACTCGCTTAAGCCGTCTATGAAGACGTTGACGGTTCCAGGCTTATTCCGCACAGCGGACTTAACCTGAACCTTCACGAGCCTAGCCCTCTTGGTTAACATCTCGTAGAACTCGGCCCCCGCCTCCAACGTGACCTCGGGAATTAAGACTCTCCACCTAGACCCCGTGAGGCCTAGAACCCTAAGGTTTACAGAGTTACTCTCATGCTTGTTCTTGGCGATCACTAGGATGGTCTTGTATCCTTCAGCGTTGAAGACCTCGCCCTCAACGTAGCTGTTCCCAGTCTTGTAGTCCCGAAATATCACCTGCCTCTTATAAAGCCTGTTTATGTCAGGCATCTCCTCCAAGCCCCCAAGCCGAGCCGAAAACTCTGCGATCTTCGGGAGATACCTCGAGAAGATGCTGAGCCTCCTCCTCTGCTGCTCAACATGCCTCCTACGCATCAGGTATCTCCGGAGGCGACGTGCAACCTCACGGATTCCGTTCAGTATCTCCCTACTTATCTCAGGTATGTCGGCGATTATCTCTTTCCCCACAGTCTTGTAGGGTATCTTTGTGCTGCATATGTGGACTAGGACGGCTACGGGCATTCCGGGAGAGACTCCGTAACGCCTCCAGTTGATCGACCTTAGAATCTTCCATGAGACGTCTCCTGACTCGTCGTACATTAGGGGAATCTTGTTTGCGAACCGGTACAGGGTTATATCATTTCTGCTTGGAACCTTTCCTCCGTAAGCTATGGCGACCTCTACTATGAAGGGGTGGCCTGAATATGCTGAGGGCTTACGTTGGGAGACCGCCGTGAACCTCGGTTCCAACTCCTTCAGAATCCCTGTCCTCATCAACTCCTCCCCTATCGGCGATAGGCAGCTCGCGTCTGGAGGTAGGAAGTCCTTGAAGTTCTTCATGGCTCTAACTAGGTCAACTATCTCGTCGGGCCTGAGGCTCTTCGGGTTCATCCTCTCATCGATCCCTGCGGACTTCAGGAATTGGCGGGCCGTCTGCTCCCCAACCCTGTGGAAGTGCTCCTTCATGAAGCTCAGCATGTTGGTGCATTCGGTAGACCTTATTATCCTTTGTAGAGTCTCGACGTCGACCCCGTGTGGGTGGGGCAGAGTCTCTACTGGAGGGGGAGGCACCTCCTCGGACTTCCGTTCAAACCTGTAGAGGCGGCCCTTCGGATCGACGAATGTTATGTCGGCGTATGGGTTCACGATGGCCGTCAACTTTAGGTAATCCAAGATTCGGGGCATAGCCTTACTGTAGTCTCCTTCAAGGTGGAACTCAACGATTGTCCCGTGCCACTTCCACCTGTTCTTCAGAACCTTCCTATCGAGGATTACGGGGCGGTTCTTCTCGATGTCGATCATGAGTACATACTTAAAGATTCTGGAGCCTCCCGTGCTCGAGGTTATGCAGACGGGCTTATTCGTCGTTATCTGACCGTAGAGGATTGCCATCGTTCCTCCAAGACCGAACGTTCCTCGGGCCTGCTTCAACTTATACTTTGAGCTGACGAGGAACTGTCCGAAGGAGAGGGGAACCTGCTGGGAAGGTATGCCCGAACCGTTATCCTCAACCCTGAGAGTGTATGTTCTGGAGCCTTTGCTCTCCTCGTCTTGTGAGAGCCTTATGTAAATGTCTGGGGGAACCTGTATAGCCTCGGCCGCGTCGAGGGAGTTCTCGACGAGTTCCCTTATAGCCGAGAAGATGGCCCTAGTCGGGTTTGTGAAACCTACTATCTCTCTATTTCTATAGAAGAAGTCCGCTGGGCTGATCTCTTGGAACGTCTGTGCCACGACTTTATCCTCCCGCCATTCCTCGCCCCCTTTCACGGCCGTAAGCTTATTAGAGGCATATTAAGGTTATTAAATGGGCAAAATCATTTATTTCTGTAATCATCCCCGATAGGGGTCTCCCAGAGCTCAAGTTTCCTCCTTTTGAGTTCCTCTCTCTTTCTGTAGAGGAACCTGTACACGGTTCTGTGCGAACTACCCTTAATCAGGAGTCTCACCGCAGCTCTGGCGATCTCAACCCCGTCAAGGTCGCCTATTATGGAGACCGTGTGTCCGTAGACCGAGAGAACGGCTCCGCTCATCTCTTCTATGATCCTTCGGGTCTTCCCGTCTTTTCCTATGATCCTGCCCTTCACCCTCCTTATGTCTGACTGTGAACGACCGAATATCTCTCTCAAGTCGATGATCTCGAGCATCTGATCCTCGTCTTCTAGGAGTCTGAAGGCGTTCTCCGGCGAGAAGCCTCTCCCAATCGCAAGAACAACCTCTTTCGCCCTGAAGATGAGGGAGGGATCGTCGGCATCCTCGTTAAGCGATATCTCCACGTCTCCGGTTTTGCTGTCCACGTTCAGCTGGACCTTTAGCCTTTTCTCTATTATGTCTTTGACTGAACCTTTTGGCCCTATTAGAACTCCTATCCTATCCTTCGGTATCTTCACGAAGGTGCTATATTTGGCCACCTGTGATCCTCCTTAACAGGTCGTCCACGGGTGTGACCGTGACGCCGAGCCTCCTAAAGAACCGGTTGAGATTGTTTAGGTCCCTCACGAGGTACTGGATCGCATTTGGATGCCTTATCGAGACTGCTTGGGAGACATCGAAGATCACGGGTTCACCTTTCCATATCATAACGTTATACTCGCTTAGGTCACCATGCACAAGCTTCGCCTTTTTATAGAGTTTATCCACATAGGAGATCAGTGTTTGGTAGATGGATTTAGGCCTCTTGATCTCGGCTTCCCTCAAGGTGGGGGCGCTTATCCCCTCTTCGCCTATAAACTCCATCACTAGAACGTTGTTCAGGACGGCGACCGGTTTCGGGACCCTTACTCCAGCCTCGTAAGCCAGATGGAGGTTCTTGAACTCCTTCTGGGCCCAAGCGAAGATTAGCGCCCGACTGCTTCTCCGTAGGCCCTTGAAACGCGGGTCTCCCAGTATGTACGGGAGCATTCCCTTCCTGAACTCCGCAGAGACCGTCAAGTAAATCTTTATGGCTAAATCCTCGCCTTCCTGCGAGATTCCCCAATAAATCCTAGACTCCTTCCCAGCCTTCACAACCCCATGTATCTCCGCGATTACACCCCTATTCATAAGTTCGTATATGGTCATGAGGGTTGATCTGTCGAAGACCTCCTCTAGAACTTCGTACTCCTCGCTACGTTTCTCCTTCATGAGCTGCTGGGTCTCGTAGGTTTTCTCTTCGTGTTCGAGCCTCTTCTCAACCCGCTTATAAGCGTCTGTGGACATCCACCATCATTCCAACGTTTTTATAAGGCTTATACGCAACTTTGGAACGCGTCTCTATAGGGTTAGGAGCCCCTTCTTTCGGAGGAGTTCGGCCTGACTTCGAGTGTAACGCCAGAATATGTCGCCTCTAGTGTCGTATTGGAAGTCCCAAGGAGAAACTAAGACGACATCCCCCACCCTTATCCACACCCTACGCTTCATCTTTCCCCGGATTCGGCAGATTCTCTCTCTGCCGTCTTGGCACTTAACTAGGAACCTGTCGAAACCCAGCATCTTAACGACTACCCCTAGCACATCGTTTGGGGAGGGAAGGATCATCTCGCTGAGCTCTTGCTCGCTGATTACTTTTTTCTTGCCCAAGGGTTCACCTCGAATGACCGGGCAACTTTTCTTACTGAAGATGAGAAACTCTCACTTAAATATGATACGGTCTAGCCCCGGCGGCGTTGAGCCTCCGATTTCACGTCTTCCTTCAGGGTTAACAGCGGTTTAGAAACCCTTTAAAGGAGCGACGTAAAGAACTTAAGTTGCTTAGTTGACGGAGGGAATACTCAACCTTGAAAGTCCCGAAGGTTAGGATGTTACAAGGCAAAGTTGTCAAGGTTGAGAGGACGGGCGAGTACATGTTCGATAAGGATGGTGATCGGTGGGAGAAGTGCATCTTCACGGTGGAGCTTACAGGGTTCTCGAAGCGTACTCCGGACGAGATCCTTCCGGAGAACCTTAGAGGGAAGAGAATTAAGCTCGTCAGGTACTGCTGCTTTGACTGGCATTACAAACTCGGCGTCAGGAAAACCCTTGAACCCGACGAAACCGAGGCTATTCTGAAGGGTGAATCCACCGAAACCGCATACTTTTAGGTTCTTCTTGCGCCTTTAATTTTCACCCTTCTTCAAGCTGATCTTGTAACCTTCAAACCTCTAGAAGGCATGTTTAAATCTGTCCTTCATCTAAAAGTGAAAGGGTGGAAGAGGTAGTCGCGTGGAGGTGACCGAAGATTCCTCTGATGGTCTACACTTTTCTGAAGAGAGCTGTGGAGAAGTACGGTCGTCCCGTTACGACTTCCGAGGTTGAAGACGTTGCTAGGGAGATCCTCCCCATGTGTGTTGACCATGTCGTTCATCATTTGGTGGAGCTTCATGCTAAGGGGCTGATTGAGAAGAAATGGGACGGTGAGAGGGGAGCCTTCGTCTGGAGCCCTCGGATGGAATGTACTGTTGAGGAGCTGGTTGAGAAGTATCCGGAACTCTACATGGACTCACTCTATTATCACGCTGTTAGGGAGGCCTTAGGCCGGCCCGTCTCAATCGAAGAGGTTATGGAGATACTCTACAGAATCTCAGGAGGCTCTTCTAAAAGGCTCTCCGTTGCCGAGGTCAAGAGAAGACTCAAAGAGAAAAGAGAGATGCGTTGATCTCTTAAAGCTCCCGTCCCTTCGTTAAACTCTTATGTTAATCACGCGTAGTCTCTAATGAGGAGTCTATATGAGAACGTCTAGGATTCCGGGATTCTATAAGTTGAGCCCAGAGGAGAGGCTTCGCATAGTTAAGGAGTTCGCGGGTCTGACGGATGAGGAGGCGTCCCTACTGCGGGACACGGGCTCCCTAAAGATCGACTTGGCCGACCGGATGATCGAGAACGTTATTGGAGTGTTCCCGATACCGCTTGGAGTAGCGGTGAACTTCCTGATAAACGGTAGGGACTACTTGATCCCTATGGCAATAGAGGAGCCTTCAGTGGTCGCGGCCGCGAGCTACGGCGCCAAGATGGCTAGGGAAGGTGGAGGAATCTTCACGAGTAGCACGGAGCCGATCATGATAGGGCAGATTCAGTCTGTGGGAATAAAGGACCCCTATAGGGCGAAGATGAGTATTCTAGAAGCCAAGGATGAGATTCTCAAGAAGGCTAACGAGCAGGATCCTATCCTCGTATCTCTCGGGGGAGGCGCTAAGGACTTGAGGGTTAAGGTGATCGACACGATGGTTGGGCCGATGGTGATCACTGAGCTCTTGGTGGACTGTAGGGACGCTATGGGAGCGAACGCAGTTAACACTATGGCTGAGGCTGTAGCTCCCCTGATTGAGCGTATAACGAAGGGAAGGGTTTACCTGAGGATAATCTCAAACTTGGCCACTATGCGCCTAGCGAGGGCTTGGGCCGTCATTCCGAAGGAGGCCGTCGGCGGCGAGGATGTCGTCGACGGCATAGTGAACGCCTACGCCTTTGCGGCCGCTGATCCTTACAGAGCGGCGACGCACAACAAGGGAATATTGAACGGCGTTATAGCGGTCGTTATAG